>Ga0315543_1002498_pt1 | contig 17866 bp, 13 predicted proteins | sample SalMarSW160210MG_2_FD_203098 | JGI IMG/M metagenome (GOLD analysis project Ga0315543, IMG submission 203098) | Salt marsh sediment microbial communities from the Plum Island Ecosystem LTER, Massachusetts, United States - Salt Marsh Sediment SW1601-210 ...
TAAGCATCATTCGCTGGGACTTTCTAAGGCAGAAGAACCTGCATGACGCCGCTTTCATAGAGAATATACCGGGGTTTTTAAGGGACAGAAAATCCGTCGGCGTTGAATGCGACGCGGCCGAGAATTCCATTACGGTAATGCAAGACGGTGACGTATATTCATGCATTCTTTTACCAAAAATAGGAAATGTGTTGAAAGGTCCCATCGATGAAATATGGAAATCGGAAAAATCCGGAAAGGTCAGAAGAATCGTCAGGGGAGGTAAATGCCCCAGATGCATGCTGTTCTGCGGTTCTTATGGAAGTTTTGGAGGTGGGTAAATGAAAATACTATCCCCTCTGGACAACTCGGATGAAACTGAGAGACTCATCAAGTCAGGTGCTGATGAGCTGTATTGTGGATTCGTCCCGGAAAAATGGAAGGAGAAATACACACTGACATGCTCCATAAACAGGCGGCAAGTTCCGGAAACACAGTTCAAAACTTTTGAGGATTTGAAAAAAGCCGTTGAAATAGCGCATTCGTACAAAATTCCCGTTTTCCTAACATTAAACAAGTCTTATTATAGCCAAGATCAATACCCGCTTGTTTTGAAGGAAGTTGATAACGCGATAAAAATAGGCATTGATGCGCTTTTGGTTACCGACACAGGACTTGTTTTAACTCTCCAGAAAGAGAACAAAAACATCGATTTTTTTATAAGCACCCTGGCAGCAACGTTCAATTCCGAGGCCGCAAAATTCTACAGAGATTTGGGCGCCAAAAGGATCGTGTTGCCCAGGTCCATGCGAATTCAGGAAATCAAGAATGTCATTTCCCACGTCAAGGGAATTGATTTCGAAGTGTTTATCCTTGGATGGAGATGCTGCAATGTGGATGGTTTATGCACATTCATCCATTTTGGCGATCCAAAAACCAACTATGCATGCAGACTGGACTATGACGTGTCGTGCGTGAGTTCCGACTTCTTGCAACCTTTCAAAAAAAGGAGGGTACAGCTTCATCAAAACATCTGGCATAAAATATCCATAGAACAAACGTGTGGTGTTTGTGCTTTATATGACTTAGAAAAAATCGGTGTTCATGGGGTAAAAATTATTGCGAGGGGTGCACCGACGGAAGAGAAGATCAAATATGTCAAATTTGTCAGGAATTCGTTGGACCTTTTGAAGAAAGGGACGTTTAAAAGGGGTCGTTTTAGGGAAAATTGTAAAGAGCTTTATCGTAATTGTTATGGTGTTTTTTGCAATGATAATTTATGTTATCACCCTTACTTGGTGTAGGTATGGAAGAGGCGCTTTACATTTCGGATATGAAGGGTTTGAGACATTCAACAAAAACATACACCAGATTATATTACGGGGCAGAGTTTTGTGAACACCTGATACCGACGGTCTGGAATTTAAATAAGATTATCGGGATAACGGCCAAAGGTGGTATGGAGTTCACCTTCGTCACACCTTATGTTTCAGATTTCGGTTTAAGGAAGCTTGATTCGTTATTTGGCGTGATTGCCAAGAAAAGGCCAAATAGTGAGGTTGTTGTTAACGATTTTGGGGTTCTCAGAATACTGAATGGAAAATACCCTTCCTTGAAACCTGTTTTGGGCAGACTGCTGGTGAAACAGCAAAAGGACCCGAGGATAATTGGTCTGGAGGGAAAGGTCCCTGAAGAAATGATAAAGCATTATAAAGGTTCCAATCTCGTTGTTCCAATTCTATATAATTATTTGAAAGATTTAGGAATTGAAAGGGTGGAGATGGACAATCCCCTGCATGGAATGGACATAAACCTGAAAAAAACGGGCCTCTCGGGCTCTTTGCACATTCCATATGTCTATGTAACAACCACAAGATACTGCCTTGCGAATTCTTGCGATAGCCTAGATAGCAGAAATATTGTCAGTACAAATGCTTGCGGCAGGGAGTGTCAATCTTACACTTTTAAATTAATGCATAATTCGATGCCAGTGCCGCTAATCCTCAAGGGAAACACGCAGTTCATAAAAAATGAAAATATTCCTAAAAATCTGGAAGACATTGGTATAGATAGGCTAGTTCACCAACCGGAACTGAAATTGTGAGTGATAACATGATAGTTACATATAACGAAAACAACGTTCTGGATACGAAAGCGATAGGACCCTCCCTTTTCTATGAACAAAATTCAGACCTATTTAGGAAAGTGAAGCATAATAAAATCATCTTCAAACCGCACAATTTTATGGGATTGATTCTGGGAAAAACAAAACTTCCATCTCTTTATAAGAATGATGTTGTCTTTAGCAATGTTGGACCTTATGCTTGGTTTTATCATTATCTCAGGAGAAAGAGAGGTCAGAAATTCAGAATAATAAGGGACGTAAGGACTGCTTTACACTCAGATTTTATTTTTCAAGAAACTTTGTGTACAAGCTTAATGCAGGATGGTGACGCTGTTTTATTCCCTTCAGAATATTCACGGAAATTGTTCCTCAAACTATTCCCGGACAAATTAAATGAGGAGAACACTTTTTTGTGCTATCCCTCCCTTTTCGACAATTTACCTAAAATTTCAAAAGATGTGCACAAGGGTGGGGGAGAAGGAGAGCTTGTGCTCGGTTGGATAGGAAGGGTATTCGCAACGAAAAATTTCAAGCAAGCAATAGACATTTTTGTGAATCTGTATGATTCTATGAAAGATATTAAAGTAAAAATGTTGGTTGGTGGAACGGCCGATTCTGAATTCAAACCGGAAATAGTCAAGGGTTATTTGAGAAGGATTGGTGTTAATCCCGATAGCTATGTCCATGTCAACAACGGTTCTTTTGTTCAGTACAATGACATCTGGCGGCTATTGGAAAAAATGGATGTGTTTCTTTTTCCATCTGTAGGTAATATGGAATCCTTTGGCCGCACAATAATAGAGGCAAACCACGCTGGTGTACCTGTTATTGCGTCAGAACATGGTGCGTGTCCTGAATTGATAGATCTAAAAAATCTAGTAGGTGTAAAATATTCTGATGAAACATTCTATGCAAATAAATGCGTCTCAATGGGCGATCTGTTCATTGATGAAGCGATAAAAAAATGCAAAAATGCTCGTAACCTCTCTAAAAAAAATAATAATAAAAGGTATGAAAATCATTTAGAAAAAATGTTAAAGATTTTTCAGGATGGAAAGGTTAAGGAACAAAAAATTGAATTGAATCATTCGGTTAAAAAATTCATAAAAAATGTACGTATATTTCTAGGTTCTGATATGAATTCAAATTGCAATGAACTGCTGGATAAGTCTGTGGATCTAATACATCATTATGCCATGAAAAACCAAATAAGAGTAACTTTCCCTATATCTGAAATACAGCGTGAATTGGATTATAGATTATTTTCAAGGGTATGCTAAATCCCTCTTGTATTTTTCTGGCTGGGCAAGGGGATCTAAAGAATCATAAGTGCCATTCGCCAGTTTTGCTGCAAATCTGCATCCCCCTCTGCATTTTTCGGCATAACGGCATTCCTTACATTGTTCTGGAACCAGTTTCAACTTTCTTACATTCTTCATATATTCAGAATTCCAGCAATCTAGGATGGAGTCTTTCAAAGCGTTCCCCAACTTTTTATCGATAAAATAACTTGGTTTAGTAATGCCTTTCGTATCAACAACTATCCTCGTGTGCCCGTCATCGTTTCTCCCTCCAACACACACTTGGCTTACCCTTTCAGGTTCGTAAGAGCAGAAAGGTAAGGTATTAGCGATATGGGTTTTTACCTTGTATTTTTTATTCAATGAAAGAATTTTTTCAACCAATTCTTTAACGTCCCTATGAGTAATGGGCTCCCTGTTTTCTGGTACTGGAACAGGTCTCAGCAAAAACCAGTCATCGATTTCCTGCTTATCAAAGAATGCATAAAATTTTTCTAAATTCTGTATATTTTCTCTGATTGCGATGGTGCACGCCCTTAGAAAAATATCAGGATTGCTTTTTTTGATTTTTCTAAATAATTTGGATTTTTCAGAAGAATTAGTGATATTGTGAAAAGATACGAGAATGTCGTCAATGCAATTTAAAATTTTTATATTTTTTTCATCAATAAAAGTTCCATTTGTGTTTAGAATAACATACAAGCCTTTGGATTTCGCATATTTTAGAATCACTTTCAAATCTTTTCTTAGAAATGGCTCGCCGCCTGTAAACCTGACAGCTTTTATTCCAGAATTCACAATGTTGTTTATTACTTTTTTAACTTCCTCCGTACTCAATTCTTTTTTTCTTTGGTGTATCTTGTTAAAACAAAATTTACAATCTAAATTACATCTTTGTGTAAGTTCAACTTTTACTTCTTCTGGCAAACCTTCTTGAACTTTGATTGGTTTCAGCTCATCCAAGCCATATTTTTCAGCGTATACCTTCCATACCCCCTCACATTTATTAACATAATCGCAATTAACACACTGCAAAGCCTTAACTCTGGCAATCGCTTTTCTGGAATTATCAACATCAAGATTTGTGAATTCTGGCCCGTAATGCTCTTCTTTTTCAAAGGCTGGTTGCAGTTCAGAAATGTAATCCTCATAACCTTGGAAATAACATAAAGGGACATATCTTATATGCCAGTGTCTTATGTTATTTTTTATTCCCACGTCCAATCCCCGCCTTATATAAGGAGCGGCCTCCGATATTTTTGGAACTATTTCATAGAAATCGTCAAATGCATTTCCAGTGGGGTCTACGAATACGAATTCCGCATTAACTATGCCTAGCTCGACGAGGAATTCTGCAATTTTTGGAAACTCCTTATAATTTAACCTTGTTATAGTGGTATTGGTAAAAAGAGGCAGACCTAGTTCTTTTATATTTTTTATACCCTCCATAAGTTGTTCAAAAGAACCAAGCACCCTAGTCTGAAAGTCATGCAATTTTGCGTTGTGACCGTGTACTGAAAAAATAATAGAATTAACACCAGCATCGATAAATTTTTTTGCTATTTTTTTATACGAGAACATTCTTCCGTTAGTTGTAATGGAAATTGTCTCAAAACCCAATCTTTTTGCAAATTTAACAAGCTCTAATGCATCATGTCTTATCGTGAATTCTCCGCCCAGAAAGTCAACATAATCACAGCCTCTTTTCCTTGCTTCTATCAATTTCTCTTTAACTCCAAAGGTAGTCAAGTCCCTGATGTTTTGCTTCCGCTTATTTGCATCGTAGCAAAATCTACAATTATTGTTGCACGTGTAACCCGTTATTATAGCGACCTTTTTCATTTTCCTTCACTTGGGTTTTATCTCATCTTTCCCGAAAATTGAAACATACTCCGGGTATATTCTTGGGCACCTTTCGTTCAACTGGCACCTTTTACATTGCAGAACCTTTATTTTATTTATCGAATAGTATTTCCCATTCTCTTTTGTCGTGAAATCGAATTTCTGTTCCTGGAGAGCGCTCCCATAGCTTCCCAGATGACACAAAGGGAAACCGCAGCATGTCTTTTCTATCCCTTTCCTTTCACAAAATTCGAATGTTTTTTTCAGTTCTTCTCCAATCTCGGAAAAACTTGGAACTATCCAGAGATTTTTCAGAACGTTCCCCTGGAATGCTGGAAACCCGAAATGGAAATGGTTGATTTCACCAAATTTCTCTTTTATGTGTTTTACAACGAGCGACAGATGATCGCAATTCAATTTATTTATTACTATACTTATGCTGACCTTGATGTCAGAATCCAAAAGGTTCCTTATACCTTTCAAGGTCTTTTGAAAATCGTTCGACCCTGTCAGAATGTTTGATGTGTGTTCTTTATGCGAATGGAGTGAAACAAGAGAACGACCTAATCCGGCTTTCTTCAATGCCCTTGCCATTTTCTCGTTCTCCAGCAGAACAGCGTTCGTCTGCAGTTCGATTTCTTCGAAGCCGAGTGATGATGAAAGCTTTATTATGTCCACACATACATTGAAATCCAGGGTGGGTTCACCTCCGGTAATGGATATCGACTTACTTTCGTGTTTCTCAGAAAAATCAATAACCGTTTTTTTTAATTCTTCGCTGTCGACTTTAATGTGCTTATCTTTTTCGGAGCAAAACAGACAATCCTGATTGCACCCACTATTGATCCTTAAAAACAACCTCAATGTCCACACCCCATACCAATCGGTTTGAACTCTTCCGGGCCGATTATGTCAATATAGCTCTTCCATATCATTGGGCAATCATTCTTTTGTTCGCAAAAGTCGCATTGTGGAGCGAGTGTTATGTGACGGTCTATTGTCACGCCCTTGGCGAAATCCCAGTACTTCCTTTCAAGTATGCAGAATGGGAAATGAAGCAATCTCACATTCACCTGGTCCTTTAGTATGTCAACTGCCCTTTGCACATAGGCAACGGATTCCGTGTATCTCGGAAGTATGATGTTCCTGTTTTTCCTCGCCTCGCCTGTTACCTTCATGTTAATGAAATCTACGCTGGCAATTCCTCCGAATTCCCTCAAAATGAATCCGGCCATCTCTGGCAGGTGCCTGTAATTCAGCTTGTTCACCACTATCCGCAGCTCGACCTTGAAGCCTGCATGCAGAAGGTTCTTCATGCCTTTCACGGTTTGTTCCCAGCTCCCGGGGGACCTTGTTATGGCGTCATTTATCGACTTGTCTCCAGCGTAGAGGTTTATCACCAAGCTGAATTTGGTAAGATTGAGTTCACGCAGTTTTTCTACATAATCGGCATAGCAAAACATTCTTCCGTTTGAGAGGAGCTTCACCTCAAGTCGAGGGTACTCTTCCTCCAAGTACTTGAGTATCTCGAACAAATCCTTTTTTATAGTAGGTTCGCCGCCGTTCAAATCCAGATGTTTGACGCCTTCCTTTTCCAGTTTCTTCATCATCCTCTTGATATCATCAAGGCTTCTTTCCCTGTTGCTGTTGGCGACCTTCCTGTAGTTTATGCAGGAAATGCAGTTGTTGTTGCATTTGAAGTTTACTGTTATTGTGGCCATCTGAATCCCCAATAATTTTTAAACTGGTTTTAATTCATCCAAACCGTGGATTTCTGCATAATTTTTCCACACACCAAAACAATCGTTATTGTATTTGCATCTATTACACTTCGGTGATTTTATCTTCAGTCTCTCTTTGTTATCTGCAAGCGAGATGGAAAAATCGGGTCCTAAAAGCTTCGTGTCCCCCTGCCTGAGCTCTATGTAGTTCTTTTCGTACCCGTCCAATAAACATAAAGGGATGTTATAGGTGAATGATTGCACATTTCTTTCATTGCACATGTCGAATGACCTCTTGAGATATGGTATCACGTCCTTCATTTTTGGGATAAGCTTCGGTTTCTGGGCAGCGCTTCCTTCTACGGTAATGAATATGAAACTGATGAAATTTACGTCCAAACTTATCAAGAACTTGGTTAATTCAGGCAGTATTTCATAATTCAACGAATTTATAACCGTGTTTATCCTTATCCTTTGCTCTAATTTTTTGAGGTTTTTTATCCCTTGTACCACTTCCTTGAAACACCCCTGTGTCTTTGTGATTTTATCATGCAGTTCTGCTGTGTGAGCATGCAATGAGATGACATAATCATTGATGCCAGATTCTATTGATTTTTTGCAGAAATCCTCATAATAAAACATTCTACCGTTCGTTTGTATTTGAATTGTCTTGAAACCAGAATTTTTTGCATATGTTGCAACTCTAAAAATATCTTTTCTTATTGTGGGTTCCCCTCCTGAAAAACTGATCATCTCCAGCCCGGATTCTTTTGCCAAATCCACATCCTCCATTATCTGTTTGGTCGTTTTCGTACCGTGATGCCTTTCCTCTTCCGTCCTTTGCACGTTGTCTCCAAGGGAACAAAAAATGCAGTCGCAGTTACATCTGAATGTTACCAGAGATTCAATTTTTTTCAATTTTTCCTCACTCATTTAATCTTCTCGGTTGGGTTGATTTCCCCTGTCCCGTAAATCTTAGCGTAATTTTCCCATACACCAAAGCATATACTATCAAAAACGCATGATCTGCACTTATCCAGCTTGATTTTGTCCCTCTTTCTGTTGTCCTTGATTGAAATTATGAAGTCAGATCCCCTGAGTTGTGTTGCGGGCTGGGTCATGTCTACGATGTGTTTTGAATATTCCTTCAGGAGGCAGTATGGGATGTTGAAGACAGCCATCCACACCTTTTTTGGGTCGTACATATTCAGACATTTCTTTAGATATGGTACCACATCGCTCATCTTTGGAACTATCATTTCGGGGTTGTTCTTCGCATACCCTTCTATTGTCACAAAATCGTACCTTATTTCACTCACGCCAAGATCCAGAAGCATTTTTGTCAGTTCAGGCAGGTCTTTGTAATTCAGCTTGGTGATGACTATCGACACCTTGACCTCCTGGTTCAATTTTATGAGATTTTTTATTCCAAGCAGGGACTGTCTGTAACTTCCTTTTACCCCCATCAGTCTATCCTCAATCTCTTCTTTTGGTGAATGGAAAGAAATCGCAAACTCGTTTGCGCCAGAATCAATCAGCAATTTACAATATTTTTCGTAATAAAACATCCTACCGTTGCTTTGGACCTGAATTTTTTCTATCCCTTTATCTTTCGCATATTTTATCAAAGGGGGGAGGTCCGGCCTTATGGTTGGCTCCCCTCCCGAGAATGAAAATGTGCGGGCGTTTATCGAAGCGGTATAATCGATATCCTCCATTATCTGTTTGGTGGACTTCGCACAGTAACCCTTGTTCATTCTTGCAATTTGGATTTTGTCTCCCAGCGAACAGAATAAGCAGTTGCAGTTGCATCTCATCCACATGAGCGTTTCAACCTTTTCGATTTTTTCTTTGCCGGCCATATTCATCAACTGACCAATAACTTAACGAACAGGAACTGGTTTGAACTCCTTGTTTCCCATTTTTTCAGGATATTCCCTCCAAGGGCCTTCACATATCTTGTCATATCTGCAATTCCTGCACTGGGCAAATTTCGCTTTACCCTCACTCTTCCTCTTTTCGGTGTAATCGTATATGATATAGCCTGCATCCCTTATCTCCGTCTCAGGAATGTACTGCTCTGATACATATTTATCATAGCCCCGCATCATGCAGTAAGGCATGGCCTCTGCCATGACCTTGACTCCGGCGTCTATGCCTATCTGCAGTCCCTTGTGGATGTAAGGCACGGCTTCTGAGATTCTTGGGACGATGTTATCGAAATTCTTCTTTGCGTTGCCTAATGGGTGCACAAATGCGAACTGGAACTGCTCAACACCAAGGTTAACAAGCAACCTTGCTATGCTAGGAAGGTGCTTATAATTGGGCTTTGTAACAACGGTGTTGGTTAAAATTGGGATTCCAAAAAATTTAATGTTTCTGATTCCTTGAACCGTTTGCTCGAATGACCCCTTCGACCTCGTCAGATAATCGTGAATTTCAGCATTGGGTCCATGGATAGCCGGACCGAACTCGTTCATGCCCGCATTCACAATCTTCCTGCAAAAATCTGGATAATAGAATCTTCTTCCGTTCGTCTGCACTTGTATGGTCTTGAATCCCAAATCCCTTGCATAGGAAACGAGTTCAAAGATGTCGTCCCTTATCGCCGGCTCCCCGCCTGTGAAAACAACCCCCGATGCACCGTTTTTTCTGGACTCATCAAGATCTTTTTTAATCTGCTCTGTTGCTTTGTCCCCCCAGTTCTTTTTATCGGCCTGGACGCAGAACCTGCAGTTGTTGTTGCACCGGAAGCCAACCTTTATGTCTGCCCTTTTCCCCAATTCCATATTCCACTATTGCCAGAATAATTTATTAAGTAATAATGATAACTAATTATATATGACCGTTAATGGCAACTGTGTAATTGGAAGGTTCACAATTTTCCCAATTCTTTGTGCAATATTTCTGACGCTTTTGTTAATAATGCCTTATGTGTTTGCGGCATGTTCGTACACAGGCAACGCAGGTCTTAACTTCTATTGCCAGATATGCAAGCCGCCTTCGTGTTCATCCTCGACCATTTTAAAGACAGACGCTTCTCCCTGCGCCTACTGTGATGGTGATTACATAAGCAGCGATGGGGCGTTGTGCTCTTATACCAATGATGTCAGCTGCGGGAACGCCGCGCAGTGCGATTTTACCAGCGACTCTTCCTGCTGCGATGAACAAGGCAACTATGACTGGCGCTCTTTTCTGGGCACCAGCTCGACTACTGTGAGCTTCCAATGCGGCGGCGGCGCCTGCGAAGGCACCGCATACACAGTCAGCTGGGACACTGTGACATTCTGCACGCCCACCTGCGCCGGCCTTGGTGATACAAGGCCTGTGGCATGGAACATAGACGGCGAGTTCACTGAGTGTTGCTGCTGCGGCGATGACCCCAATGAGTACATCGTAACATGTCAGGACGACGACGGTGCTTTATGCAATACGTTGCCCGCTGGGCCTCGTTGGGATGCCTGCTGCGACCATTTCCAAGATTGCGTCTACGACAACACCTGCTACAATAGGGGGGCTGAATTCAATGGGAGGAACTGCAGCAATGGTGTGTGGAGGGATGAGGTAGGCCCGATCGTTACTGTCACCGGCTGGCCAGGAGGGGGTTGGACGAACGCGGCTAAAACAGCCGGGATTACCTGCAATGACATTGCGAATTCCTGTAATCTGGGTAGTTATAGATTGTATACATCCACGACTGATCCAGGTCCCTGCGACAACATAGACTACTCTTTATATCCATTGACTCCGCCGGAGACCATCACCGAGCATCTGTGGATATGCGGCGCTGCCTTGGATGTTCTGGGGAATCCCGGATACTCGGGGCCCCCTGCCCCAGTGGAATTCCTCGTGGACATGATCCAACCGAACACTATTTTCAATAACCCACCAGCCACAAGCTGGCAGTGGGTAAATTTCAACGTTCAGCTCACTGATGCCGATACAGGGGGGTCTGGAGTGGATATGTCCAAATGCGAGTACAGGGTTTACGACACGGGAGTCGGAGACTATGTCCCAAACGCTAATTGGGTATCTAGAACGTGCTCAGCCAATGCTATGGTCACAGTCGGAGCAGGAGGCTGCGTGACCAATGGTGCGGATACCTGCAGGGTGGAGGCCCGGACCACGGACATAGCTACGAATGTTGGCGACACTACTATCAGGTCTTTCTCAATCGACACGACCGATCCGTCTTGCTCTTTCAATTCCATAGCACAAAACACAAACCAGGAATACCAGCATGTTTCGGGGACAACCATCTGGTACAACACTGACTCTGGAGGTAGTTTCACTGTGTATATAAATGCCGATGACGGCGGTGTTGTCGGTTCCGGTATTAACAGGGTGGACTTTCCTCTCACAGTGTCTGGAGGTGGGAGCGACTCCAGCCCTCCCAGCCCCTACGAATGGCTTTACACTTGGGATACAACTGACAGTTTCGATGCTACAGTGACAGCGATGTGCGTCGACAACGTTGGCCACACCTCTACCACAACCTTCAGGGTTGACTTGGACACGTCAGGTCCATCCGGCGGCTCTATAGATTACCCGAATGGTCTATGGAACCTGTCTGATGTGTCAGTGGATTTCGGAACTGTGGATGACTCGGAATCCGGTATCAATGCTTCAACAGCTTCCTTGTACAGGAGGGAAAGGCCCCTGTCCGGGGGTTCGTGCGTCGGAGCTGGTTGGACTCCCTGGGGAGCGCCCATTGCAACAGGGCCGGGTGCAGCGCCACCCAATTACCTTGATTCGAACATCCAAAACGCGAAATGCTATCAGTACAAGTATGAAATTTATGACAAAGTGCTCAACCTCGGGAGCTATGAGCAACCGACCTACGAGCTAAAGGTTGACCTTATCCCCCCTGATAGTCCTGCCACATTCGACAACACCAACTTCCCGACCGAAGTCTACGATGATGATGGGATATTGGTATTCACCTACACCCCTCCAAGCGACCCAGAGAGCGGCCTGGATGAGTGCTATATGCAGATAGATGACGCGGTTGATTTTGCAACACCAGTTTTTGAGGGTTGGGTCGGATCAAGTGGTTCATACACGTGGAATGGTGGGACGGACACAAACAACTATTCTGCACGGGTAAAATGCATGGACAATGCAGGGAACCTTAACTCCAGTTACGGGACGCCGTCGAACGGCATCGTGGTAGACACGGAATATCCCGTAATTTCACTAGTGCATGATATCAGGGATTCTAGTGATACTGATGATTACGATACCATATCCAACTTGGAACTGGTAGGCGTCTACTGGGAGGCATCAGACAGCGCATCGGAAATCGTGAGTGTGGAGTACGCATTGTACGAGCAGCTATTGGGTGCATCGATCCGCACCGTAAAAGACTGGGGCAGTGCGGGGATAGTCTCTACTGCTACTGGCCAAATGGCCATATTGAACTTCTCAGAGGGCACATTGCCGGAACTGCTGGAGAGTGGCAAGCACTATTACTTCAATGTAACGGTCGAGGACAGCGTTGCCCATACAACGTCCGAAGCGAGCGATGGGTTCGTTGTGAGTGCCTGCGAAGGGCAACCCTGCGGCAAATACTGCAATATAGCCGCAGTTGACGGTGTCTGTAACGGGGCTAATCAATGCTACCTTGGCGGCAAGTGCGACTTGAGGTGTTCCCCGCCGATGGGGAATAGGGCCTGCTTCGAAAACGACAACGACCCTGTCAATTGCAGCGACTTTTCACTCAATCCAACGCTGTATTGCGGAAGGTTCGGGGCAACGAGATGCGGGGACACGTCCCTGTGCTCGGATTCTATAATAGATGGAGCTTGTGTAGATCCTGTATCCGGTTCTGGGACCAAGGCCGATATCACAGGAGGGTGGACCGCCTATTCGCCTCCCGGTACAGGCCAGTTCTACGGCCCAAACAACCCGCTAACCATCGGGATAACTGGCATCTCCTTGACGGTTGCGAACTTCCAGCCCTTGCTGGAATGCGTTTTTGAGAGCCCGGTGGGTGATTATTACCTTGACAGGTGGGGGATGCAGGACGCAAGTCTGACATTTGGCAATTCAGAAGAAAATTTCCCGCTAGGCAGCGACGGGGAATGGAATTTGACCAGATGTTCCCTTAAGACCGATTATGATGAAAACAGCGGCTGGGAAATTAGCTATAATGACGCCAAATACACATTCAAGGTCGATACCACAGCACCCAGTGTGTGGATAACAGACCCCCCTGAGGGTAGCGATGCGGGCGTGAAGTTAAATGTCATCTGGGATTCAACTGATCCTGTGAGTAACGGCATTAGCTCCGGCGTCAAGGACTATCATTTCCAGTATGTTGACAAAAGCATTTATATTGCGGGTGGCCCTTGGGTTGACGTGCCATTAATCACAGACAATTATTCTATAGTTGATTTGTCAACCAAGCCGCCTGGCGCCGAATTCTGCTTCAGGATCAAAGCTCGCGATAATGCCAACAACGAAGGGGCTTGGTCATGCGAGCCGGGACCGCCGGCGTCTGCCGACTTCTCCGTCTGCAACTGCACCAAGCTTAACAAAGAAGCGCCTTCCTCTGTTTCGGTAATTACGTTCCCCCTGTACACCAAAGAGAACCCCTCATGGTTCAGCGTCAACTGGAGCGCCGGCACGAAGTGCTTCGAGGTGTGGTTCAATGTAACGAACAGCACAGGCTACCCTGTCCGACCTTGGGAGCAATGGTCGGAAATTCGACCCGGTGTTCCGTTAAATGATATGATTAACGTGCCCGTGGCTGAGGAATTGCCAGCTGGCGGCTATAATTATTTCACTGTGAACTGCACCACCCTGCCAGGGGCTGTTTTCCGGCCGATTGATGTCACTGGTGAGGATAAAGAGAACATGGCATACGTCTTCAGGGTCAGGGCCGTTGCCGATGGCTCTGGCTACACCCTCATAAGCAACTGGACCGTTTCGGATAATGCGACTGTGATTGACAGAACTTCGCCATTCGTAAATTCCGATGGTATAAGGAATCTGGACGGATCCCCGATACCTGAAGGGGGTACTATAATGACCGGCGAGCGGGTAACCCTCAAAGTCGAAGGTGACCCTGACAAAACAGATTTTTCCGGAGTTAACGAGTCCTGGATAGTGTACAACGTGACCTCCACAGGAGGCTCCATAGAAGAGGGTGTCGTTCCATGTGGAGGTGAAGCGGACAAATGCGAGGTTGTCATAGGTCCATGGTCCAATGATTACGACGTCAGTTATCAGGGCTTCGCAAGAGACAGGGCAGGCAATCTGGGATGGAGTGCTCTCAACTCCTTCCTAGTGAGGGGACCCCTGGCTCTGATAACTACAGCGAGGGAGCTCTATCTGACGCTGGGTTCCTACGAATATGTGAGGATAGACGTAGCGAACAGGCAGAACGTGAATGAAGAGATAAGCCTCAGCATCCAGCCAGATTATCCGTGGAGCAAGTTCGTGGACGTGCCGGGAGGGGAATTCAGTCCCGATAAAAGGATAGTGAACATTACGCTTTCGCCCATGGAGACAAAACCCGTGATGGTTCTGGTCTACACCGCTGACATAGGGAGTTGGGACATGACCGTCTATGCAAACTCGACCATCCTCCCGCAGCATGAAAACATAACCGGTTCCGTTAAGATGAAGATAAAGGTCGTGTTCCCGGCGGAGTTCTCAGGCCTGTCGTGGCCTGCCGTGTTTTTGCTGTTTTTGCTGGCAGGGCTGGCTTATCTGAGGTTCGGTACTGCCAGAGGTTAGGGCATCCCTGCTCCGGCGGATGAAAAAACAGGCTGGTTCTCTTAAGTATTTTATTTCTTCTTGTCCAGACTTTGATATGGTTGCCCCAGCCAGATTGTGCCTGATATGCAAAGGCTCGAGAAGACTATGCGGCCTGCCCAGTTGTCCCGTGTTAAGCAGATTCTCCTTGCAAACGAAAATCAGGACGAGACTCAAGGAAAGCTTCTTCGGCCAGACCACGTCCGTATTCATAGGCCGGCAGAACTATCCGAATGTCTACGTGGGTCCGCTGGCACCCCTCACCAGCGAGAACCTGCAAATGATCGACAACCCAGCCAAGTGGTTCGGCACCGACTATTCATCCCTCATTGCCATGAGATCTAGCCTGCTCAGGTCAAAGAGCAAGGGAAATGTGCATTCAAAGTCCAGAACTGTCGAGAATTTGCAGGAGATAGCCCTGGCAAGCAGGCCACCCGACGTGGAGATGCACTTCAGGGGGAAGCCCGTTTACAGGGTAAGCTTTTCGGATGTTGTACAGCCCATGGGCCCGACCGCGACGTTGAAGAAATTCAGCGTGGCTGAAAATGTCCATGTCAGCTTGCGTGTGGACAAGATCGTCTCGGACGAGTTACTCGCAAGCCAGGCCAGCTTTGAGCTGTACAAATCCGGGCAAGACGTCTACAAGATAAGCACGATTCTGAGCTCAGGCGCACTGGGCATGGCAGAAAACAGGCGCCTTGTCCCCACCAGATGGAGCATCACAGCTTCCCAGACGATAATCGCGGACATGTTGATAAAGGGGGTTAAGCATCGTCCCAGCATCAACGAATATAGGGTATACTCGAGCCACTACCTTGACAACCATTTCGTCATTCTGCTCATGCCGGGCAACTGGGAGTTCGAGAACTTCGAGGCATGGGCACCGGGGACGCCCTGGTCGAGCAACGCGAAGAAAACCGAGATTCTTCTTGAATACGAGCCATACAGGGGAAGAACGAAATACGCGAATCTGCAGGGCGGCGGTTTTTACGCCAGCAGGCTGGGGGTTGTGGAAGGCCTGACTAGGCTTAGACGGCAGGCGAGAGTCGTGGTCTTCAGGGAAGTGCACGAAGGGTACGTCATCCCCCTTGGCGTGTGGCAGGTCTTGGAAAATGTAAGGAATGCCTTCAGGCAGCCGTTCCTTAAATTCGATACTAAAGAAGAGGCGCTAAAGCATATTGATTCTAAGCTCAGGCTCCCCGTAACGGGATATTTGAAACAGAGCGTAATCTTGAAGCAGAAACGTTTAGAAGATTTTATGCCATATGCCTGATATGCCCGGAAGCCCCTTCCTGCTCGCCTTTTTGTATGCCTTGAACAGCAACAGCGCCTCCAGTACAAGCACGGGGGGCATGAGCACGGCGGCAACGGGCAACAGTATGAATGACAAAAGGCAAAGGCCCATGACGATGTCCAGCCAGCCCGTGACCCTGGCAAGGTCCCCAAAATCTTTTGGCAGGCGCAGCAAAGACGCCCCGAAAACCGTTACTAGCAAACCTAGCACAAAGCTCGATACAATGCTGTAAAAGATGGTCAATGACCCCAGATAACTGAGCATGGAATTCAAAACGCCCGCAGCTGGTACGAGAAAGACCGCAATCAGTGATACGTTTAGCAGCAGCTGGTTCTTGAATCTCCTGCCGGCCTCCATCCAGCCCGCATAGGCCACGATGCTTAGCAGGATTTCCAGGATGTGGACGGGCGCCATGCCGGTGCCGGGGTGGAAAATGGAGATGCAGACCTCGGCTGAGTACACGATCAGATACAGCAAGCTGGCGTATGCTGCGTACAATATCATCGCCGGTCTCATCACATGCATAATTAATCTAAAATAAGGTGGAATAAAAAGCTTGGTTAAACTTTTTATAGGTGCAACGGTATTTAATAAATATGAGAGGCGGCTTGCAGGTCAGCGTAGGTTTTCTGATAATCATGGTTGTCTCCGCGCTGGTCCTAATATTCATCATGGGATGGCTCGGCGCGTTGTTCCCGCAGCTGACGAGGATAGGGGAGTACGCGACCGCCCAGGCGGAGCAGCAGATGATGAACGAGTTCGCGGAAACCACGGACGTCATTCTGGCTACCATACCGTACAAGGAGAAGTTCAGCCCCGGCTCCGAGGTCTATTTCAAGATTGGCATCAAAAAGACTGAAGAGGTGGATACATACGACTTCTTTTCACTATGTGTCGGGACCATGGAGAGCACCATCTGCAAGACACCCACAGAATTGAATCCAATCACAATCGGCAACAGCAAAATACAATTCAAGTTCACCCCGGTGACCAAGATAATGAACAGGGGCGAGATAGAGCTGTTGACCGCCATAATGACCATCCCCGTGGATACCCAGCCCGGCATATACGGCTTCAAGATATACGTCTGCCCGGCCCAGACCGAGATGCAGGCCTGCACGGGGCTGAGGAACAGTTACGGAGAGTTCGACTTCATAGTGGAAGTGAAATAAGTCCTGGATTCTTGGACAGCGAATTTCTTTCCCCTTTTCTGTTTTCCAGATTTCCATTTCCCATTCTAATTCTATAATTTTATCTGATTCTGTCTCCACCAGAACCCCCCTCCAGCGAGTCAAATAATTTATTGCTCCCGCTCCTAAGAGAATATTGTCAACTACCCCGTCCTAAAGGGCGGAGCTTGTAGCTGAGCTCTGCCTCAGTTCATCGGAAGATGCTTCGGCGTCATTGCTCGCCACGGTTGGCTCGTTGACAAGAGCCTTGCCAGTGGTCTCCGTGTAGGAGTTGGCAAGATTTCGGCTGGCGTTAAGGTCGGCGTCAAGGGTGAAACCGCAATGCAAACACTTGAAGAACCCCCCGTGTCTGGAAGTGTGGAGACTCTCGCAGCTGGAGCAGGTCTTGGAAGTGTCCTTAGCGGGAACTTTGACTATTTTGATTCCCTTCCGTTCAGCCTTGTAGGTTACGAACTGCTGGAACTGGAAGAAGCTTCAGTTGTGCAGCCAGCGGTTGAATCTCCTGCCTTTGCTTTGTTTTCGGATCCCAGTCAACCGTTCCATCACGATTGTGTCGCCAGGTGCAAGAGTTCCGACTATCTGCTTGGAAACTTCATGGTTGACCTGTGCCATAAACCGTTTCTCCTTGCCGCTAAGCTTTCCGAGAAGCCTTT
>Ga0315543_1002500_pt1 | contig 17859 bp, 13 predicted proteins | sample SalMarSW160210MG_2_FD_203098 | JGI IMG/M metagenome (GOLD analysis project Ga0315543, IMG submission 203098) | Salt marsh sediment microbial communities from the Plum Island Ecosystem LTER, Massachusetts, United States - Salt Marsh Sediment SW1601-210 ...
GTTTCGAGCGACCACCGTCTGCAACGGGCCGCGCGTCGACGCCGGGCGAAATCCATGGACTGCGACGTCTGGTACGCCCGAGTCGAGAGCCGGCGGCGTCGACGAATGGCCCAAGCCCAGAGCCAGCCGGCCCGGCCGCCGGTGCCGCTGTTGGAAGAGGACGTCGAGTACTGGTTTCGCCAGTTTGGCGGCGAGTCGGCCTTTGAAAAGCTGCTGCAGGAGGAGACCACGAAACAGCCGTCGCAGACGCCCGACCAGCGCGAATCCCACGACAAAGAACCCCGCCGAGACGATCTCGATGTGCCCGGCGGGTCGTACAACCCCTTCCCCCCGGGCTATGCGGAGGATTTGGAGGAATAGAAGTAGGCCGGGTTATAACCGGCGATATTTGCTGCACGTGTAGAAAACTGGGGCACCGCTTCGCTATGCCCCAGCCACCCCGCCGGGTCGCGGCCTGGCCTATATTCTGTGGCAGTCAAGCTTTTCCTACACCCGGTGCATGGCTATAATTCGGCGTTCGTCGGTCGGCATGGCATGGCTTCAGGTTACCCATATCGAGGAGGAGAACTCGAATGAACCTTCAATCTCCGCAAGGCAGCGACGTCTCGCAGACGAAGAATCGCTCGCGAAACGTGGCGCTCTCTTCAGGGCTGTGCACGCGGTGTATCGACAGTTGCGCGGGCAATTGCGAGATCTTCAAAGCGTCGCTGCGCGGTCGGGAAGTCATCTATCCTGGACCGTTCGGCGAGCTCACCGCCGGCGCCGACAAGGAATATCCGGTCGACTACTCGCATTTGAACATCCTGGGCTACGCGCTGGGCGCCGAGGCGATCGACGAGGCCAACCCGGACAAGGCGATCTTTCCCGAGGTCGACACGTCGGCCGTTTATGGCCACATGCATCCGGTGCGGATGCGGATGCCGATTTTCACCGGCGCGCTGGGCTCGACGGAGATCGCGCACAAGCATTGGGACGGCCTGGCCGCCGGAGCGGCCATCTGCGGCATCTCGCTGGTGGTGGGTGAGAACGTCTGTGGCATCGATCCCGGCCTGAAGCAGGACAAGCACGGCCGGGTGACCCGGTCGCCCGAGATGGAGCGGCGGCTGGACCTCTACAAGGCGTGGAGGGACCAGTACGGCGACATCATCGTCCAGATGAATCTCGAGGACACGCGGTTGGGTGTGGCCGAGTACGTCGTTGGAAAGCTGGGCGTCGAGACGATCGAGCTGAAATGGGGTCAAGGGGCCAAGAGCATCGGCGGCGAGATCAAGGTCCGCGATCTGGACCAGGCGATCGAGCTGCGGCGTCGCGGCTACATCGTTACGCCCAACCCGGAAGATCCCTGGAATCAGACCGCGTTCAAATCCGGCGCGATCCGCGAGTTCGAGCGCCATTCCCGCCTCGGCTTCATCGACGAGGAAGACTTCCGTCGCACGGTGGAATACCTTCGCCGTCAGATCGGCGTCAAGCGGGTCTCGCTCAAGACGGGCGCCTACGGCCCGCGCGAGCTGGCCATGGCGCTGAAGTGGTCGTCCAAGGCGCGTGTCGATTTGGTGACGATCGACGGGGCCGGCGGCGGCACGGGCATGAGTCCCTGGCGGATGATGCAGGAATGGGGGATTCCGACGTTCTACTTGCAGGCGATGGCCTATCGGTTTGCCAAGCGGATGGCTGCCCGGGGTGAGTGGATTCCCAACCTGGCCATGGCCGGCGGCTTCTCGACCGAAGACCACATCTTCAAGGTCCTGGCCATGGGCGCGCCGTACTTCAGCGCGGTGTGCATGGGCCGGGCGCTGATGATCCCCGGATTCGTCGGCGACAATATCGAGGCCGTCGTCCGCAAGGGTAACGGTAGAGCGAGCAAATGGAAGGAACTGCCCGCCACGGTCAAAGCCTTCGGCGAGACGCCCGAGCAGATCTTCGCCACCTACGAGACGCTGCTGGAACGGTTCGGCAAGGAAGCGATGCAGCGGATGCCGCTCGGCGCGATGGCGATGTACACCTACGTCGACAAACTGCAGACCGGCCTGACCCAACTGATGGCCGGGGCGCGGAGCTTCCGGCTCGACACGCTCAAACGGGCCGACCTGATCTCGTTGACCGAAGAGGCGGCCAAGGTCTCCGGCATCCCGTACATCATGGAAGCCGGCATGGAAGAGGCCGAGCGGATTATTGACTCGTAGAGCCTAAAGTAGGCTGAGGCATGACCCGGCGAAAGGGTGGCTGGGGCATAGCGAAGCGCTGCCCCAGATAGCCGTGGGTGGCACCGATGATTTTCCGCATTGGACGTCGTGGCCGTATGAGGCGTCTTCGGAAAATCGTCGGTGTTGCGAAGCAACAAGAGGATTATCCTCGAGCATCAAACGCCTCTTGCCGCTGCGCGGCACCGACGATTCTGCGACTGGGCTCTCTATGAATAGTAGCGTGCACCGCGCAGAATCATCGGTGCCACCCGCGGAGATAAAAAACATGCTCACGCAAGCGAGAGCATGCCACCCGACCGCAGAATCGAGGGACGACCCGGCCTACGTCGTTTGCAGCAGGGCCTTGTCCGAGATGTCTTTGCGGCACCAGGCGCCTTGCCAGCGGATGCACTTGACGGCCGTGTAGGCCTGAAGCTTGGCCAGGGCGATGCTCTGGCCCAGCGCCGTCACGCCCAGCACGCGTCCGCCACTGGTGACGACGCCCTCGTCGGTCTCGCGGGTTCCGGCATGAAAGACTTTCACGTCGGGCAGCTTGGCCGCTTCGTCGAGGCCGCGGATCAACTGGCCCTTCTCGTAGCTGCCCGGGTAGCCGTCGCTGGCCATCACGACGCAGACGGCCGGCCGCGGATCCCAATCGAGCGGCTCGATTTTGGCAAGCCGCCGGTCCGTGGCCGCCTCGAGCAGGTCCACCAGATCGGTCTTCAGCCGCATCAGAAGCGGCTGGCATTCGGGATCGCCGAACCGCACGTTGTATTCGAGGACTTTTGGGCCCTGGTTGGTCATCATCAGCCCGGCGTAGAGCACACCGGCAAAGGGCCGGCCGGCACGTTTCATCGCATGGACCGTCGGCACCAGCACGTGCTCCTCGATCCAGTGGAGTGTGTCGTCGTCGACCAACGGGGCAGGGCAGTAGGCGCCCATTCCGCCGGTGTTCGGACCCGTGTCGCCGTCGCCGGCCGGTTTGTGGTCCTGGGCCGGCTGGAGCGTGACGATCGTCTTGCCGTCGGTCAGCGCCAGCACGCTGGCCTCCTGGCCGTCGAGCCGCTCCTCGATCACCAGCCGGTCGCCCGCGTCGCCGAAAGCCCGATCCCGGGCGATCATGTTGACCGCGTCGATGGCCTCGTCCCGGCCACGGCAGACGATCACGCCCTTGCCGGCGGCCAGCCCGTCGGCCTTGACCACGACCGGAGTATCTTCGCGATCCTGGAGGTGGCGCAGGGCCTGGTTTATGTCGGCAAACGTATGGTAGTCGGCCGAGGGCACGTCGGCGGCGCGGAGCAAGTCTTTGCAGAAGACCTTGCTGGCCTCCAGCTCGGCCGCCGCGCGGTTGGGCCCGAACACGCGAAGTCTTTCTTGTTCGAAGGCGTCCACGATTCCCGCGGCCAGTGGGGCCTCCGGGCCGACGACCGAGAGGCCAACGTCGTTCTCCTTGGCAAAGCGTATCAGGGCGGGAAAGTCCTCGCCGCCGATCGGCACGTTCTCGGCGTCTAGTGCTGTGCCGGCGTTGCCCGGCGCGACGAAAACCCGATCCGCGCGGGGACTCTGGGCGATTTTCCATGCCAGGGCGTGTTCGCGTCCACCACTTCCGATGATCAAGATGTTCATGTTGGGGATTTAGGGATTTGGGGATTTGGGTTTCGGGATTTGCGTTTCGGGCTGCAACTCAAAATCCCGAAATCCCGAAATCCCAAAAGCCCTCTTTCACACGCCCCGATTCTACTGGCGGCCGCGGAGCACGTGAAGTGGTGCGTCTCAGGAGAAGGCGAACAAAGCGGCGCCAGGTTGTAGACGATGGCCAGCGACCTCTTCAAAAGGTCCTTTCTTGTCGATAAGTCGTGTATTGATCGGGATTTGGGAACCTTGACACTAGCATTTGGCCCGATTATAAGGGAAGAAGGTGGCCTGCATCCTGCCTTTCCCCCTTCCCGTATGAGACGACTCGCACCGCGGCCATGGCGAGATGTCTCTCGTGGCCGAAGTAACTCCGGCAACGTCGATCCCGTGTCTCGAAAACCACAAAACACAGAAACCGTCCAAAGTCGCCGCGGCTTCCTGACCACGGTGTTCGGCTCGACGTTGGGCATCGGCGCCGCGGCGCTGGGCGTGGTGGGTGGCCTGTGGACGGCGGCCGCCGTTCGGTTCATGTTCCCGAACACGAGCACCGAAGCGGACGGCTGCTTCCGTGTCGGCCTGCCCAGGGACTATCCGCCCGGCCACGTCGAAACGCGCTACGGGGAACCTCACGGTGTTTGGGTAGTCCATGGGGAGTATAAGGGCAAGCAACAGGTTTACGCGCTGAGCACCGTCTGCACGCACCTGGGCTGCATCACGGTGTGGCTCGACAGCGAGCAACAGTTCCGATGTCCTTGCCACGGCAGCGGGTTTACCGTCGCGGGGATGAACCGCGAAGGGCCCGCCCCACGCCCATTGGAGCGCTATGCCATCCGCATTGCCGACGACGGCCAATTGGAGGTCGACAAGAGCCGCACGTTTCGGGAAGAGTTGGGCCAGTGGGACGATCCGGACAGCTACGTTTCGGTCTGAACCAAGAGACCATCTGAGAACCAAACCATGTCACTGAGCGAGAAGATCCGCAACTCGCAGCTTTGGAAAAGCATCTTCCGGCACCCCGCGCCGAAAGATCGGCGTAATCGGATCTTGGTCATGCTGAGCAACTTCGTGCTGCACGTCCATCCGGTGGCGATGCGTCGCAACGCGCTGCGGCCCGGCTTCAGTTGGTTCATGGGCACGATCACGTTCTACTTGTTCGTCTTCGAGACGATCACCGGCGTGGCGCTGATGTTCTACTACCGGCCGACGATCGAGTGCGCCTACGGCGACATGCTCAACCTGCGCGACAGCGTGTCGTTGGGCGTGTTGCGCGAGATGCACCGCTGGGGCGCCCATGCCATGGTGATCACCGTTTTGCTCCACATGTACCGCGTGTTTCTGACCGGCAGCTACAAGAGGCCGCGCGAGCTGAACTGGTGTGTCGGCGTCGTGTTGCTGGTGTTGACGCTGTTGCTTTCGTTCACCGGCTACCTGCTGCCGTGGGACCAGTTGTCGATGTGGGCGGTTACGGTCGCGTCGAACACGCTCGGCGCGGCTCCGCTGGTCGGCGGCGAGGGCCCGCCGGGCGGCGTCGAGGCGATTGCCGGCGGCACGGACGTTCGAGTGGCCCTGCTCGGGGCCAAGACCGTGGGTCAGGAGACCCTCAACCGTTTTTACGTGCTCCATTGCGTGGCGTTGCCGCTTGTGGCCGCCTTTTTGATCGGGTTGCATTTTTGGCGAATACGCAAGGACGGGGGGCTCAGTCATCCGGAGTGATACTGGGGATTTGGGGATTAGTAGCCGCGGACGGAAGTCCGCGGAGAACCGACATGGACCTTTACGGCAGAGAATTCCTCGAAACGATCGTTCCCTTCTTGACCGCGTACTATGCGCTGGCGTGCGCGGCGAACTTGGGAGCAGTCGTCTACTGCGCGCGTCGCAAGCGGTTCTTCTGGACGTGCGTCTGGCTGGGCGTCGCCGTGGGGTTTGCCGTGTTGGCCGGCCGGTCATGGCTCGGCCAGCCGCTGATGCTCTCGGAGGCCATGAAACACTCGATCGACAACTGGATGAGCCCGGCGTCGGTGATGGTCGGTTTCTTCATCTTCCTGGTGGTGGTTTACCTGGGCAGGGCTTTCTTTGTCCGGCCGGCAGTGGCCTGGACGGGGCTAAACGCGGCCCTGCTGTTCTTTGGAGCGTCACTGGCCGATCCTCATTTCGCACGGATCGTTGCCAAGCCGGACAACGTGCCGATTGTGGCCATGGTTTTTCTGTTGGGCTTTTTCACGTGGCTGGGCACGGCCCAGGCGGTCCAGAACGATCGGCGGCTGGCCGGCGGATTGCCGCCTCGCGAAAAGGAGTTTTGCGACAAGGTGCTCGCCTGGCCCGACGTGGTTTACCTCGAACTGATCGGGCTGGTCGTTGCGACGACCGTGTTGATCGTCTGGTCGCTCTTGTTGCGGGCACCGCTTCAAGGGCCGGCCGACCCGGCGCTCACGCCCAACCCGTCCAAAGCACCTTGGTACTTCGTCGGGCTGCAGGAGATGCTGGTTTACTTCGACCCTTGGCTCTCGGGCGTCACGTTGCCGGTGCTGATCGTGCTGGGGCTGATGGCGATTCCCTACCTTGACTTCAGCCCCAAGGGCAGCGGTTACTACACGATCCGGCAGCGACGGTTCGCCTACCTGACGTTTCAGTTCGGTTTTCTGCAACTCTGGATTCTCCTGATTCTGATCGGCACCTTCATGCGAGGACCGAACTGGGGCTTCTTCGGGCTCTACGAGGCGCGCGATCCGGATACGGTGGTTACGCTCCACAACATCAAGTTGTCCGAGTACTTCTGGACGGTGCTGCTAGGCCGTGATCTGCCCCAGGTGGCTGCCGGCAGCGGAGTGCTCGGCGAGTTGGCCGTGATTCTCTGGCGAGAAGTTGCCGGGCTGGTTCTGGTGGTGCTTTATTTCGTCGTGCTGCCGATCGTCCTGGCCAAGACCGTCTTTCGCCGGTTTTACCGACAGATGGGAAAAGGGCGCTATACGATCATGGTGTTGCTGTTTTTGATGATGATCATGTTGCCGGTGAAGATGATTCTGCACTGGACGCTGCATCTGAGTTATATCGTGAGTATCCCGGAGTATTTGTTGAATTTTTGAGATGAACACATTGGTGCGTGCAAGCACGCACCCTACTCCGCGGGCTCCCGCCCGCGGCTACTACGTCCCGAAATCCCTAAATCCCCGCCCTAACCGATGCGACCTTCCGAGCGTACCCATCACAACGTGAAGCGTCTGCGCGCGGTTTTTGCCGTCTCGACACTCGTGCTGTTGGCGGTGACGGTCTGGATGTTGGCGGCCGATCATCGGCGCGAGTGGAAGGATTATCAGCGGACCTATCGGGATCGGGTCGAGTCGCCAGGCCGGCCGCTGGAAATCGAGCAGATCAATCTGTCGGAGTTGACCGTCGACTATCACTTCTGCCGGGTCGCCCGGGCGGACCGCTGCACGACGTGTCACCAGGGCGTGGCTGTCGGCGGTCCCGACGCGGCGGGCCAGCCGCGGTGGCCGCAACCTTGGATGTCGCATCCGCGGTTGGATCTCTACGTCGGTCCCAATAGCCCTCATCCGATGGCAGATTTTGGCTGCACGATTTGCCACGATGGTCAGGGCAGCGCGACCGAGTTTCGGTTTGCCTCGCACTCGCCCAATGACATGCGGCAGCGAAGCGACTGGCGCAAGCGGCACGGCTGGTTCCGCAACGACGACTGGGACTATCCCATGTTGGCGCGGCGATTTGCCCAGAGCCGCTGCCTCCAGTGCCACGCGGACGTGACCGATCTGGAGCCGAGCCGGCGATTTCCCGATCCGCCGGCGCCGAAACTGCTGGCCGGCTACCACCTGGTTCGGCAGCACGGCTGTTTCGGCTGCCACGAGATCAAGGGCGTGGCGGCCTCAGGCGAGCGTCTTGGGCCGGACATGCGGCTTGAGCCGAACTGCGGGGCCGCCGCGCTGCAACTGGCAGCCACCGAATCGAGCTTGACCGAGCGGCAGCGGACGCTCGCCCGACGGATTGCCGGGCGGCCGGACGACCCGGCCTTGCGGCGCCGCCTGGTCGAATCGATCGACGCGGAAGAACTCCGCTCGAGGCTCAGCCCTCGGGGTATGGCCCTGGTGGATTACTTGTCGGCGGAAGCTGAGGCGCCGGGCACGATGCGCAAGGTGGGCCCGAGCCTGCGCGACGTGGCCGCTCGGCTGGATCGCCGGTTTCTGGTGAGTTGGATTGGGGAGCCGGTCGGCTTTCGACCCGAAACGCGCATGCCCCGGCTCTTCGGCCTCGACGAGCACCTTGAAGGGCCGGCCCGCGAGCGCGCGAGCCGCCTGGAGGCGGTCGAGGTGGAAGCCTTGGCCGAGTTTCTCTTAGACGCAAGTCAGCCGGTGAAACTAGAAGCTGGGTGGCCGGGCCAAAGCGCAGCGGTGGCCCGGAACGTGACCGAACCGCCTTCGGCCGAGCGTGGCCGGCGGTTGCTGTTGACCCAAGGCTGCCTGGCATGCCACAAGCACGACGATTATCCGCAGGCCACCGGCACGCAAGGCCCCGACCTGTCACGGTTGGGCGCTAAATACGCTTCGGACCGGGCGGCCCGCTGGCTGGCCGATTGGCTCCGCGACCCGGCGCGCCACGCGCCGCGCACCCGGATGCCCAATTCGCTGTTGGAGCCGACGGCGCTGGCGCGTGGTGCGAACGAGTCAGGCCCGTCGAAGATGTTCGATCCGGTGGCTGACCTGGTGGCTTATCTGCTTGGCTCCGCCGGTCCGCCGGCAGAGGCGTCGCACGAGCCGTCGGAAGCCAACCTGGACGAGTTGATCCTGGCCCATCTGAGCAAACGGTATTCCCGCGAGCAGGCCGAGGAGATTCTCCGTCGGGGTCTTTCGCCGGAGGAAGGTGAAGCGGTGCTCGACGATCGGCGCGAGTTGATCGGCCCGATGTCGCGGAAGAAAAAGTTGCGTTACCTCGGTCGACGGACAATCGCCAAGCGAGGATGCTATGGCTGTCACGACATCCCGGGCTTCGAGCTATCCCGGCCGATCGGCCCTGCGCTTTCCGACTGGGGACGCAAGGGCCCGACACTCTTGGCGTTTGGCCGGATCGAGGAGCTTCTGGCCGAAGATGGCACGGCCGATCGGGCTGAGACGGACCCGGACGTCGGATTTTACCACGACGCGATCCACGGCCGCCGCCGCGAAGGGTTCGTTTGGCAGAAACTCCGCGCGCCGCGGAGCTTCGACTATGGGCAGGCCCGGGAGAAAGGCTTCAACGAGTGGCTCCGCATGGGCCGGTTCACGTTGAGTCCCGACGAGCGTGAAGCCGTGGCCACCTTCGTCCTTGGCCTGGTAGCCGGGCCGCCGGCGTCGAAGTACGTCTACCAGCCCGGCGCCGCCGGCCGGGCGATCGTCGAAGGGCGAAAGGTGCTTGATCGCTACGCATGCGCCGAGTGCCACGTGCTGGAAATGGATCGCTGGCAGTTCGAGTACGACCCGGACCGGTTCGAATCGCCACGGCCGGGCGACGAATTCGTCTTCCTGCAACCGCAATTCTCGCGCGAGCAACTCAAAGCATCGATGCAAACTGACCTGCGTGGGTTCGCCCACGCCGAAGTAGCGGGCATGCCGCGGCTGGCACCCGACGGTCGGCCGGCCGTGTTCGAAGGAGACGAGGAGGACACCGAGGGCGAGCCCCTGCCGATGCACGCGTTCTCGCTGTGGCAACCAGCCACGATTGCCGGTCAACCTTGGACGGTTGGCGGCGCGGACGTACTCCTTTACGACTACCAAATCAGGAAGCAATATGCCCCGTGGGGCGGTGCGGCTGCGCGGCTGCTCTATCCGGCGGCCTTGGCCGACGCGCGCGCCAGCGGCGTGAATCTTTTCGACCAGCAAGCCTGGGGTCGGTTGCCACCTCCGCTGGTCGGCCAGGGCGCGAAGGTGCGGCCCGACTGGCTGGCCGACTTTCTTGTCGATCCGCAGCCGATCCGCCCGGCGGCCATGCTGAGGATGCCCAAATACACACTGTCAACCGACGAGGTGGGCAAGCTGATCCGCTTTTTTGCGGCGCGGTCCCGCGTGCGCTTGCCCTATACCCGCTTGGGTGCCGCTGGCGTTTCGCCGGTGTTGCCGAATCGGCACGGGCAAGATGCCCGTGGCACCCCGGGTGAGAATTCTGGAGCCACCCGACGCTTCGATCAAGCCATGCGACTGATAACCGACCGCAAGATGTTTTGTGCGAAGTGCCACGTGATCGGCGACTATCGGCCCGGTGGTACCGCAACCAAGATGGCCCCCGACCTGGAAAACGTCGGCCGCCGATTGCGCGGCGAGTATGTGCGTCGCTGGTTGGCCCATCCGAGGGCCACGCTGCCCTACACGCCGATGCCGGTCAACTTTCCGCCCTCGGGCGATCCGCTGGGTCAGGACCTGTTGCCCGGCAGCAGCACGCAGCAGATCGAGGCGGTGGTCGAACTGTTGATCGGCTACGACGACTATCTGCGGAGCCGAACGTCAACGCGCAAGAGAATTGAAGAAACAGACCACAAGTAGTCCCCTTTGACCGGGTTGACGGAGGGGTGATATAATCACATGTAAAGAGGCTCTGTTTAACACGCAGCTTGGCAGCGGGGGTGGCTGGGGCATAGCGTAGCGGTGCCCCAGAGGAGCACAAACTGGGGCTTCGCTGCGCTCAGCCGCCAGCCACCCCTTTTGAAGGTTTTCAACAAAACCACAGAGAGAACCTACTTGTCCGTCCCATCAAGCCGCCCATGACCGACAAACTCAACCGGCGACAATTTGCTGCTTGCACGGCCGGGGCGGCCTCGGCCGTTTTCGGCGTGCCGGGTCTGCTGCGTGCGGGTCCCAAACCTGAGACAACGTCTCGGGACAAGTGGGGCAATCTGGTCGGCCGGTTCGTCTACGACGGGACTGCCCCGCCGCGCAAGAAGCTCAAGGTCGACAAGGACGTCGACTGTTGCGGCAAATTCGACATCCGCGATGAGTCGCTCATGGTCGACCGCGGCGGCGGGCTGGCCAACGTCTACGTCTACGTCCGCAGCCGAAAAATCGACGTTTGCCCCGAGTTGGCCGCGTCGGTCAAGAAGGACGTGCTGTTGGACAATCGCGACTGCATCTTCAAGCCGCATTGCCTGAAGATTTGGTACACGAAGCAGGTGCTGGCGATCGTCAACTCGGACCCGGTCGCCCAGAACGTGGCGTTCTCGCCGCTGGGCGATGCTCCGGCGAACATCGTGTTGCCGCCTCCACCTGATAAGGCGGCCAAGGCCGTCTGGCGGTTCAAGCGCCCGCAGCGCAAGCCGGTGCCCATTGCCTGCAACTACCATCCGTGGGAGAGTGCGTTCATTCTGCCCCTGGCCCATCCTTATTGCGACATCAGCCGCAGCGACGGCACCTTTTGCATCGCTCGGCTGCCGCTGGGCGAGATCGAGCTGCAGTTGTGGCACGAGCGGGTAGGCTATCTTGAAACGCCCAAGTGGAAGAAGGGGCGGCTGAAGATCGTGATCGGCCCGGGCAAGAACGACTTGGGCACCATCCGCCTGGCCCCGTCCATCTTTCCAGAACCGTAGAACGCTGGAACCCTCTGCTCGTGTCAACGTCCGTGTGTGATCGTCGAAAGCGGCTGTCAGCCTTGCTTGGGTGGCATGGCCTCGCTTGCGTGGCCATGTTCAGTTGTCGAAGCACATGCTCACGCAAGCGAGAGCATGCCACCCGGCCGCGAAGCGGCAAGAGGTGTGCAGCCATCGATGGTCGTCCTCTTGTTGCCTACGGCGACACCGACGGTTTTCCGAAAGTGCCCCAGCAATCGCAACGTCCTTCGTGGAAAATCATCGGTACTACCCGCCACTGCCTACTGCGTACTGCCTACTGCCTGCTGCTTGTTGTCTGTTTTTCCGGCTGCAGGCAATCGCCGCCGGCCGCGTTTGTGGTCAACACCGAAGGGCGGGACCCGGCCGAGCTCTCGCGAACCGAGGCCGAGGCGATCAGGGAAACGATGACCGAGCTGTTCGGCACACCCGACGTGCCCAAGCTGCCCGAGGGGGTGGAACTCGACGCGGCCCTGCTTGCCCAGGCGGCCGGTCCGGTCGCCGGCGACGAACAAGGCCGCCAGCGGGGCCTCTATCGACAACACTGCGCGGCATGTCACGGCCTGTCGGGCGACGGAGCAGGACCCAACGCCCGATTGCTGGGACCCTATCCGCGCGACTTTCGGCTCGGGTTGTTCAAATACACGTCGACGCGCGACGGCGGCAAACCGGTGCGCGGGGATCTCGAGCGGACCTTGTTGCGCGGCGTGCCGGCCACGGCCATGCCGTCGTTTGCCCGATTGCCGCGGCACGAGATCGACGCCCTGGTCGAGTACGTCGTCTACCTGGGCATGCGCGGCGAGATCGAACGGGCCGTGGCCGCCCTGGTGCTTGATGAAGGCGAATACCTACCGCTGGATCCCTACCTGGTCGCGGACGAGGCGCTTGGGCCGGTGGCCCGGCAGTGGCGCGAGGCCCCGTCGCTGGTCGTCGGCCAGGACGACGCCTTGCGTGCCGCTTCGATCGAGCGGGGACGCGCCCTATTCGAGTCGGCCAATGCACAGTGTACGAAGTGCCACGGGCCCGAGGGACGCGGCGACGGGGAGCAACAGGATCTTTACGACGCCTGGAACAAGCCGAAGAAGGGCGTCTCGGACGAGCAGACCAGGCTGCTGGCCAAGCGATTTACATTGCCGCTGGCACGGCTTCGGGCACGAAACTTCCACGAAGGGATCTTTCGCGGCGGAAACCGACCGATCGACGTTTACCGGCGGATCCACGTCGGGATCAAGGGAACGCCCATGCCCAGCAGCGGCCCCGACTCGTCTACCTCGGGCGTATTCTCGCCGGAAGAAATCTGGGATGTGGTCAACTTCGTCTTGTCACTTTCGCGCAATTAGCGATACTGGAATCAGCGATTACGCTTCGTCGGAAAGCTCGATTTGGGGGTGCCTGGGCCATAGCGCAGCGGTGGCCCAGACCCCGAAAGACCGGGCCTTCGCTACGCTCAGACCCGGGCACCCCACCTGTTATGCCAGTTTTCCGACAAAACCTAGCGTTCCGTCTATCCTTCAATGTCAGATACGACAAGGGTGCCACTGGCGTCTCGCCAGTGCTTCTCACACGGGCAAGATGCCCGTGGCACCCAGCTACGATGCATGACAAATAAACGTAGACGGACTACTAGCGTTGGCCACTGCCTGGCTTTCCAAACGAGGGAACCCATAACCAGGACCCATCCATCATGGCAACCGACCTGAAAATCAAAGAGTCGCTTCCGGAGCTGACCAACCGGATCGTGCAAACCTACGCCGACATGGGCACGATCCACCACCTGGGCCATTGCCCGCTGCCCAGCTATGAGAAGGTCATTGCGGCGACCGAGGATCTCAAGGAGATTCTCTACCCGGGCTATCGGCGCCGCAGCCGGCTGCACGCCGGCAACGTGACCTATCACGTAGGCGACTTGGTCGACCGCCTGCACGACGTGCTGGCCATGCAGATCGCCCGGGCCATGTGCCACGGGGCGGGCAAGACGCGCACGTGCAACCCCGAGCAGAAGGACGAGTTCGAACGGGCGGGCCACGCGGCGGCCTATGCCTTCTTGCAGCGATTGCCCGAGGTGCGCCGCGTACTGGCGACCGACGTCCAGGCGGCTTACGACGGCGACCCGGCGTGCAAGTCGGTCGATGAAGTGATCTTCTGCTACCCGGGCATCGACGCCGTGACGGTTTACCGCCTGGCGCACGAACTGCACCTGCTGGGCGTGCCGCTCATCCCGCGGATGATGACCGAATGGGCACATAGCCGTAGCGGCATCGATATTCACCCGGGCGCGACGATCGGTGAGTTCTTCTTCATCGATCACGGCACCGGCGTGGTGATCGGCGAGACGTGCGAGATCGGCAATCGGGTGAAGCTCTATCAGGGCGTGACCCTCGGCGCCTTGAGCTTCTCGGTCGACGAGCACGGCAACCTGCTGCGCGGCCACAAGCGCCATCCGACGATCGAAGACCGCGTGATCATCTACGCCAACGCGACGCTGTTGGGCGGCCAGACCGTGATCGGTCACGATTCGGTGATTGGGTCGAACGTCTGGCTCACGCAGCCGGTGGAGCCCAACACGACCGTCGTCCTCGAAAAGCCCCGCCTGCGTATGCGCGGCGGCAAGCAGGACGAGTTCCAGCCGGAAGAAACGTAGGGTGCGTCGTGACGCACCTAATAGTTCGTCTATCCTTTATTGTCATGTGTGGTGATTCGATGATTGGGTGCCAGCGGCAGCTTGTCTGCCGCTGCAAAACGAGACTCCGGCAAGGGCGGGCAAGCCGCCCATGGCACCCAACTCGTGCCTGACACTTGAGGGTAGACGCATTACTAGTTCGTTTGGCAAAGCCAGGAAACGTCGGGCAAGCCCGACCGCTAAACTGCGCACCCGACGTCGAACTCTAACGCTGCCTACCACCGGCTGCCTACTGCCTACTTCTTCTCCGCCGGCGCCATCAAGTTCTTGGTTCGCGCCTCGACGTCGGGCATCGGCGGCAGCGGCTCGCTGGGGACCGGCTCGTACCAGAACGTGGCGCACGACCAGTCGTCCTGGGTCTCCTTCAACCCATGGTGCCAGGCAATCTGCTGGATCGTGATCCGGGCGTCCTTTTTCCAGGCGATGGGATCGGGCAGGTGCCAGCGATACATCGTCACGAACGTGTGGCCGTTTGCGTTTTTCTGGTTCAGCGCGCAACCGTTGTACAGGAACTGCACTTGCTGCATTCCCCAGGACAGGCCGACGTAGTCCTCGCTGCCGGTGCCACAGATGGTCGGGAACTGTTTGTCGCCGTCGAGATAGACTTTCATCTCGCCCTCGCCCCACCAATGGGGTTTCTCGCTACGGATGCCCATCAACGAGCCGATGAAGCGTCCCTGCTGAGTCCGCTGGGGCAGCAATTCGAAATCCTGCTTCAGTGTCGTGGGATTCTCGCGGCGGAAGCAGACGTGCAAGCGTCCGGTCTTCTCGGGAAACGGCCGCTGGAGCATGTAGTCGATCTGATAAAACAGGCTGGCCCTTTCCTTGCCTTCGTTGGTGATGGTGAACTTGGCCCGCTTGTCAAACGGCATGGGCAGCCAGAGGTTCATGCCGGCCTTTGGGCCCAGGCTGTGCACGGCCGACTGATAGGGCACCGGTCGGCCGTGGGCCATGCCGAACAAGTCGCCCAGGGGACACTCGATACTCGGGTGCTCTTGGCCCTCCCACCATGCGCGGATGACCAGTGATCGGAGGGACTTCGCGTTGGGCCGGGTGGTCATCCAGATGTGACGGATCGCGCCCGGGCCTTCGATGTCACAGAGTTGGACCGTTTCGCCCGGTTTGATAGCCCGGGCAGGCCGACCCTTACGCCCGACGCCCAGCCGGCTGGCCGCCTTGCCGCCTTGGCCCGGTGCGCCCGTGGGATTCTCGAAGGAGATCGACCGGGACGTCATGCCCGTATCGAGGTCGTAGGGTTTGGTGATCAGGTCGACCGCTTGCGGATCGGCGCAGAGGGCCGACGGCGCGAAGCCAATCACGACAACGATGGACAACAGCAATGGCGCAGTTCGATAGTGGGCAGCACAAGACATGAGGAGTTCCTTCTGGTAGGGGATAGTCTGGGTGGGAGAAACAACACTGCCAGTATAAGACCTTGCGAAGCCTTCGGCAAGCATCGAGTGACGCACCGCCAATGACTTGGTGCGTCCAGACGCACCCTACGCGCTGACGAGCCGCTCGATTTCCGCCGGGCAGGCGTCCTTGTGGATCCGCCACTGGCGGAGCGTGTCGCGGTCGCGAACCGTGACCGTGCCGTCGGCGAGCGTCTGGCCGTCGACCGTGATGCAGAACGGCGTGCCGATCTCGTCCTGGCGGCGATAGCGCCGGCCGACGGCCGACTTTTCGTCGTAGAAGACGTTGAAGCGGGGCTTGAGCCGGGTGTAAATCTCCCGGGCCACTTCGGGCATGCCGTCCTTGCGGACCAACGGGAAGACGGCCGCCTTGTAGGGCGCCAGGCGCGGGTGGAACTTCATGAACGTCCGCTTGGTCGGTTTGCCGTGCTCGTCGGGCACCTCATCTTCGCTGAACGCCTCGCAGAGAAAAGCCAGCGCGGCCCGATCGGCGCCGGCCGACGGCTCGATCACGTGGGGCGTGAACCGCTCCTTCGTCTCGGCGTCGAAGTAGGACAGGTCGCGGCCGCTGCCCCGGTGGAGCGGCTGGCCGTGCTCATCCTTTTCGAGTTGCAGCGGGCAGGTTTTCGGATCGAGCTTGCCTTCCATGTGGCTGCGCAGATCGAAGTCGCCCCGATGGGCAACGCCCTCCAACTCGCCGAACTCGCCTTCGGCCATGAACGGGAAGGCGTATTCAATGTCGGCCGTGCCGGTCGAATAGTGGCTCAGCTCGTCGGCGTCGTGGTCGCGCAATCGGAGCCGGTCGCCCGAGAGACCCAGTTCGACGTACCACCGGAACCGCCGGTCGCGCCAGTAGGTGTACCACTGGGCCGACGTGCTCGGGTGGCAGAAGAACTCGATCTCCATCTGCTCGAACTCGCGGGAGCGGAACGTGAAGTTGCGCGGCGTGATCTCGTTACGAAAGCTCTTGCCGATCTGGGCGATGCCGAAGGGGATCTTGACCCGGGTGCTGTCCAGGACGTTCTTGAAGTTGACGAACATGCCCTGGGCCGTCTCGGGCCGGAGGAAGGTCTTGCTCTCTTGGTCGCGGATGGCGCCGGTGTGGGTCTCGAACATCAGGTTGAACTCGCGGGGCTCGGTCAGCGTGCCCAAGGTCTTCGCGTCGGGGCCCAGCACGCTGGCAAAGTCGTCGATCCCGGTCAGGCAGACCATCGGTCCTTGCCAGTCGAGTTCGCCGGCGTTTTTGGCCCGAAGGCCGAGGAACTTCAGCGCCCGATGCTGCATTTCTTCCTGGCGCTGGTCGCCGAGCTTCTCGGTGGCGACGAAGAACTTCTGACCGCGCCCCTCGACCCAGCGGCCAAAGACCTGATCGTGGCGGTAGCGGCGTTTCGCCTCGCGGCAATCGACCAGATAGTCGTGGAACAGATCGAAATGGCCCGAGCACTTCCACACCTGCGGGTGCATGATGATGGTCGTATCCAGGCCGGTCATCTCGTAGGTCGAGGGTGCTCCGTCGGGCGTGATCATCTCGTTATGGGCGGTGACCATGTCGTGCCACCAGGCCTCACGGACGTTGCGCTTCAGCTCGACGCCCATGGGCCCATAGTCCCAGAAGCCGCTTAAGCCTCCGTAGATCTCGCTGGATTGGAAGAGGAAACCACGACGTTTGCACAGGGCAACCAGTTGATCCATTTGCATGGCCACGGGACACTCCGAGATACAGTAGGGTGGGCACCGCCCACCGAAATCACGATTCCAGTGCAAGGGAGATTCTGGTGGGCAATGCCCACCCTACAAGACCGGCGAACACATAAGTATAGTACGAAGTGTCCTGGAAGGTCCATCCCGAGATGGCCGACGATCGCACAGCCCTATCTGATCGCCGCGCCGGGCGTGCACTCTCGCTCGGGCCGAATCAGCACGACCGCCTCGCCGTCGCCGACGGCCAGGAGCATCCCTCGGGATTCCTCGCCCCGGATGACGACCTCGTCGAGGTTGTTGACGATGACAACCTGGGTGTCGACCAACGCCTCGGGCTCGTAGTGGCCCCGGATACCGGCGACGATCTGTCGCTTGTGTCCGTCCACCTCGATCTCCAGCAGGAGTAGCTTGTCGGCGTTGGGATGCTCTCGGGCAGTGGCGACCGTGGCCACGCGGAGGTCGAGTTTGGCAAAATCTTCGTAAGAAACGGGTGGTTTCATGGTGAAATGAGTCCTTTTTCACTGGGTCCGGCGGCGATCCTTGGCAGGGAAAAGGGGACAGGTACATTTTGCCTGAAAGGCCCGGAGGGTGCTTCGCACAAAATGTACCTGCCCCCTTTTCCCGATCCTTGCCTGAAACCCGTAGATTGTTACGCTCCCCGGCAGTGAACCG
>Ga0315543_1002502_pt1 | contig 17854 bp, 14 predicted proteins | sample SalMarSW160210MG_2_FD_203098 | JGI IMG/M metagenome (GOLD analysis project Ga0315543, IMG submission 203098) | Salt marsh sediment microbial communities from the Plum Island Ecosystem LTER, Massachusetts, United States - Salt Marsh Sediment SW1601-210 ...
GTACCAGAGGGATATTTAGTAGTTGGAGTTGATCCTCACAAGAAGAAGCACGCAGCAGTGGCTATTACACAGGATCTTACCATCCGGGCCAGGTTTAAATTTGATAATTCTAGGGATGGATTGGATTTGTTACTTCAACGGGCAAAATCTGAAATGGATAAATCGGATTGCCGTGGTGTCATGTTAGCAATAGAGACCGGGGGACACTATTGGCGAAATATAGCCTACTATCTCGACGATAAAGGGGTTCCTTATCGATTCATTAATCAATACACGCTGAAGCGGCGACGAGAGGGAAAGGACATCAATAAGAGAAAGAATGATTATCGGGATGCCGAGGTGGCAGCCCAACTTCTCTGCACCGGAGAATTTATTGAGAGTGTAATACCTCAGGGTGTATACGCAGAGCTTCGGACCGCCCACAATGCTTATCGCCGGTTGGTGAAAGAACGTACCAGAATAACAAACCTTCTCAAAGGACTACTTGATTCACTCTTCCCCGAGTTTGTTGGTGTTTTTAAAGATCCTTGCGGGTTAACATCTCTCAGCGTGCTTTCTACCTGTTCCATCCCCGGCGTGATCACCGGGATGACTGATGATGAGTTTATAGCGGTCATCGAGAAGGAACATCACGGGAAACGTCTGATGCGAAGGAAACTTCGAGAGCTTCATGCTATCGCAAAGACGTCGATTGGCATTGAAGCGGGAGCTCATTCCCTGTCTGTCGAAGTGTTTTTCCTGGTGGAAAAGCTCAAGCTCATTAGAGGGCATATCGAGACTATAGATCAGACACTGGTCAGGCTGGTTAACGAGGCAGAAGAAGGTAAATATTTACTCTCGATAAGGGGGATTAATTATATATCAGTGGCCGGATTGTTGGCTGAACTCGGCTGTTTCAAGTCTTATCCCAGTGCCAAACAAATGATCAAGATGGCCGGTAGTAATCCTACAGAATCGGAATCAGCTGGGAAAAGGAAGTCGAGAACACCAATGAGTAAACACGGGCGTCCGGTACTAAGATACTGCGCCTGGACGGCAGTGATTCCCATGCTGAGGCTTAATCCGGATTTTCGCAACTGGGCCAAGGAAAGACGTGAGCGACCGGCTCATGCCAATCCTCTGAACGGAAGGGAAGTCGTTGGTGCAGCGCTTAACAGATTGTTACGCCTGTGTTTTGCCATGGTGAAGAATAAAACCTACTATCAGTCACCGTATTTGGTAGAAGCAGTCAGCTAGGAGGTATTTACCTTACATCAGGTGGGCAGGGAGATACCGTTCAAGCTTTTGGGAATTCCGATATATCGGAGTGAACCCGTGTGCACAACATGGTGCCCCTGCCTCCTGGCCAAACCCGTATGAGGTATGATGGGACTTCGCCCAGGCGGATGATCCCGTATCTGAAAGCTAAGTTGGGAACCAGGTGAATAACCGGCTAGGGCTGTCCACCGATGTAAAGAGAATTACAAGAATATTATCTGGAGCTATTGACCTTAGGGAATATAGTATGTTGTTACTAAACAAATTACTTCGTTATGACCCAAAGGAAGCTGGTCCCGTGACCAGTATTCGCATGTATTACCATTTGGACTAATCTCAATCCGCATGAATTTACTGATCGTTATTATCGGGGCACTCTATCCGGAGAGACGGCAACGTCAATAGAGTGTTGTAATGACCTGCCGTTTGGAGCGTATAACCCATGATCTCCTTTGTTTTCGTACTACTATGTATAATTCAGCGATACCTTTGGTGCCTGACGACCCTGATACTTGAGGCATATACAGACTTCCGTGAAATATTTTCAACTCTTGTAATCATGACGTGACAAAGCTATAATTTGCTGTGCAATCCTGAAAGTGGTTAGAGGCCTATCGTGGATTTGTCGTTTTCTCAAAGGTACGAATACAAACCAGTCAAGACTGTCATGCAAGTTGAAGCAATTGACGACGAATTGAGGACCAGTCTGTGGAATGTGCTAGACTCTTTCTACTGGAGTAAGGGGAATCCTGGCCACCTTCTCGAAGCTGAGTCGAACAAGCTTATCCTGTCCCTGCTGAGGACAATTTGGAGCGGATATCTTAAGTTGCCTAACGATACCATCGGAAACACTTGGGATAAGCCTTACGGGCAATTACGAGCATATTACTTTTCTTGTGCATGGAATGAGGTCTATGACTTTATCGAGTTCATTGCCAACAACGGCTTGAATAAGGCAGACGAGCAATTCAGGCGCGAATGCAACAGAGTCCTTAAGCGGGAAGTCGCTGGCTACCGTTTCGTTGGTGACTGCATTGTTCAAATAACCGCCGAGGAAGAGATCGCGGAGATTGAACAAGCACTTGCTTCCAAAGGACGGCTACAACTGGTCGCCACTCATCTTCAAACCGCCCTCGGCCGGATGTCAGATAGAAAGTCTCCTGACTATAGAAATTCCGTCAAAGAATCGATCAGCGCGGTCGAGGCTCTCGCCAAACTGGTCACAAAGAAAGATAAGGCAACGCTACCGGAAGCGTTGAAAGCGGTGACAGACAAGAAAGTGGAGGTGCATATAGCGCTTAAGGAGGCCTTCACAAAGCTTTATGGCTACACCAGTGATGCTGATGGTATACGTCATTCCCTGATGGACGAGCCAACGCTAGACTTTGAAGACGCCAAGTTCATGCTCGTTTCCTGCTCGGCGTTCGTAAACTACCTCAAAGTGAAATCCTCGAAAGTTGGAATCAACCTAGAGACGGCATGAGTAACGAAGTTCGTAGAGCCATCAACTGCCATTCATTGAACAGTAACGCTCCCCCTCCTCGATTGAGGTTTTAAGATTCGGCCGGCTCCCTCATGACCCAATTACGCGCACTAAGCGAACCCTCACTTTCGCCAGTCCCACGCTCAATCCAGGCGTGTAATTACATTCTGCACGGACGCACGCCAGAGTATCATGGCGCCCGAATGACAAGTGAGATTCTCCGATCTTTACCACTTCTTGAAAGCCAACTTGATGGACTTTTATTGCCTTGTCGGGATTCTATATATAGGCTACTTAACTCTACGGACATCAGCGGTTATACCAACTACACACATCTTAAACCCACCATTTGCTTCATAGACTAAAGCTTCGGGCATATAAGCATATTTATATTCATATTTATACGAGCTTTGTTGCCAGACTTGGCCATTGCGAAGTTCGTATGAAGTTTCTCCTGTCCAACCTTTAAATGTACCATCAATCTGACTTTCGATGACATTAGTTATTCTTCTAATCGGGATAGAATGTCCAGCGACAGTCAGAATATAGCTACCATTCTCTTCAGTTATGATAGCATCTGGACAATACGCGTAATGATACCAGTAGTGATACCGTGCCTGTATCCAATATGTACCATTTCTCATTTTAAATAGAACTTGGTCATTGAATCCTTCAAATTCACCGTCTATCTTGCCGTCATAAACTACTTTTGACATTTTATTCATCCTTGGTAAGCCTTCTGTTGTAGAAGTAACTACACAATCCGAGACTGCCGAAAAAGTCCCGTTTCCCTTTGAAAAAGGCTAATTTAGCGGAATTTTTGATCTCAAATCACTCCTAATTAACCTTTAAAGAGGCGAAAATTTGGGTAAAAATATACTTTTTCGGCACTCTCAATCCGCCCTTTTGTGAGATCTCAAAAAATCATCACCGCCATATTATTGATTATTAGAGCCAAAACGGAAAATTGTAACGATGGAAATTTTCCGAATATTATAGTTTTCTCTTTCGCATTTGATGCGAAAACTAACTCTATATTTTAATAGTTGTCCTTCCAGGATTAAATGCTAAGAAGCAATGTGAATCGCTATTTAGTTTTTATGGATTTGTCATCATTAGATTCACCCAAGTTTTGAATCGGTGGAAGCATTGATATGAACCTGGCAAGTATCAGTAGAGTTAAAAAGACTCCAATTGTTGATTGCATTAGGGTTAGCACACCTGCCAACGTAGTACTAGGGGAAATAGGTGAATATCCAAAACTTGTCATGGTATTAAAGCTAGCATGGAGGTAAACAAGAAAGGGGTCCGGATACAAACAAGCTATTCAAGCTGGACTGTGGTGTTTTATTAGCCGGCGCGGGTGATGACGCAGTGCTGAATGAGGCACGGGTTTTTATAGACCATAGGATTAAGAGCCTAAAAGGCGAAACACCACAGCAACTACTGCTCTTTGACATAGTCGAGATTACAATGAGTGTCGTTAATGAGCTCGTTAACTGCTACAGGGATAAGGTCGAAGAGTCATTCGGTTATGTATTGGCTGGGTTAGATAATTTAAGTAGTGGTCCAGCCAGAATATATACGATTTTCGGTGCCGGATTTTCCGACGTTCCCTGGGCATGTATTGGCTCAGGGAGTTCTTATGCGCGCCCCCTCGTGGAACTACTATTGGGAGATGCTAGCCTTTGTATAGATGAAGCTGCTAAGGTGATACCCAGCATTTTTACTCTTGTTTCAAATGTCCAGACTACTGTAGGTGGTGGCATAGACATATGTATCATCAAAGATAATCAGGACATGGGAAATATCATGAATGAGGAAGAAGTCAGTTTGAATCAGTTGCGAATAGCTATTCTTGAAACTTTAGGAATAAAGGATACAGGGTAATTACGTTTTACTCGTAGAGAATAATGGTCATTGAGGAACAAACATGGCTGACATTACATTGAAAGCTAATGTACCGGAAGAAGTATATTATCAAATTCCGTCAGGCTGTTACAGACAAGAATGGTAAGTGGCGTGGCAGTAAGCAGTCCCCGGAAAAAGCTTTCCAAACCGCCGTTGAAGCTGCCCTTTTACAATTCTTGGGTTCGTTAAATGTTAAGATTGATAACAGCTAACACTGAGATAGACAAATAAGGCTGGGATTAATCCCAGTCTTATTTATTCTGGTAAAAAGCTACCTATGCTTTTCCTATCCTGTACATCTTAGTCCCACAAACCGGGCATGTCCCCTGGGTAGCTGGTTTACCATTCTTCATGGTTATTGCTTTAGGATCCTTAATTTCTCTTTTCGTCCGACACTTAACACAATATCCCTGCATAGTTTAGCCTCCTTATTGATTTATTAGATTTGATATGTACAGTAGAATACCATATTTTTACTGTCAATACGTATAACATTAGAGCCTGTCGAAAAACCTGTTTACATGTTACATATCAGGTTCAGTGAGTAATTTTTCAGCAGAAGCGACACCTACCCGAGGATTGGGGCATAACACTCCTTTTCTTTCCTATTATTCCTTCGTTCACACCGTTTATCCATAGGCCAGCCTGGCCATCTTCCTGAAGTTATATCCAATACAGACCAACTGCCATATCAGACTCACCTTCTCCAGACCCCGGTACCGGAATCTCCTGAATCGAAATATTTCCTTGATCTCCCCGAAGACGTGCTCAACCAGGCAGGCTCTGTCTCTCATCCGCTGTTTCCCGTGATCGCCCGATAGTTTTTCGGTCATACTGGCTCTTAAGGCCAGAGTATCAAAGTATTCCTTCTTTACTCTGAAATCCCGGTAGCTACTGTTATTACGGTAACACCTGGCTTTGAATGAGCAGCCCTCGCACAATCTGGCATCGGGGCGGAACCGATAGAAGTAGTTTCCGCGGTCTTCCTTGGCAACCAGGGTCTCCATTACTTGTCCGCCGGGACACGTCAGACGTTTGATATCCCCATCCATCTCCAACCGGCAATCCCGGCCTCTGATAAGGTTTCCTTTCCACTGTCTGACTCCGCCTTCACCTTTTCCTTCAGGCAGGTAAACGTCCAGTCCTTGCTCATGACAGTATCGAATATTGTCTGAGCTGAAATAGCCGGCATCCACGCTTATCTCTGCCTGACCTAAGTCTTCCCCGCTGCGATCTCTTATCTCCTCTATCATCGGTTCCAGCAATCCTCTGTCAGATGCTTCGTTGAATACATCAGTACCGATAATGGCATCATTTTCATCATCCACCGCTATCTGGCAATTGTAGCCCATGTACTTGCTGTCTTTATCCTTGACCATGCGGGAGTCCTTATCAGTCAGATTTACTTTTCCCTTTGGAGGAGTCTCTTCCTGCTCCACCTCGGTAAGGAAAGATTCTATCCTGGCTTTCTCTTTCTCCATGGTGTCCAGCTTTTTATCCTGTCGAGCCTTACCTTCCGGCTCGTTCGTGGTGTGATGCAGAATCTTTTCTATCTTCTTTTCAATCCTGTCCCGCTTCTGCTGGAACTCTTTTACATCGCCGGTAAACCTCTTACCAGCATCAGCCTTAATCTTCGTTCCGTCTATAGCCACAAAATCCATGGCGATGTAGCCCATCTTGGACATTATATAGACCAGCCGGGAGAAAACCTCCTTGATTTCATCACTGTATTTCAGGATGAAGTTACAGATGGTGCTGTGGTCGACTCTCTGATTGGCACTGAGATAGATATAGTTGGGGTCCCACCGCATCCGGTCTTCCATCTCCCTGGAGGAGTAAACACCCCGGGCATACGAGTAGAAAATAACCTTCAGCATCATCCTTGGATGCACTGCCGGAGCTCCTTCGAGCTCATTCCTGGCACTCTGAGAAAACGGCTCTACAGAAATGTGGTCTTCAACGAAGGAATCTATGGCTTTCAGGATGGGATTGTGATTCTTGATGTCTTCGGGGTCGATTAGAGTGAAATAGCCTTCTTCAGGATTATAGGGTCGGTATCTAGCGTTCATTAGTTCTGTCCTTCCTGCTTGAGGTTACCTAATTATACCTCGAAAACAGGAAGGTGAGGCTATCTGAAGGGAGTTTTTCGACAGGCTCATGGAATATACGCATGGTTATTGAGAGCCTTGACTTGTAAAAAAAGCTGGCTATCTAGAATGAACGGATGATAATAGTGATTAGATTCTTTTCTTCATCGTAACCTAAGATTGATCAGAAGCAGGTTCGATCCTGACTATGTATTCTGCATACTCATCGTATCCACTAAGGAATGCATCGAGTTGCTCTTGAGTCAAGACATATATTCGTCTTTCAGGCTCTGTAACATAAGGAATTATCGTCGTGATTCTGTACAACTGTTGTCTGACTCTGCTCTCTTCCTCAGTGGTAATCTTCTGAATCTCCTTCGGTTCGGCTATTTTACCTGCCACATCATCCAAATAATGGAGTAAGGCAAATCCGGTATCAATGACCCTAATAGCTTCACTTGGCTCAATCTTGATACCATGTACAGCTTTATTGAGAATATTGGTTACCTCTTCGAGCGCTTCAAATGCTTTTGTGTTAATGACTTCCTCTCTGAGCAGAATACGAGAGATTTGCCTAACTCCAGATCGCGATATTTTCTCCCTCTCCTGCGGGGATGCTAAGTTTATCTCAGCAATTGATCTGAGTCGCCTCTCTATCTCTATCCTAAGTTTCGCCAAAGCAAAGGCAGGATCTGTCTCCGCCAGTTGAAGAAGTTGGTCTTCAAGGTTACTGGGTTGGCGTAAATATGTTTCTTCTTGTGGCTGTACAGAGCGTACGGCATTTTCTACTTTATCAACTTGACTTCTGTCGATTTCTGCTTCAAACTCTCCTATCTTTATTCGCTTTATCAGCGAAAGATATGGACTAAGAAGGATAATGATAAGAAGGGCAACAGCTGTAGCATCTATTTTAATAACATTAGGCCAAACTATGTGGAAAACTAATAAGATAGTAGCTAGCACTGAGGCAATGATCGATATATGGTCTAGAAAAAATCTTTCGTATCCTCTTTTACGCATAACATCCGTCCTGAGTTTTTATTATCTACTACAGATAAAAGAGATATCAATATACATTTTGGTAATGATTTTAAGACACTCGTGGTTTACAGTAACTATTTGATATTACTCATCTAGTTACTCTAGATTGCTGAGCTACTGATGTCAAGATTTAGTATATTTAATGAGTTATTGTATAGACAACTATTGAAAAATATATTAGTCCAATTCAATCCAGTATGGCATAGTATGTAACATTGCTTGTTTTAATTTGGAGGTTTACTTCTTCATGCGTGTAATTGCAGTTATACGCATTACCAGATAAAACAGCCGTACAATCCGATGAAAAGTTGTAACTATTGGCACTTTTCGTCTAATGTGCTATTCTCCGAATACATTGAAGACTAACGGGGGTGCTAGATGAACACAAGATATGAGGAAATCAGCTTCCCTTCTAGTGAATCAAAACGCCATGAGTCCTTCATTTACTGGTGGGATATCTCGCCAGATCGAAAAGCGGAAATAGCTCGCACTGGAAGGATTCGCTTTATCCGGAAAGATTCTGGTCACTGGACGGATGTTGCGGCAGAAGACTTATTACCGTTGTTGACTCCGAAGCGACAGACAAATAGAAATCGACGAGCGACAGGAGGAAACTGGGGAATAAAGGTGTTAGGTTCTAGTCCTGACGAACTGGTCATAGAGGAACCTCGGGTGAAGGCAGAAAGCTGGATAAGGATAAAGGTGAAGTGGGAATTGTAGAGTTTACGCAGGATTACCGACTACCCTTCTTGTTTTCGCTTCTCTAAACAACATGGCTTTTTATGACCTGATTCACTAGATTGAGACTGAACTATGGGTGAATGTACAACTATACAAATCTTGTTCACTTTCGCTCATTGTTTAGTCTTTCATTCTCTAATAATTTGCTTTATCCTCTTCATTAGTTTGTGGGTGTCACGCGAATTAGCGATAGACTGTCCTATTGATAAAAGCTCGTAATAGATAGCTTCTTTGTTAGCAGTTTCTGTTGTCTTCAATATAGAATCCAAGGCTTTGAACTTTGCCACTCTTTTTGGTTGTTTCTTGAAATCTCTCTCCCTATCTATGTGTGCGCCACCCAGAGTATTTGCGACGTAGATTATCAAATCCTGTCGGAGCAATTCAATGCCCTGGACAGTTATACAAGTAGAACTTAAGAAATCACTTAATCTTAGAGGTTTCCTAGCCATTCTTGATGGTAGTTCTTTTTTCACGTATAGTCCTGGCCCATTCTTTGTATATTCGCCAGGAGGATTGCTACCCAAATGGAATTCTACATCTCTTATTTCTACGCCACCATATCGTCCTCCTCCCGCTTGAGTAAAATCTGCGGATTTTCTGTCACCGATAGTTATTAGCGGAGGTGTTAAAATCTTTGGTTGTTTTTCGAATCCAACTGCTCGCCAGGCTTGACCTAGATTGTCTTCAACTAACAACCTACGCAATACCACGCAATCCCTTCTCAATGAATCGTCGTCGATTTCTGGACCCCACTCTTTGATTATATAGTCTAAATCAGCCGCCACGACCCGTAAAAATTCATTATTGAATATATCTTTATTCATCATAAGAATTTATTCCAACAATAGTTTTATCGTTTAGAGATGAACCTGCCCCCTATTATACGAGGTTAGCTGTGATTAGGGCAAAGAGGAATTGCCTGAACAGGGTGGCTATTGGAACACATTCTGACGGAATGTTCAATTGAGATAGCGCATTACAGCTATCTAATTAGAGCCGGGGTCTACTTGATAGCTTCCTGCCACAGTAGACGGCGCAGTCTTTGCTGAAGCTTAATGGTAACTATTGAGCTAAGGTAAGTTTGGAAGGTATCATCTATCTTTTTCTTCAGTTCTTCTAAGCGTGGAACGATTCCCTCTAGGTAATCTTTATCTTTGGGCATTCTAACCGAATCCAGGCCGGCTTCTAACCACACTTTGAGGTAACGGGCTTCATATTCAGAGGCACAATCAATATGCTGCCTTCCCGATGAAAGCCGCCAGCCGAAAAGCTCAGGCTCAATCTTAACTTCACCCGAAACAAGTGGTAGACTCCTGGTAGATAGTGGTTTATGGCTTAAAATCTTCTCTTGGTAGAATTTACCCAGCGTATCCTCACCGACTTTGTTCATTACAGTTTTGATAAATAACTCAATATCCAGCCCCTCTCTGGTCTTTTTGCTTTTGCCAAAGCTTTTCGCCTTCTCAATACGGGATTTCACCAAGTCCACCACCGCTCGGTAGACCTCAATCTGCTCATCATCGCTAAGACCAAGAATCTCCCCCATTACAATCTTATCCAGTTCCCTGCGGTCAGGCTTGACCTTATCCAGGGAGACTTCATCCGGGGAGTTGGCAAGTTCCGAGAAGATAGACTCACATGATACTTTAGACAATCTATCGAAAGACTCCTCGAGCGATGCTCTTGTCTCTAAGGAAAGTTTTGCCGGGTCTAGAATTGACAGATTTTCTACCACAACTACATCAATGTCGGCAATGGCTTGTGCTCCAGTTAATTGCCTACATGTAAACTCTATGAAGAGCCTTGAAGCCGTAGAATTTAGCAAAGCTGCCAAAATCAACTTATCTTCGGGTTTTTTAGGAATGACGCCATAAAGTTTCTTGTCCTCAAAGACATTATCGTTCAAGAATATGGGCATCCGCTCACCAACTTTAGCAGGAAAAATCAAGGGTGCATATGCCCAGTCCTTGCCAAGGCAATACCATGACTCTCGACCTCGTGAAGCACAAGTTGGCCTTGTGTGAAAGTCTTTTCTCTCACCATCTTGAATATACCTTAACAATTTAGTTCCTTTGATTTCCTTTTTATCTTTCCAGCATATTATTGCTCTTTTGCCTAATCTGTTCTTATCAAGTTTATAGCCATCAACCTCTTTAAGAGAAAAAATTATAGGTTGTATAAATTCCCGCTCAATTCCCCACCTTTTTATCTCAGCCTCGGTTAGATAGAAGAACTCATTGGCGCCAGTTTTAATACCAAATCTCACCTTGGCAATCTGCTTTAGCGGCACCAGCTTGTCTTTGCCCCTTTTCAAAATCTTGAAGAAAATCTCAGGGGCTCTGATGTATTTACCCCACTTTGAGCCGACATATTTATTCTGCTCAGAGTCAAGGCCCTCTGCCCAGAGCTCAGCCTGAGACTTGGGAAAAATTCTTAAGTCCTCGTTCTCATAGAAGTCATTGTGGGCAAGAATGGTTTTGATAAGTTTATCTATGACATTGAGCCTCTCCACCTGCCTTTGCCACATATCTTGAGCGGGAGGGACAAAATAGCGTAGAGGCTTTGTGAGGTAGACAAAGCGGGCAAGGTTGCTGCTTCTTTCCTTAGACTTGTTATCACCGGAGCACTTCTCCAGGATAACCAGGCAGGTATTTATATCGGCATCCTCAAACCAGCGCTCAACTTTAGATTCAATGATGGCGATAATCTTATAGTTCTTTAAGAAGAACTCCTGTAACCCCTTGCCGTAATCAACATCAAGCCACGAATTAGAGACAATAAAGCCAAACCGGCCACCATTCCTGAGGAATTTGAAGCCGTGGACAAAGAAATAGGCATGAATGCCCGCCCTTTTTGAAATCTCAGCAATCCTTTTGCCGGTGTTATCTTGCAAGGCTTTATCGATAATTCCGCCTTTATATTGGGTGTCCTTGGTGGCAATTTCACTTATCTCCTCTTGCTTGGTATAAGGTGGGTTGCCAACAACGCAATCAAACCAGTGGGGGTATTCAATCTCTCCCTCTTTCTTATCAAGCCTCTTTGCTAACGCCTTTCTTGATTTTAGCGGGAGTTCAAAACCACCTTCGCTGCTTAATAGCTTAAAGAAATCCTCTTGCAGGATGTTAGGGTAGTTCTTATCTACCCCCAAATCGTTAATAGCCAGGTTCATAGTGGCCAGATGAGCGGGAAACTTGGCAATGTCATTACCCCATAGGGTGTCAAGAAGCTCTTCATGCTTCAAATACTGATTCATCTGCCTCTTGTGCTGGTAGGCTCTCACCAGAAATGTGCCAGCACCACAAGCCGGGTCAAGGACTTTATCCTCTTCATGTCTCAAACAAAACTTAAGGATGATATCAACAATATCGGCATTGGTGAAATACTGACCCAGGTTATGCCGTTCCCGCTGAGGAATGAGCCTTTGGAAGATACCGCCGATAATGTCATATTTAAGCTTGGAAAAATCGTATTGATGAAGAACGCTGACCAGTTCCTTTACTTCCTTGACTACACCCTCTTCCTCAGGGAAAGCAAGGTCATCAATAAAGTCGGCAGTGTAAATAGTCTCGTAGTCTATTTTTAATACCTCATCAAAGAAGCTCTGCAATATCTTTCGTAGTTGCGCTCCTTTGGTTAAACCCTGAGGAATTTCAAGGGGGTCGAGCTCCTGCGGGCGTTTAGCTTGAAGTAGATTATAGAATAGGATTTTATTCACCAGTAAATAGGCAGTCTGTCTGGCTGCCTTATCAAAGTCTTGAGGTTGCCAGGCAAAATTCCAGCCCTGCTCATTAAACCATTTACCTAGTTTTGTCGCAAAATCGGTATCTTTATGCCACCGGTCTTCAATTATTCCAGTGTAGTATTTACCCAGTCTGTCTATTTTAATATGAAGTATATAAATGAGAATCTCATCAATTGCTTGCTTAGGCTCAGCTTCCTTGCCTGTGGCTACCAGATAAAGTTTAGTGAGAAAGGCTTCAAGTTGTCGGATGATGCTTTCCTTGTATCTGGTGGTATCAAGCTGTTCCAGGTTCTCTAACTCAGAAAGTCGATATTTATCAACAATTTGCTCTTCAAGTGGTTTTAAGGCATTAACCTTTTCGGTATTAAACCAGATTAGTTGTTGGAAATTTGTGGTAGCAAAGTATCTGGCGTGGCGAGCGTTTGCCTTATCCCAGGCTGGTTTTCTAAGTTCTGGCTCATCAAAAACATCAAAGTAAGGTAGCTTGGCTTCTATAACGCACAACACATTCTGGCTACGGCGGGACTCATAGATTACGATATCGGGTGATTTTCTATCGGCTCCAGAGGTATCTACATCGGGGAGGCCCAAATCTAGGTTCTTCTGCTCAATAATCTCCCTCATCCAGTGCATAAGAATGGCTACCCCGGCTCTTTCCGTCTTATAAGCAGTAATGTCAAAGGGGCTGGGGATTCTAGCTTGTTTGCTGATTTTAGACCTTTTCATGCTCTTTCAAGACCTCATTTACAATTCGGCGGGCAATTTCAAAAGCGGCGGCGAGCTTTATGATTTTAACATCAGCCAAGCCTTTTATCTCCAGAAACTTCTCTAGTGGCTGGTTAGCCATCCCCTTAAAACTACCGAATCTTCTCAGAATCTCCTCAGCGATTGCCTCGGCTGGCTTGCCCTTGATACCGGGGGCAATCAGGATTGACAATAGTTCGCTATCGGTAAGCTTCTCGGCACCTAGCTCGCGGAGCTTACCGCCAGGGTGATGCCATTTCTGAAGTTCGTTCTCCATTTTCTTGCTGAGTCTTAATCCTATGATTGAGCTTTACCTTTGTGGATATTCTAGCACTAAACATAAATATTTTCTAGAAGTGTAATCTTGACAATCAAGGTTATCAATTCTGAAAGTGCTGAGGCTAAATATTGAGTTCCCTGAAGAGGAGGGAACAAAGTAGCGACTTGTTACTCATCTTCTAAAACATGTAGAATCTTTTCAGATTCGTGTTAAGTAATTTTTAGGAGCATTAGGTGTTTAATTTTTACCAAATTTTCCTAGCAGTTTTAATAGTATTAGCTTCATCGATTTCATCAAGTGTTTTTCCTCCGTATAATGCTGACGCTGCTTGGCTTACAGGATATGATTACAGGAAAGAGTTAACTATAAGTGGGACTGCTAGTGCTCGGACTGATTATCAGAAGGCTATTTATGCTTTCGCTGGTTACTTGGGTTCTCTTGGGGAAGTAGAGGCAGGAACAACTACATACAACTGGGGCGCTAACGGAGCTCCATATCAGCGCCATGTTGCATACGCACAAGGCAGATACTGGTATATGTACTTCGACGGCTCAAATGTCGTAATGACTAGTAGTACGAATAAAACAACATGGGCAGCTAAGACTACTGTAATAACTGGCTCATATGCAGCCTTTGAGTTCAGTACAGTTGTGGATAGTGCAGGCACATATATGCATATGGTGTATTCAGCCACAGGCTCGGGTGACGCCCTATACTACAAACATATTCAACTCAATGCAGACGGAACTTTTAATGTAGGTTCCCAAAGAACTGTGAAATCGGGTGTATCTGGCTATGCTTATGGCGACCCACATATCATATTAGATTCTAATGGCTATCCTTACATAGCTACGTGTATATACAGACACAGCCAAATGGATCAAGCTCAAGGATTAGCCACTAAATCATCCACGAAAGACGGCACTTGGACTGAGGAGTTTACTCAAAACATAAATAGCACGTTGTGGTCTTGTCCTGTACATCCATCGGGATGGGCAGCCCTTGTAGCAATGAGTGATGGGCAGGTCTATGCTGCCGTTCAATCTGATGGGTACGTCGGTGAAGGCAGACTCTACAACGGGGCTTCCTGGGGAAGTGTAGAGGAAATTTCAGATGTCATACATGGCTCGGCAGATATGAGTCTTACAGCTGATGATTCGGATGATGTTTTTATTTCAGTAGGTAATACTTGTCTTGTTAGAGATTATAGTACCGGATCTTGGTCAAAAGAAACTGTTGGGACAGTAACATATGGCCAGTCAACTTCTGGAATCTATAATAATGAAGTCTATATGTTTGGTGAGAAAACAGAAGATGATAGCTATTATTTATGTTATTCTCGCAGGAATACATCAGGTGAATGGGATGATGTATACATACTAAGAAAATTCAAGATTGAGTATGTAGGAGCTTCAAACTGTGGAGGTATTTCATACGAGCCAATTAATGGTTACTTTGTTCACTATACCGCTCATGGCGCTGGTAGTCCATATAGTTGCCAGTTAGTATTTTCCCCGGTAGATGATGCGGTAACATTAAATGATAGCACTGACATTGCAATCGTTAGGCTTCTTAATCATGCGGAATCCGATTTCGGTGATGTCAGGTTTACAGAAGACGATGGGAAAACAGAACTTTCATATTGGATAGAAGATAGTGTAAGTAGTGGATATGCTAAGATTTGGGTTAAAGTAGATTCTATTCCTGCATCACCGAGTAGAGGTACTATATATCTCTATTATGGGAAACCTGGCGCATCAACTACCAGTATTAGAGAAGACACGTTCATAGAATATGATGATTTTGAGAAAGGGAATGACGGAGATACTGTCGATGGCGAAGTAGAGGTAGATATTAGTGGAACAGGGGAAGGTTTTCCATTTGACGATCTTATTGAACAGTGGGCTAGAAGTATTAGTGCAGACGGGCAGGAGATTATAGAAAGAATAATGTATTATCTTATCGCTTTTGTTTCAGCAGTTATTTTAGGAGTTTGTCTGCCTATTTGTGTTAATTTTATTTTCCCGTTAACTCCATGGGTTTCGGTATTTTTTGGACTTGCAGTAATGAATGTTGTACTAGGTATTTTTGCTTACGGATATGGAGCTATAGATAGAATCGTACCAGTTATAGTTACGATAATTTCAGTTTGTGTAGTTTTATTAGTGATGAGAGGTAGTAGATCTGCAACAAATGTGTCAACATAAGTAAAATACGATTATATTACAGTACACCTTATTTCATTAGTTGGGAAGAAGTGGTTAGGTCATTTTATCTGGTTTTCCAGAATTCGCAAACTGAATAGGGCTGGATGTCCCAATTCCGGGAATATCCAGCCCTTCCGAGTTCTGTTAGGCTATACCGGGGAAAAAACTAAGCTTTACCGATTCTGAACATTTTAGTACCACAGCTCGGGCATACGCCCTGGGTTGCCGGCTTACCGTTTTTCATAGTTATAGCCTTGGCATCTTTCATATCCTTTTTAGCACGGCACTTTACGCAGTATCCTTGCATCTATTGACCTCCTTATTAATTACTTGAGACTATACTACCCGTGAGGCGGAAGTCAATAGGAAGGTTGAGACAAAACAGCCTACCTACATGTGTCAGTCCATCGTGAGAGCCTTTAGCTTACAACGAGACGCTCCAGAATCGAAATTCAGGCAATCTCTTCCTGAAGTGCTAGTACAAGGGATGATAGTATTGGAAAATAGAAAAAAGGGCAGCCGAGTTTGTCCCGACTGCCCTTGAAATGGAAATAAAAAAGGCACAGTGCCCCTATATCGGACACCGTGCCGTGAAAAGGTTAGACTATCCCTATATCAAGTGAAGCATTTTCTGGTTTTATCAAGTGCCCCGCTCTCCGTTTAGAGGTTAGACTTCCCCTATATCAGCTACAGCTTTTTTGTGCTTTAGTTCAACCCCTCAAAGTGTTCAATTGATAGCCCGCAACTCGCTGGCACTATCAAACGGTGAGGACTAGCCTTGTGCCCGCCAGTCCTCACCAACCTTTGTGGGGTATCCCTGCCCGCCAAAGCTGGCGATTGCCTTTGCCTTATTCTGTTTTCAGCAGCATTATCAAGCTGCGATACGCTAGCCTTGATAGATACTACCCAAGAGGATTTTAGTCCTCTCACTATATATATCGGGATTTTTACCTTTTTTGTTGCATCTAGACAAGACTGTTTTGTGCTTTTTTCAATTCTCGACGGTAGTAACTCCTCTCAGTGTTGGTAAAAGGATAGCCCGCATACTTTTTATAGGCAAGCTGGACAAAGCGTACAGGATAGGCTTCAATAATAAGTTTAGCTTCCAGTCTGGGTATGAAGTCGGCGTTATCATCGGCAAGTAGCTGGTTTAACTCTGTTTTGTTGCCCTCTCCATCCTCTACCAGCTTATCAAAGCTTTCAAGCTGTATAGCCTTTGGACACTTACTGCCATAAGAGTTATTGGCTTCACAGGCTTGCCTTTGTTTTTTAGAGCAACCCCCGCAATCTGAGTTTTGGTTACGGCGATACCACTTCCGCCAGTAGTCGGCTACTTCGTATTGAGCTATCCTCACCAGTCCGCCTGTGGTCAATTCCTTACCTTTGGCATCATAGCTAGTCTTTACTCTGGCAAAGGATAAAAACAGGTCGTGTAAAAAGTCCTCTCTGTCCTCTGGCTTGACCTTACCGGTAAAACGTTTTCCTACCTTATAATAATCAAGCCAGTCGCCCTCTAGATGGTCATAGTCCGCCTGTGGCGGGTGATGTCCGTTACCTTGATAGCTATCGTCCTCTATGGTATATTCGGCATAGTCTAACATTGGTTTAACCCCCAGTGTTTAGATTTGTCCCGACTTAGCTCAGACCTAGTCGGGACATTTTATTATCAAGGCTAGGCTATGCCAGCTCTGGCTTTTCTTATATTCAATTATTAAAGTACGATTGTTTTCAGACTCAGTATCCAACAATTGGAACGATTGGTCATTATCAGAATGAACCTGCATTTACGTGATTTTTTTATCCAGGGGTAGTGGAGGCGGCTGGCAACATCAAGGCTGACTGCACAATTTTTGACAAAGCGTCTAAGGGTGAAAATGCTCCAAGGTCGTTACAACCCCTCTCAAACGGTAGGGCACTGCACTTTCCGTCCTCAGTCAGGGGAATTGTGCAACCGATGAGGGGTATGATGAATTCCACTCGTTAAAGCACAAAGAGGCTTCAAAAGCGATTCTGTGGCTTGATATTATGGCCTGCAAACCTAATAGCCGTAGAGGGCTTTGTGGGGATTGGCCCACTGGCTTTCCGGGGCGAACTTACCCTTATCGGTCAGGCGGTAGAAAACACGGGGCTGGCCCTGGGCGTAATTCTCCTGGAAGGCCGATCTTTCGATGATGCCCGACTTCTCCACCCAGGCCAGTTGCTGGGGCATATTGAAATAATGCACAAATGAATTGTAGCGGCAGCCCCAGGTCTTAAACGGTATTCTCTCCAGGTATTTCGTAGTTAGGGCTTCTATATTATCAGGATTGATCGGGCGTCCGGCTTTCTTGGCGCGCTTCTCTTCCTGGCTGGCAGCCCTGT
>Ga0315543_1002504_pt1 | contig 17837 bp, 20 predicted proteins | sample SalMarSW160210MG_2_FD_203098 | JGI IMG/M metagenome (GOLD analysis project Ga0315543, IMG submission 203098) | Salt marsh sediment microbial communities from the Plum Island Ecosystem LTER, Massachusetts, United States - Salt Marsh Sediment SW1601-210 ...
GATGGGGAGTGGTGAACACGAGTGAGGTCTTGGAACGCTGCGCCCGCGGTGCCTCCTCCAGTGACAGGACGAAGAACCGGGTGTAGTTGAACGGGAAGTCTTCGATGTTGCGAGCAAGGATCTCTAAGCCGTACAGCTCCCCGGCTAACCGGCTGGCGATGACCGCCACTTCTCTCTCCGGGGATTGCGCCAGGTCGCGGGCGCTCGCTGCTGTATCGATCGCTGTCTGGGGGATGAGACCCTGACTGGTGATGTAGCGCTGGCACTGAGCGAATGCCTGCGGGTGCGAGCGCACCGTCTTCACCTCGGAAAGGGAGGTACCAGGAGGGCCAAGCAACATGTGCTCTACGCGCAGGATCACCTCTCCGTAGATGCGCAGGTCGTGCTCCATCAACAGCTCGTACGACTGGTTCACTGTCCCGGCGATGGAGTTCTCCATGGGGAGCATCGCGTACTTCGCTTCGCCCGCCTCCGCCGCAGTGAACATCTCCGCGAAGCTAGCGCTGGGAACGCTTGTCACTTGTGGGCCGAAGAACTGGTGGATCGCCTCTTCCGAATAGGCACCAGCGATTCCCTGAAACATTACCTTAGTCATCATCCCCTCCTTCCGATAGGTCGGGGCGCAGGCGGCGCGCCTGGCCCAAGTAGACGTCACGCACCTCATCCGCGCGTCGCTCGCTGTTCCACAGGATGAGCACCCGTACACAGCGGGATAGCCCCCCGACGACGGACATCTCCTGCACGCAGAGAAGCGGGGTATTCACCCACCCTAACTCGCGCGCGGCGTGAGCTGGGTGAGCAGAGTCAAGATCTGGGGTGGCAGTAAAGATTACGCTTGCTACCTCATCGATCGATAGACCATTCTTCGCTACGATCTCTTCCAGTAACTCGCGGGTGGCAGCAATGATCGATTCCCGGGTATTGTGAGATACGCTCGTTGCCCCTCGTACTCCCAAGCACCTCATTCTGGCGATCCTCCTTCTTTTGCGGTTGCAGTTTTCGCTGGTTCAAAAAAAGACCACAGGCAATGCCTGTAGTCATCACACCGGCTCTCCTGTAGCTTGCTACCTAATTAACTAGGTGCGCACAGGAAAGCCAGTCTTAAAGTAGTAATACCAATAAAAGCTGAGGGAGCACTCGACAAACTCTCTGTTGACACTACCCCTAGCCTCTATCATGATGCTCCTATCATAGGACATTCTCCCTCACTTGTCAACACGCAGGCAGGCAGGCCCCCATCTTCTACAGCTACAAATCTAGTGAAGCGGGGGACATATACCTTATTTCCCTGCCAAGCGGTTTCCCTTGTCTGTGTGTGCCAGTGCACATCGTGTATCACATCGGGATCCTGCCCCAGAAGGCTTCTGCAACGGTCCACTTCTTCAGCTAGGAGCGATCTTCGAGTCAATGGATCAGCGTCCGAGACTGATCATCCATTGGGTGATGTGATGTACGAGTCACCGGAACATGACTCAAGCAATCCTGGCCATACGAGCAGTCTAGTATAGATGATTCGATAAGACGGATCATGAAGTGGGTTCTAAGCGCGCTTCGTTGGTAAAATGAGGTATGTGTCCCCCCGATTCTCTTCTCGTAGTGAAGCAGACTCATAGCTTTGTTTTCACAAGCATATGCCACATATTCGGGTCCGTGCCCTCACACAGGCAAACTGATTAGATCCGTAAACAGAAAACGGGCGACCGCGTATAGCCGATCGCCCGTGATGTTGTTGCTGTATGTAGTCTGTTTACTCTGCGCGGCAGATTCCCGTACCGTTGCCGTTCCCGCGGCCAAGCCCGCTGCCGTTACCTAGGCGCTGGCCGTTCCCGTTCATGGCGCCATATCCAGTGCCATCCATCGGTGCTTCCCAGTCATCATCTTCACAGTTGAGGATGCCATCACTATCTGCATCGTACTGATTCAGGTGGAGGCATGTCCTATCCGTCTGTCCTGGTGCTTGTGCTATGCTTCCCGCGCCAAACCGGTTACCGGCAAAGGCTACCAGTCCAATCACCAGAATAGTCACTGCCAGAATACTGATAACCACTGTGTTCATCTTGTTCATTATGTCCTCCTTATGGACTTGAGATTGATAGAATAGTAACTGGCGCGCATGGAGCGTGGGTGAAGAGCTTTTGCGGAAGCTGTGTGGATGGCCACAGACAAGTGAATGCATGAGAAGGCTACTCTATTATTCCTAGCATGTATCTATCTCCACCATTGGCCTGCGCGGTGTACCTGCGATGGCGCAGCAGACTCCGCTGGATGCGCGATCTGGTAGCGATAATCATAGTATGGAAATTTCGAAGAGCAAGCTAGGGTACAAGCTAGACAGCTGAGCTAAAGACAGTTAGCCTAAAATGCCTCTTGACTGCTCCGCTCGGGATGGCTATACTTAGGCTATACAGAAGAAGGGGGTCACATGCATACGAAGATTCAAAAATGGGGTAATAGTCAGGGACTACGTCTTGCCAAGACCGTGCTGGAAGATGCTCACCTTGGAGTTGGGGACGAGGTGGACGTTGCGGTACAAGACGGCATTATCGTCGTCGCACCAACAAAGAGAATCCGTGGACGCTACCGCATCGAGGATCTCGTAGCACAAATTCCCGCAGACTACCACGCCAGCGAAGTCGATTGGGGGAAGCCAGTCGGCAAGGAGACATGGTAGATGGCTGTCTATGTCCCCCAACAAGGTGAGATCATCACCATCACTCTTGATCCCCAGTCCGGTCACGAGCAGAAAGGCCGTCGACCTGCTCTAGTTGTAAGCAAGGACTTGTTCAACCGTAACACTGGCTTAGCTATTGTTTGTCCCCTAACGAAAACAGAACGCGGGTTTCCATTCCACGTTCCTGTTCCGGAAAACAGTAGTCTGACGGGGTTCATCATGGTTGAGCAGGTTAAGTCAGTCGACTTCCGCACTCGTCGAGCGAAGCGCATCGAACAGGTCTCAGATGAACTGCTGTCAAATGTGCTTTCGATATTAGATGCTTGCATCTATTAAGCGTTCAACAAGGCACTCCATAGTGGCAGGTGAGCTTGATCGTTAGCCCGCGTTTTACATGGAGAGGTAGAAGGACATGATTCAACAACTCCGCGTCCAACTCTCTGACATCTGCGAATAGTAGCATGATCGGTTCTTCTGTTTGAGCTTGACCCAGGTATCGCGCAGGGTGACTGTACGGTTAAAGACCGGCTTGTCTGGAGCTAAGTCTGGATCTACGCAGAAGTAGCCCTTGCATTCAATCCCTCATAGGTAGGCTACGAACTTTTCGATGCACGGACAATTAGGGCATAGAGTATGAGTTTCAATCCCTCATAGGTAGGCTACGAACGTAGCCATATTGTATCCGCGCTTGACCATGTAATCGTGTTTCAATCCCTCATAGGTAGGCTACGAACTGCACCATCAACGCATATAGTCTACCAAGCTCTGTAGTTTCAATCCCTCATAGGTAGGCTACGAACGGTATACGGATACCGATTGTGTGTGCAACCGATGTAAGTTTCAATCCCTCATAGGTAGGCTACGAACCCACCACGAAGAAGGTCCAGAGCCAGTTAGGATTCGAGTTTCAATCCCTCATAGGTAGGCTACGAACCAGGCCCAAAGCCAGGAGTCTCAACAGTATTCACCAGGTTTCAATCCCTCATAGGTAGGCTACGAACGCTTCTCCATTTCGTCTACTTCGTCCTTGCCCCATAGTTTCAATCCCTCATAGGTAGGCTACGAACTGGCCCGATGGCAGAGTTGCCTCCGATGGCGCGCCTTAGTTTCAATCCCTCATAGGTAGGCTACGAACGGGAACAGCGCATTGATCCACCCAACTACAGTGTCGAGTTTCAATCCCTCATAGGTAGGCTACGAACATAACTAGGTCTTCGTACTCACTTTTCATATGTGAAGTTTCAATCCCTCATAGGTAGGCTACGAACTGAGCGTGGATGCACTTGCCGCTACGTTTGCTTCGTGTTTCAATCCCTCATAGGTAGGCTACGAACCCTATTGCCTCGATCTCCTGGATATGCTTCTTATAAGTTTCAATCCCTCATAGGTAGGCTACGAACATTAATCCTCCTCCATACTGTGATTGTATATTATAAGTTTCAATCCCTCATAGGTAGGCTACGAACTTTAGTACATCGCCAGTATAATCGCCAGGTATCTCGTGTTTCAATCCCTCATAGGTAGGCTACGAACTGATATATGGCCCCGACCATCCGTTGTACATTCCTCGTTTCAATCCCTCATAGGTAGGCTACGAACATAGCTCAATGTTCTTTGGCTCACCGTAGGCATCAATGTTTCAATCCCTCATAGGTAGGCTACGAACCCGAGCGATTCCACTCTATCGGTACGTTGGGGCACAGTTTCAATCCCTCATAGGTAGGCTACGAACGTGAAGTCAAGTATAAGAGGATGTTAACACACACAAGTTTCAATCCCTCATAGGTAGGCTACGAACGGCCAGGGAACCGCAAACAATGGGCCCTTATATGGGGTTTCAATCCCTCATAGGTAGGCTACGAACTCGCTCAGGACCCGGACGTTCCCCTCCTGCTAGTCAAGTTTCAATCCCTCATAGGTAGGCTACGAACCGGATTGTGGCGAGGGAGTCGCGGCAAGGATACATGCGTTTCAATCCCTCATAGGTAGGCTACGAACAGCGCGAAAGATCGTCGATGGTGACGCCAGGTGAGATGTTTCAATCCCTCATAGGTAGGCTACGAACTGTTCCCGCTTGCAGCTATCGGAATCCGCTGTAGGATGTTTCAATCCCTCATAGGTAGGCTACGAACTGGGAAGCCAGGTGAGGTTACGATTGAGATTGCCAAGTTTCAATCCCTCATAGGTAGGCTACGAACGAAGTACTTTATTCGAGGTATCTCCCTTGGGGGGATGTTTCAATCCCTCATAGGTAGGCTACGAACGATTATAAGACTTACGCCCCACACGAGGAGATTCTTGTTTCAATCCCTCATAGGTAGGCTACGAACAGGTCGCTCACGCTCTGGTCAACAGCGGCGTCAAGCCAGTTTCAATCCCTCATAGGTAGGCTACGAACGAAAGTAACAATGGGGGGTCAAATAGAGGCCTATATCAGTTTCAATCCCTCATAGGTAGGCTACGAACTATAGGGAGGTGTAAATGGATCTTATATCTAACCTAGTTTCAATCCCTCATAGGTAGGCTACGAACCCGACATCAATAAGACTCACGACGCGGTTCTAATCGGTTTCAATCCCTCATAGGTAGGCTACGAACAAATGCGAACAGACCAAACCAAAGTCTGAATAGATCTGTTTCAATCCCTCATAGGTAGGCTACGAACTTTATACCTTCATTCTATCACATCTGCGCTATCTATGTTTCAATCCCTCATAGGTAGGCTACGAACTTCAGGGTATCTGCCATATGCTTTCCCTGTACCAAAGTTTCAATCCCTCATAGGTAGGCTACGAACCATTCGACCGTTGGCATTTGTGCGAACGACTACGAGGTTTCAATCCCTCATAGGTAGGCTACGAACAGCATACTCATCACCTTTAACTATTATAGGTTATTAGTTTCAATCCCTCATAGGTAGGCTACGAACAATATCGGGAATACCCTGTCAGTGACAGGATTCACGGGTTTCAATCCCTCATAGGTAGGCTACGAACGCGATGACCTAGCGCTGCATAGCACGTCGCACGTAAGTTTCAATCCCTCATAGGTAGGCTACGAACTTCATGTGTCGCCGGAGCGTGCCGCCTGTGATATGAGTTTCAATCCCTCATAGGTAGGCTACGAACTTGATGAGAGGGTTCTGCCAACGGAAGACAAACCAGTTTCAATCCCTCATAGGTAGGCTACGAACAATCGGAGACGACTATTTCCTAGGCCCTGAATGGGTGTTTCAATCCCTCATAGGTAGGCTACGAACATTGACACTCGGGGTAGGGGATGTGATAGGGTAGAGTATGTTTCAATCCCTCATAGGTAGGCTACGAACGGGTAAGATAACCCGATACAGGAGTAACCATCAGCGGTTTCAATCCCTCATAGGTAGGCTACGAACACACTGTCTCGGACGGAGAAGTTGCCAAGCTGTTTGCGTTTCAATCCCTCATAGGTAGGCTACGAACCTTTTCCTAGTTTTTCAAGCCCTTCCCTTAGTTTGTCGTTTCAATCCCTCATAGGTAGGCTACGAACCCATAATATCTAGTCTTAATTGCTATCTTAGCATTCTGGTGGGGCAAGGTCAATGACTGTTTCCTTACAACTTGCCGGCGAAAACTTCCTCTTGATCACGTCAAACTTGTCTGTAGGCCATCTTGTCGATCTCCCAAGGCTTTTACATGATTGTGGGTCGACAGGTTCCCTCAGATGATCAGGCTCAACTTGCCCTTTTCCTGTCCCATTATTTGCCGGTCCAGATATTTTTCCTGTCGCAAGAGGTAAAAGATGACTGAATCTTCTTCTTCCTTAATTACCTTTTTCAGGTCTGCTTTGAGATTCGAGAGCTGTGCTTTAGTAAGTTCTCCCTCCAAGAGAGAGTTCTGCGTCCAGCTGAGATACCGCCGCCCAATCTTCAATACTCTGTTTACTCGTTTCACGTTTACATCATACGCCACGATAACGAACATGTGTTACCATCCCGCAACATAAGGCTGGTAAGGTTGATCTTCCAGCAGGTGCTTTTCGATTTTGTACAAGTCCAAACGGACGAGTCTTCTGTAAGAGACTTTTCGTTTTAGCTTAGGGTGATCAATTGTCGTTCGCAGTCGCTTCTCCCATTCCTCGATGAACGTCTTGCGGCCAGGTTCGGTGAGCAAGATTCCTCCTGCTGTGTCGGAGAAGTGTTTTGCCTTGATCTGCCCCTTGTTGATCAACGAGAAGATCAACCGATCGACAAACGTTGGCTTGAATACTTCAGCTACGTCCAAGTTCAGACTGAATCTTCGGAAGTTGGTGGTGTGGAGGAACCCAATGCGCGGGTCAAGGTGTGTACGGTAGATCTCACCAAGCACTAAAACGTACATCATCGAGTTGCCAAAGCTGATCAGGGCATTGAGACGGTTCTGCGGTGGCCTGCGTGTCCTTCTTGCAAAGGCAAACTGGTCATTCTTTAGGATGAGATCAAACGCCCCGTAGTAAACTTCACGGATATTGCCCTCGATTGCCATGAGCGCCTCAGGTGTGGCTTGCTGCACAAGGGAAGACCTCAATTCTTCGATAGTATCGAGTACCTGTTGCAAGTCGACTCCTCGGCGCAGGTAGTACGCGAGGACTCGCTTCATGTTCTCCGCGGCCCCAATAATGAAACGGTGGGCCAGTGCCATCCGCTTTGCCTGATTGAGATAGTGCTTTGCTTGATTGAGGATCAGACAACCGGAGTTGTAGTGCTCCCTGGGGTAGAAGGAGCCAATATAGTAACCATAGTGGTTGAAAAAATGGACTAGAATCTCATTTTGTGTCAGGAACTCCAATAAACGTTTGTTGATATCCACCTCGCCAAAGAGCAAGATCTCCGACGTGTTCTCTACTGGCACGTATTTCTTTTTCCCGTCTACATTTTCGAATGCGAGGGTGTTCTGCCGTCTCTTGAGCTTTCCGTTGGAGAAGATGTAGATTGGTTGCTTCATTTGCTTCACCCCCAGCAAAACCCGGCGTAAGCACAGTTTCGGCACAAGCGCCTATGAACAGGTGGCAAAGGAGCATCCTTGAAGATGATCTGTTCGATTTCCACCAGGGTTTCCCGCACCTTCTCCTCAAGCTCCTCTGTGAGCTCAACCGGAATACGCTTACGCTCCTTGGGGATGAGCAGCTCTCTAGCCTTAATACCCATCTCTGTCGCTCAGTTTATTCATGCGGCCTTGGGCCACGGAACCGAACAGGTAAGCAACCAGGATTTCCCCTTGTCGCGCGAAGTAGGGGGCGAGGTTTCGCTTGATTGCTTCTCTGCCAGGCATAGGTATCACCTCTTGTACTCTACCACGTGCTTTTTTGCACAGCAAGCCAGTTGAGGGAAGCCAAAAAGTAGAGATTGTTGCTATTCCACACTCCGACTTCAATCACACCCAACAAAACTCGCGATAAGCACAATTCCGGCAGAAGCGGTTGCGGGCAGGGGAGGGAGGAGTTTCGAGGGCGATGATCTCCTGAATATCATCCACAGCCTCTTCCAATTCACGTCGCAATTTATCGGTTAATTCAACCGGAATTCTCTTTCGCTCTTTGGGTATAAGCAACTCTCCCTTAGCTTCGATCCTCATTTGTTTCAGTCGCCATAGGTAGTAGGTAAGCTGCATCGTGGCTGATTTTGTAGAGCGAGATGACTTTTTTACCTCTCCCACTACGAGCTGCCCCCCTCGCTCCCGCAGGATATCAATCTTCATTCCCGCTGCGGCGAACTCCTTTTTCTCTCTGGGATAGGACTCCTCGTGAATGAGCCGTCCCAGTGCGAGGAAAGAGTTCTCAGTCTCGGGATTCAACTCATGAGCCATCAGCCAGACCTCACGGTGGCAGATGTAGTAGTACCAGACGAGGGTACCGGTGATTATCTCCATTATCTTAAACACCTTAGTCTATTCATTTCAGATGTCTAACAAGAATATATCATTTTAAAAAACTAAGAGGGCTTTTCACCACAATAGCGGGTCAGCGTCTTCACCCAGTAGTATGCCACGCTCTGATGAGTAAAAACCCTCGTACAATACCCAGTGGTCGAAGAGCTCTCTAGCAACAGATTGCGGCTTGAATCCGTATTTCGCATATACATCAACAGAGATCCTTGCTATCCTCCCGGCAAGAGCTCTCCAAGCTTCTCGTCTCTTCCAGCGGTCAGCTATACTGTTTGCCTTTGCCATCTCTTCTTCCAGTCCCGGATCCTGTTCTAGGACTAAAAAGGTATATTTTTCTCGCTCTTTTCCTCTAAGCAACTCACGTACAGGATCATCTTCCTGCCATCTTGCAAATCTCTCAAGGTGCTTAATACCTGTATCTTTCCTAGCTGACAATGCCTCAAAATAATGGTTTGCTAACGGTAATATGTACTTCTCTTCTATGCTTCTTATATTCTCTATTAACTGGCGAGTGATCTGCAAATGAATTTCATCATAGATCATATCTGAATACCTTCTTCCGTTGGTATTTGCCAGGTCGACGATTTCAACAGTGGCAGGTTGAGATATGTTGCCATTACGGTTACAACGGCCCGCAATCTGAATCAGGCTATCAAGCGGTGCGAAATCTCGAATTACGAAGTCCATATCAATATCAACTCCAGCCTCTATACACTGGGTTGAAACCACGATGCAAGGGTTACCTTGCTTGATAGCTTCTATCGCCTTCAGTCTATCCCTTGGCGTTACATCTGCGCTCAGGAAAAGCAGCGGAATATGCGAAAAATCGTTGGGCCAATCCTTCGCCAAAGTATCTCTCACAAGGCGTGCACTCTTGCGTGTATTCAGCGTTATAAGTACCCGTTTATCCTCGCGCAACCAAGAGTCTCGGCGATTTAGCGCCTCATTGCAGAAATCGCTTATATTAAGTTTTTCCTGCAACCTGAATTGCAAGCTGTAACGGTTAAATTTCTCAAAATAGGAATCGTAATCTACAAGAAGGGGCTTTGCATCTGGGATTATTGCCGGTAGTGTGGCAGACATCAGTAATACACTAGAGGCGCCCACTGTTACAAGGGACTTCAATATTTCTTCCAACGGTTTCCAGAGCTTGCAGGGAAGAGATTGAACCTCATCCATCACAATCAACGTATCGCATAGGTTATGGAATCGCATTTGATATCTTGCCCGGGGCTCCATAAGGCTCAGTAGAAATTGATCATAGGTAGTAATAACCAATTCGGTGCGCCAGGTATCAACAAAAAAATGTTCGGTGTCTTCCTCCAAACCTCGGTTGTATTTCCGGTCAGCCAAAGAGTGGCTGGTTAAAAACCAGGAACCATCAACCTCCTTCCCAGCGGTTGTCAGAAGGGCTTTATATTCTTTTGTTGTCTGGTCAATTACCGAGAGGAACGGTAGGACAACAATGGCCTTCGGGGTTACTCCAGAGATCTCACCAAATTTTTCTCGCAATTTCAAAAGCCATGTAGCTGAAAGCAGCGTTTTACCACTGCCAGTGGGTGCAGTCAGGCTGAAGATCCCAGGTTGTTCGATTTTATTAGCTTTTTGGACAACCTTAGTTCTTATAGATTGCCGAATTTTATTAACGGAGGTGTTTCTAGGGTGGCCGATTCTTTGATCAATCCAGTTTGGCATCCAGTGCCTGCGTTTCCGACGTAAATATGCTTTAGGCTCTTTGACCGCGAGAAGTGCTTTATCGGCTTCAAGCAAAAGGGAAAAAAGGAGCTGTGTTTTTAGTCTAAAAGCAACAGCATCTCGAATTGATAAATTGTTAAATGTGGGGAAAACCGAGTCGTCAAGATAGCGCTGTGCCTCTGCCCAGGGACGTTTCGTAAGATCCAATCTCGAAATATCAATACCACAGTGTTCACTCAGGCCCTTAATCCTCAGGGTAGGGATCTGGCGTTTCAAAATCTTTGGGATTGTGCCACTCCCTACCTCGCGTATCCTTTCTAATGTGGGTAACCCCTTGTGATGCCCGAAAACAACGGCAGATATCGTCATTGCATTCAGGACATCCCAACCTTCTTCTTTAGCTTTGAGAAGGGTAAGAAGCATCGACAATGGCGTGTGTGATTTATCCATTGGGTCATCGGTATAGGCCGGCGGATTTTTGATATACTTCTGGAATGCAGCAGTTGCTTTGCCGATATCATGGAATCGAATGATCTTTTGAGCTAGGATTCTAGTTTTGGAAGAGGCTACATCCTTTGAGTGCCAGCCATACAGTCCATCCACGGCTGATGACACTTGGGCGATGTGCTCAGAGAGCTGCAAATCCGGATGGGATTTTAAATCAGTCACAAAAACATCACTATTCTATCGCCAACTCTATATGCCTGATCTGTGATTACCGGGGTTGCCTTTGCTTCACGTTCTGCAACGTAGTTAACGTGGTGAAAAACACGATCAAGAGTTACCGATTGAGGCATTTGGAGCCGGTGAATTGCTAGTTCCCGTTGAAAGGCTTGCTTTACATCTATCTCTCCCAAACCTTGCTGAAAAACAGATAGGACATCGTAAGTTCCTTCTGGGAGTGGGGAACCCTCCTCTGAGCCCAGATATTCAATGTCTGCCATCATCTCAGACAGGCCAAGATATGGCGTAAAGTGCCACCGCCTTTCTTTTAGTCTAAGTTCTAAACTGCTATGATACGGCTCAGAGATTGAAACCCACACCGTATAAACTGGCTCAAACAGCCATTCCTGGAATACTAAGGTCGCCTTTTCTGGTTTTGTGTCTCTGTTCGCTTTATCCGTTTTCTTTATGACACGCGGCAATAGGGCAGGTGGATCTTTCCTAAACTTCGCTCTATGCCAGTGAGTTGCTGGAAGTTTCCCTGAAATTGCAATTTTTGCTGGCTCCAGAACCCGTTGGGGCTCATCCTTTGGTATCCCCAGAATAGCACCTAGTATACCCAGTATCACGGTTCTTGGAGGGATTGGATAGCTCAAGGCGCTCGCCGAGGCCTCTGCCCGCAAAAAGTGTGCAAAGCGCCCACGTATCCGGAAGTTTATCAGTTGCACTGATCTACTCCCCCGTAGTTGTTTCTTTATTGGGGAGACTTTCGACATCGAAAACTTCCCAGTCTGTTGGTAAATTTTCTGTGAATTGAATATCTGAGGATTTAGCGTAGCACACTGTTTCTATCCTATCCTTTTGTCCTTCCAAACGTTCAATTAGCAATGAGAGATCTAAGTTATAGTCTTTAGGCGATGCGCACTCCTTTTCTTTCTTGCCATTACTGGCAATCATTTTCACATAGTCATGCAGGCGTCCGAATTGAAATTCATCTCCTTGATTGTACTTAATATCAATCAACAAATGCGGAATCTGCCCCACCTTTGTCCGTGTATTTCCAGAAGTTCTCACGCCATGCCACATGGCTTTGAGCAAATACTCATAATCGTCATCTGACATTCTTGAAATTTTGGCCGAGTGTTCATTGGCCACTCCCGAAAAACCAATCAGAGCATAGCGAAGAGCAAAGTAGGTGGTAAATGTTCCCTGGGCCTTCTCTTGAGCGCTAGCAAAAATTGATGTTCCATGAATGTCCACTTCTTCTGCTCTGTGAAGCACTTCTCCCATATTAAGCTGGACAGCACCGGTCATTGTCTTTGGCACTGGTTCCCATTTTTCTTTTCTGGCGCTTTCATCCTTCACCTCTTCAGCCTTAAATGCAAAGGAACTACCAAAGAGCCGAGCATCAATAAATGCATCTAGAAGTATATTGACCAACTCTTTGCCATTTGCTCCCATCTGGTTATTCTTTCTAAGATAATCCACAACCCTACCGGTTAGGTTAGTTGTCCTACCCTCTATATTGTCAACCAGAATCGGCGCACCTCTAGCTTTTATAAAATCACGTGCGAAGCGCTTTAGTCTGACATCCGTTACATAATGTGTCCCATCCGGGAGTACTCGCGGTCTGTTTTCGTCCGGGTCACCATTTGGGTTACCCATCTTGATGTCATAGAGAAACAGAAATTCATGCCTACTTGATAAGGTCTTCCTACCCATTTTCTTTCTCCTCCTTTTTAGGCAAAATTGTTGTAGTGAGAGATTGACCCAACAACAGATAATAGTTAGTTGCAGTCTCTTCCAAGTCGATATTATCCCCTAACTGAACACCAAGTCGCCCAATTTCATTTATGAGTTCTCTTACACCTGAGCTTTTTTCAGTTTCATAGGCCAGGAGTTTTCCCCGGATTTTTATATATAACTCAGGCAAGTCTCTTCCTTTAAGCGTCAGTCGTTTAAGCCAGGTAAGGGCGTTTGCACCCACATTGACACCTCTTGCCCCTTGGACCTGAAGCACCTTCCCGTAGAGCACCCCAAGCAAAAAGGCATATGCCCTTTGCGGAGAATCAATCCCGCTTTCAGGTCCAAAATAGGGTTTTAACTTTTCCATCTTTGGTTCATAAAGATTTTCTTCCATATCCATCACCTCCAATTTCTTGAAATAATAAATCCACCAGCAGAGATGTCTTATCCAACCAGCAGCCGTTAGATAAGGTTCTCCCTTTTTCGTCCTCCCTTCATTTAGCAGTCCGTATGCACTCCCATTCTCGATGGCATCCAAGCAATACCATCTTGCCGTAATCATTATCTCTTCCCAAAAGCGAGTTTTAGGAATTTTCTCCCTATGATATACACAGGCAGCTATGGTTCTCCTTAACTGTTGGAGCTTTGTGCTTGCATTAACATCTTTTGCCTTCTTTCCGCCTGGGCGAAAGAATAAGCTTTTCAATGCTCTCAGTGACAGATCAGGTTGGAAGTTGATTTTTTTATCTTGAAAATAGCGGATCTCAGGGAAAAGCGGATGTTTCCAACTCCTTGATTCATAATTGATTCTTGATAGTTGCGTTAATCGAGTCGGGGGCACATCGGTTATCATACCAGACACATTTTCTATATTCTGTCCTACAGTTGCCCAGAGAAATGTCAGGTTCAAAATCCCTTTCTCTTCTTCTAGAATATCCAGAAGGCTTGCCTCGTCTTCTTCTACGTCAGATGAACTGCTTTTAATGAAGTCTCCCATTTTTCTCCATATTGAAAGTCTGGCGTGGTAATCCACGGTAGTGAAAGGGATTACGAGAGCGTTGTCTCCAGCGATAGATGTTATATAAGGATTTCTGTTTTTTGAATCTTTCGTTAATACATGAAATTTGTATATATACAGCAGATCAGCACAGGCACCACATAGTGGGTATCTTTTCCATGCCTGGGTTATATCAATTCCAGGAAATGCTCCCTCGCGGTCAACATTACTTAGGTTTATTCCTGCCCCTTTTAGAGCATTTGGAAAAACTGTAACTCCCGATGTTCCGCATAAAGGGCAAGTCTCGTTATATTCTGGAAAAGTCTTACCAGTAGTATACCGTGTTCCACCTAATTTTTCTGTCATCAAATAGTTCAAGTATTCGGGTCTCTGACCCGGGAATCTTCCTTGTTCGTCTTTTACCGTAAGAAATACTGTTTTCCTTTGTTCGCCAACTTTGCTAACGGCAGCTGTAAGGAGATTTTCATAACCGCATTCTTTCCAGTTGATAACAGAGTGGTCTAACAGCTTGAGTTCTGGGCTTTCCAGCAGTCCGACAATTTCACTAAAGTAGTCTGACCACGGTTTGTTAGCAGAACTTATTGTTCTGAAAGACTCCATGGTCGTTTTGAGGATTTTAGCGCTAGGTCCTGCTCCTTTACCTCTTGAGTAGGCGCGTTTTATTATAGGACCAATTTGAGCGGATTGTGGACCAGTTGGTCTCATAAACGGTAGCCATTTTGCTCTTTCCTCGGTGATATCCTCAACTACTAACCTGAGAGCGTTTGCAGTGATATCCTTTTCAAGAACATAAATCTTTTCAATGCCGTGAGGGCTTTCCACCAAAAAAGGAAAGAGATTTTCAGGATGAGACGTGCACAGCTCGTGATACCATTCTTCTAAATTTTTGGGAGGGTTATTCTTGTTTTCTAGCTTGCTAAAAAGATAATCCAGTGCCAATGTTCGCATCGCATTAATCATAGTTTTGCCCCCGCAAGTATTTGGATCTACCCGTCCACAACGGGGTGAGCGTCTTAAGCTTGATGGTGAGCGGCTCAGTCATCTCCCGCCTCCTTTTTTATGTGGCATTACCTCCACCATCCCAAACCCCTGCGGGTTCTTGGAGCCAAGTCCAGCATCATAAGCCAATAGGAAGAACGGTTCGGGAAGATCCAGTTCATATAGGCCAGTCCAACCCTTGATCACCGTGCCACGGTAGCTCATGATGCGAAGGTTTCGCTTGTCAACCTTTATCGGTCGAATGTGTGCACTACTTAGTTCTTCAAGCTGCCCATTTCCCCAATTGAGGGCTTTTGCCTTTCGCTCCAAGTTTGCCAGGAGCTTCTCCTCCCACTCTTTCTCAAACGGGCTGTAGTAATAGGTCTTCTTACTACCATCAGGCGCGTTTAGTGTGCTGTAGGTCGTTATCGCAGAGAGGTCACGGATTGTTACCGGCCGCCTCATCTCTGGGAGAGCCTCCACTTCGACGCTGCTGACCGAACAGGGTTCCTTGCCAAAGTGAGCGACCGGTTCCTTGAGCAAGTGCTCGACAAAGGACTGGAGGATTTCCTCGTGTACCGAACCGATGTAGAGTTTCAGCGGTCCGGAGAACTCGATAGTCTTTCCTTTGATGCGATACTTACCAAGCAAGCGACTAAAGGTGAAAAAGCGAAACTGCCTCTTGCCAAAAGGTGTTCCACTGTCGTGAACGTGAGCAGCAAGAGTTGGTTCAAGATTGTGATAGACGAATCCTTGCACAAGGGAATTGTAAGCTAGTGGAAGCTGGATTACCTCATGCTGGGGCTGAAGTTGTACAACAAGTCTCATTTTCCTGTGACCTTGTCCATTAGTATCAACTTTTATCCTAGTACAATGCTGTAGCAGAAGTCAACTCTGAGACAACGATGTCACGTGAGCAACTCACTACTCGATATCCTCTGGGAATCAGCGCTGGTAGAGTGATAACGGTCAATTGAGCAAGCCAGGTATAGTAACCTCGCTGAAGCAAGACATCGCTTTCGTCTAAGAAGGCCACGGGGCCCGATGAATACCATTGAAGCGGCAGAGAATGTCGTGATCGCCGGACTGATTGGTACAGGGAAGACCCATCTGGCGATCGCCCTGGGGGTGGAGGCTGCTCGTAGGCGGTACCGGGTTGTCTTCACCCGAGCAGCTGATCTGGTGCGGGACCTTCTCGAGGCAAGGGACGCACGTACGCTGGGAAAAGCTCATCAACGTATTAGGCGGGCAGCGCTGTTGATTGTGGATGAGTTTGGGTTTGTCCCGTTCGACCGTGCTGGGGGAGAGCTGTTATTCAACCTACTCTCGGAACGTCATGAGCGCAACTCGACCATCCTGACCACTAACCTCGCCTTCTCAGAGTGGGTACAAGTATTGGGTGATGAGAAGTTGACCACGGCACTGTTGGATCGTCTTGCTTACCGAGCGCACATCCTGACGACTAAGGGACCATCGTACCGCATGAGCCAAAGGAAGGAGTGACTGTGGAGCTTAAACGGGGAGAAACTAGACGAGAGAGTGTGCTTCATGGTACACTGTGGACAGCCAAGGGGTGGGTCAAAAACTAAACGGTGAAAGGGTCAATTTCTAAGCGTTGCCAACATCATGTCCATTAGAAGAGAAAAGCCATAAGTCGCTTTCTCCAGGTCATCGTTATTGCTCTGCCCATTTTCCTGTACTCCTTATCTTTCCCACCATTCTCAATGATCTGACGATTCATGCCTTTCATTACCCTCCCTTTCTCAACCTATCCATGACCTCTAGGGCAAGGTTATGGCAGCGTTTCTTGAGCTTGGGTGGGGAGATAGGCTTGAGCATCTCCACTGGCCAACGTTCGAGTTCGTCGGGGAAACCCTGGACCTTATCCAAAGCAAGAGCGAGCCAGTAGAGGTCGAATCCTGGGTCTTTCTTCGCCGCTAGCTCCGTAAGCTCCCAGAAATCCTCGGTCACCAAGATGAAGTAGAGATCCACCGCATCGCGTGGTTCCGCCCGCCCGAAGAAGGCAAGTAGCTTATCTACGACGAGGTCCTGGAAGTCGTTCACTAGCACCAATGAGGTCTCCACCGGGGGAGCAAAGCGATAAGGGGAATCAAACCCAAGTTGCACTCGCACCTTCTCCTTTTCCCATCCCAGTTCGAGCTCAGCAAAACTCTCCAGACGTCGGATGACTCTAACGGAGAAGCCCTTTTTGAGGAGGTGTGCCTCAGCTATTCGGGAGAAGGGGACGATCAGGCCGTGCTCAGCAGTAAAGAGATCGAGATCAAAGGAACGTCGATGACCAAGGTAGAACCCTGCAAGCGCGGTGCCACCAGTCAAATAGAATCGCTCTGCATCGGGCAACGTGGGAAACCCTGCGAGGGTCTCTAGCTGTCCCTTGGTCAACAGCCCTCTACTCTTAGGCTTGCGCACGTTCATCGGCGAAATACTCCTCCCAGAGCCGTCGGAATTCCGACGGGAGGTCAAGTTGCGGAAGAAGCTTTCGGATCTCCTCCCAGTCAAGCGCTGCTATATCCTCACTCCGCCCATGAAGAAGAACCTGCTTGACAAACCAACGTCGTTGCCAGGGGTCCGAAAGATCGAGTTTCTCCTTAGACCAAACAATGTAGCGCTCTACAGTCATCTCTTTGGCTCCTGCACCAGTCTTTTCATTGTACTGCCTTCGATAACCTCTTGGCAAAATCCTCAGGGGTACTCTCCTGGACGTACTGTTACCACCCCCTAAATCGCGGGACACATACCTTATTTTTTGAGTGATGTGATACGCAAGTGCCAAGACCATGACTCGAGCAATCCTGGCCATGCGAGCAGTGTAGTATAGATGATCCGATAAGAGGGATGATGAAGTGGGTTCCAGGCGCGCTTCGCTGGTGAAATGAGGTATGTGTTCTCTGATTCCCCTGTTGTTTGAGCAACCCCAAGGAATGTGATCTCTTCTGCGGTCGTTGTTACGAGTTACAGGCCGGAGCCCGGCCAATGGACGGCTGATTTCTTAAGGAGGCGAAAGTAAAGAAACGACACCTCAAGTTCGACAGTCGTAGGCACATTTTCGCTTCTATGAACCAGCAAATGCCCTAGGGCTGCGAAGTGATATTGTCAGAACCTCGAAAGCTGTAGGCACACGATTGATCTGCTTCCTCTTGACACA
>Ga0315543_1002505_pt1 | contig 17828 bp, 15 predicted proteins | sample SalMarSW160210MG_2_FD_203098 | JGI IMG/M metagenome (GOLD analysis project Ga0315543, IMG submission 203098) | Salt marsh sediment microbial communities from the Plum Island Ecosystem LTER, Massachusetts, United States - Salt Marsh Sediment SW1601-210 ...
CGCCGGTTAAAGCGGTACGCGAGCTGGGTTCAGACCGTCGTGAGACAGGTCGGTCTCTATCCGTCGTGGGCGTCCGGAGATTTGAGGGGGGCTCTCTCTAGTACGAGAGGATTGAGAGGGACAGACCTATGGTGTGCCAGTTGTTCCGCCAGGGGCATTGCTGGGTAGCTAAGTCTGGTTGGGATAAGCGCTGAAAGCATCTAAGTGCGAAGCCCGCCCCAAGATTATATCTCCCATCCTTTGCTTTCGGGCGAAGGAGTAAGACCGCAGGTAGACTACCTGTTTGATAGGCGGTGAGTGTAAGAGCAGTAATGTTTTGAGCTTAACCGTACTAATGGTCGAGGGCTTGACCTGCTTCAGAGTTGATACTAGTTAGTTTTAGGGGAGGCGTCTGTAAAAGGACGCCTCTTTTTATTGGCGTTGTGTTGAGGGGAGGGTGGTTTGGGGCGATAGCCCCTCTTTTTATTTCTTCCCCCCTCTCCTTGATAGGAGAGAAGTGCAGAATTTATGTGAAACTATGCAGAATACTGAGTTAATAGTAGACTGTAAAAGAGAATTCTATGCTTTCTATCCCTTGTCCCTTTCCTCAAGCAATACACTGATGAAAGCTTTAATCTCATTAATTCCAATGTATCTTTTATAACCAACAAGCAGCAAAGGAGTAAATTTTTCTAAACTAGGCGCGCGGAACTCACAAGGCATACCGGATCCCTTAATTAAGAGATAAGCTTCTTTGTCTTCAGAGCCGGTGTTGAAGAATAATTTAGGAGTATCTTTCCGTACTGTAACCATTTCTTTCTTCCTCCTTCTACTTCCCTACACTCCAATAACTACTTTCTCAATGAAATTCTTAGCCTCTTCTTCAAATTTCGCGCGATTGCAAAGCAATGTACAATCTCCAGTAGTGTATCTTGACAGCGGGTCTTCTCCTCTTAATTGTTTAAATATTTCGCCCCAACCCTTATCTCGCTGTTTAGCTTTTTGCAACATTTTACCGCCAGCCAATGCACCTTTGATGGAGCTAACTAAGTTTCCACTGAATTCATAATCGGGAGGAAGCGCAGATTCAATTTCTTTTCTTACTTTTGCTGGGTTGTAAGTATTATTGTAAAACTCTAATACGGTCTTGTGTTCGGCCAACCATTTTTGGCACAATTCTTGCAAGTTTACTCTATCTTTGTCTTCAATATTAGCACCGTCTTCTACCAATGTAAATAGTTGATTGATGCGACACTTTCCCAAATCTTCATACGTTGTTAACATGTAAGTTTTTCTTTCAGTTTCACCATATAGCTCTCTAAGGTCGAAATTATACATCATTTCCTGTTCTACTCCTGACGGAACAGATGCAGCCCAATACGGACGGAATACTACAACGCCATCCTTACTCTGTTCTACTAAGGTACGATCCCTAGAATTAATTTGGTCTATTATTCTTGTTGTTAACATTCTAAGCGTTGAAGAAATGGCAGATTTTGTATCATCAGTAGCTGCAGAGAAATTGAAATCTCTAGGATTTAGAGGATTGATCCGCTGAAGCTTTTGTGGGAGAGTTTCGCATAACCACTGGTCTGAGAACGGAAGAGGCCAACCATTCGAAAGTTCGGGAATATATTCAGCACCATCATTGTCCTCTCCGATTCTGAGTTCGTCGATCGTGTCAGGTACAAAAAGAACCGTATTGTCAGATTTTAATATATCGCGAATGAAGTAAGACAATTCTGTATAGAACTCCGGGAGACGAGGGTATACTCCTCGCTTTCGGATAGATGAGATGGGATGAGATAGATATAGAATTTTCAACACATCTGGAGGTACACTTATCAATCTAGCAATTACAAAGGCTGGATGTTTAACAGATATTGTATACATGGGAACGTTCAACAGCTGGGCTATCTTTCGAGAAAATGCGATTTCTGACTCTCTCCATGTTAATATGTTGGATAGATTTGTGATAGAGTGGCGCAAAGCTTCCAGGGGATTTAGCCCCCAAATATAGTCATACATTTGGCCCGTATCTAGAAGGCGTCTGTAGATGTCATATGCATCATCTAGTAAGACTATAATCATCTTAGTTCTATCTTTTAACTGAATCAGTTCACTTAGGTTCACAGGACATATAAACTCAGTCTTTCCCTGGTGATAATAGCATGCATGAGACGTGAAAAATGTGTATTTTGCTGTTTCTACTTTTTGTGGTAACGCTTTTTTAGCTTGCTCAAAAGCTTTTGTCCATAACGATTCCTGTATGCGAGGTGGCATTCCTAGCACATCTATAAATTTTTCGCTGCTGATTTCCGATATGGTTTTGTCTATTGACACAAGTTTGAAGTCAAATCTGGCGTTTGCTAATTTATCTATACATTTTTCGTGTTTAATGCCTGATTGGCCAGTGAAAATAACGATATCTCTATGCTCATTATTCATAGTTCATGCCGCTTTTCTTATTACCTCTTGGTTAAAGAGTCTAAGCATCTGAGATTATTCAGTTCAAATTATATATTTTCTTTTGCCAGTCTTAATATTATAGGTAGCAGCAAAAATATTAAATTGTTCCTTATCAATATACCACTGCCCACCTATCTTTTCTGCAGGTAGTGTTCCGATGCGAATAACTCGCCTTAACGATTCTTCATGTATCCGTAGCCGTTTGGCCGCCTCGTGTATGTTTATATAATTACTTAAGTCAATCATTGTTGCTTTAAACAACAGCATAATGTACTCTTCAACAGATGTCAATACCCATGCTAATTTACATAAATGTTGTACTTCACTCTTGATAGGAGAGGGGGATTAAGGGGGTGAGGTAGATAAAGACCTCCCCCTTTCTCCCATCTGGTACCAAAATACCACTTTAGCCCCTTTGTTTTGTTTTGAGAAATGTGCTAGAATTATCTTTGCCTTCTGGTGGTTAGAGCGGGGTGGTACCACCCGTTCCCATTCCGAACACGGAAGTGAAACGCCCTAGCGCAGACGATACTGGGGGGGCAACCCTTTGTGGAAAATATGCCACCGCCAGGAGGCTTTGACCTTTGATTGGGCTTGATTTATAATTAAATTAGGTAACATGAGTTATGGCAAGCCGATTTGAGAAGTTTTCGGAGAGGGCGCGGAGGGTCCTTACCTTAGCCCAGGAAGAGGCGCAGCATTTTAATCATACTTATATCGGCACCGAGCATATCCTGCTCGGTCTGCTGCGGGAGGATGAGGGGGTTGGGGCTAAGGTTCTGGCTAACCTGGGCGTGGGCTTGAATAAGGCGCGCTCGGCGGTGGAGTTTATTATCGGGCGCGGCGAGAAGCCGAGCACGGGTGAAATCGGTCTTACCCCCAGGGCTAAGCGTATCATCGAACTGGCTATAGACGAAGCGCGCCACCTGGGCCATAATTACATCGGTACCGAGCACCTGCTTCTGGGGCTTTTGCGTGAGGGGGGCGGAGTTGCCTCCGACGTTCTGGATAGCTTTGGCATCACCCTGGAGCGGGCGCGCGCCGAGACTTCGCGGGTGCTGGGGGAGGGGGCTGCCCGAGCCAGGACGACCCGTTCTACCAGCCGCACCCCGGCTTTAGACCAGCTGGGCATTGATTTGACGGCGGCGGCTACTGCCGGTAAGCTTGACCCGGTTATCGGGCGGCAGAAGGAAATCGAGCGGGTAATCCAGATTTTGAGCCGCCGCACCAAGAATAACCCGGCGCTGATTGGGGAGCCGGGGGTTGGTAAGACGGCCATTGTTGAGGGGCTTGCCCACCGCATCGTCGCCGGCGATGTGCCGGAGACGCTGGAGGGGAAGCGGATAGTTACCCTGGATATGGGGTCGGTGGTGGCCGGCACCAAGTATCGCGGTGAGTTCGAGGAGCGGCTGAAGAAGGTCGTCGACGAGATAAAAGCCGCCGCTAACTGCGTGCTGTTTATCGATGAATTTCATACCATGGTGGGCGCCGGGGCGGCGGAGGGGGCGGTGGATGCGGCTAATATCCTCAAGCCATCCCTGGCCAGAGGTGAGCTGCAGTGCATCGGTGCTACCACCCTTGATGACTACCGCAAGTATGTTGAGCGTGATGCCGCCCTGGAGCGGCGCTTCCAGCCCGTTCTGGTGGAGGAGCCTTCCGTAGACGAGACGCTGGATATCCTGAACGGGGTCAAAGAACGCTACGAGGAGCATCACCAGCTGACCATAAGTGACGAGGCGCTGAGCGCCGCGGCTACACTTTCCTCCAGATATATCCCCGACCGCTTTATGCCCGATAAGGCTATTGACCTTATTGACGAGGCATCTTCCCGGGTGAGGATTAAACGCCGGACGATACCGGTTACCCTCAAGGATGCCCGGCGCGCCCAGGAAAGCGTGCAGAAGGACAAAGAAGCGGCTCTGACCTCTCAGCAGTACGAGTACGCCGCCGAGCTGCGCCAGCGCGAGCTCCAGATGGAAGAGAAGATAAAGCAGATGGAGGATGACTGGCAGACGGAGCAGGAGCAGGCCAAGCCGGTGGTAACCGCCGAGGATATCGCCGAGGTGGTCAGTATGTGGACCGGCATCCCGGTGGTGCAGCTGGCTTCTGACGAGACCAGCCGCCTGCTTCAGATGGAAGAAGTTCTGCATAAGCGCATCGTTGGCCAGGATGAGGCCATTAACACCATCTCCCGGGCAGTGAGGCGAGCCCGGGCCGGCATAAAGGACCCGAGGCACCCCATAGGTAATTTTATCTTCCTCGGTCCCACCGGCGTGGGTAAGACGGAGCTGGTTAGAGCCCTGGCTGAGTTCATGTTCGGCAGCGAGGATACCCTGATAAGGCTGGATATGTCCGAGTTTATGGAGAGGCATACCGTGGCCCGGCTGGTCGGGGCGCCTCCGGGGTATGTTGGCTATGACGAGGGCGGGCAGCTTACCGAGGCGGTGAGGCGCAAGTCGTATTGCGCCATACTCCTCGATGAGATTGAGAAGGCTCACGAGGATGTCTTTAATATTCTCCTGCAGATATTTGACGATGGTCACCTGACCGATGCCAAGGGCCGGCGGGTTGACTTCCGCAACAGCATTATCATTATGACCAGCAACATCGGCGCCAAGCTCATCAAGAAGAGCGGCACTATCGGTTTTGCCTCGCGCACTGATGAAACCAAGACCCAGCAGATGGACTACGACAAGATGAAGGAGAAGCTGCTTGATGAGCTGAAGAAGACCTTCCGCCCCGAGTTCCTGAACCGCATCGACGGGGTGGTGGTCTTCCATTCCCTGACCAAGGATAATATCCGCAATATAGTTGAACTGATGCTGTCCCAGGTTTCCCGGCAGCTGGCGGAGAAGGAGATAAAGCTGGAGGTAACCGATGCCGCCAAAGATTTCCTGGGGGAGAAGGGCTATGATGAGGTCTTCGGTGCCAGGCCCTTGCGCCGGGTAATTCAGGACATGATTGAGGATAAGCTTTCCGAATCGGTGCTCCGCAGCGAATTCAAGGTCTTTGACCGGGTTTTTGAGATTGAGGCGGAGCTGACTGAGATTCCTCCGGCTGTCCTGGACGCTGTCCGGGCATTGAAGGGTGTCTCCAGCTGGGAGACTACCGGCAACCTGCTCACCGTTTACAGCGCCGAGGATTTGAAAGCGGATATAGAAAAGATAATCCAGGAAAACGGTGACCTTCTGGTCAGTATAAAAATGAATAGCTATGTTTCCAAGGCTCTGGTTGACGTTGCCGATAGTGAAATTGTGCTCAAAACGGATGAAGCGCCTTTCCCGGGCATGGCTGCCGTGGGAGCATTGCTGGGAGACGATAAAGCGTAATCCAAATGACTGACAAGTTAACTGTTGCATTTAAAAGGGCGGGCACACCAGATTAAACCAGAGCCGCCCTTTCCGTACGTCCAGATGGCGGTTTTAATATAGGGAAAAATCTACGCCGGTAAGGCTTAAAGGCGCGGATAAGAAGAAAGGAGACCGGAAATTGGCACAGGAGAATGTGGAGTTCCCGATAACGGGAAAGATAACCAGCGTGAGTGTAAAAGCGGGGGATAAGGTTGGCGAGGGGGATGTGCTCTGCCTGTTAGAGTCAATGAAGATGGAGAATCCGATACTGGCTCCGGTTAGCGGCACCGTTACCAAGATAGAGCTTGCGGCGGGGCAGGTGGTTGAGGCTGGTGATTTAGTAGCTGTTATTGAGTATTGACAGGTTTATTGAATTAGGGGATATTTAAGATTATGGACTGGGGTTTAATAGCCAAGGTTGCCGGTGGTGGCTTCGGGGTGACTATCCTCGTGTTGGTGATTTTGTCCCTGGTGGCCTGGATAGTGGGACTGATTGTGCAGAAGACCGGAGCCAAGGCTAAAGAGACCCCGGCGAAGGATAAATAGGTGTTTGGCCTCTACGAAACTGCCTTCGGGTCGTTGACCTGGGGCAATATCTTAATGTTCTTTATCGCCGGGCTGCTTATCTACCTGGGCATCGCCAGGAAGATGGAGCCCATTTTGTTAGTGCCGATAGGCTTCGGTATCCTTATGGTCAATCTTCCCATCGGCGGCCTGATGGTCTATTCCGCCGAGGGCTTCCCCGCCGAGGTGTCCTCTTTAGGCGGGCTGATACAGGCTATAGGTAACGGCCAGATAGGCTTATTGAATGTTCTTTACACCTACGGGATTGAATCCGAGGTAATCCCCCTGCTCATCTTCCTGGGGGTGGGCGCCATGACCGATTTCAGGCCCAGTATTGCCCGCCCGATATCGTTTCTCTTCGGCGCCAGCGCCCAGCTGGGCGTTTTTATCGTCTTTATCATTGCCGCCGTTTCCGGGCTTTTCACGATAAATGAAGCGGCCTGCGTCGGCATCATCGGCGGCTCCGACGGGCCGCCCACGGTCTACCTTACCGCCGCCCTGGCCCCGCGGCTGCTGGGCCCGATTACGCTGGTAGCCTACTCTTACATGGCCCTGGTGCCGATTCTCCAGCCCCCGATAATAAGGGCACTGACCACCAAGAAACAGCGGGCGATAGTTATGAAGCCCCAGCTGCGCGATGTCTCCAAGCTGGAGGAGATTCTCTTCCCCATAGTTATATTTCTGGTTGCCGCCCTGCTGGTGCCCAAGTCGGTACCCCTCATCGGCATGTTCATGTTCGGCAACCTGCTGCGGGTGAGCGGCGTCACCGACAGGCTGGCCCAGGCGGCGGGGGGGGTATTTATCGATGTACTCACCTTCCTGCTGGGGTTGACGGTGGGGGCACTGATGCCGGCTTCGGTATTCCTTACCGGCCAGACCCTGGCCATTATCGGGCTGGCCATAGTCGCCTTTGCCTTCGGCACCGCCGGCGGGCTGTGGGGAGCTCAGCTGGTCAATCTCTTCCTCAAGGAGAAGATAAACCCGATGATAGGCGCCGCCGGTGTATCCGCTGTCCCCATGTCAGCCCGGGTGGTGCAGAAGATGGGGCAGCAGGCTAACCCGAGGAACTTCCTGCTGATGCACGCCATGGGGCCCAATATGGCCGGAGCGGTGGCAACCTCGGTAGTTGCCGGAATACTGCTGGGCATGCTGATGTAGCGGTGGTTATTTAACAGGAGTTTAAGAGGGGGCTTTGCCCCCTTCTTTTTTTAACCGGTGTTTTGCGTCCCACGCGCCCGCCCTCAAAGGCTGTGTCTTTAAAACTTTATTTTTCCCCGCCCCATTTTAGCGGTTCTCTTTCTTCCCACCCTGACCCACCCTATAGGGCTGTGTCTTTAACTCGTCGTTTTTGGGTGGGGGGAAAAGGGGAAATAATCCTTCTCTTATGGGGGGTGGGTTAGAAAGAGCTTTAGCCCTTTTACCTTAAAGGGTGGTGGGTGGGTAAAGATATAAACGGGGGAGGGGAAGAAAACGAATTCCCCTTGAAATACCCCCTAAAATCAGTTAAAGTCATTCCGTGGGTAAATCAGATAAATCAGCCAGGACTATCTTCGTCTGCCAGAACTGCGGCCGGGAGAGCCTCAAGTGGCTGGGCCGCTGCCCCAGCTGCCAGGAATGGAACAGCTTTGTCGAGACCAGGGTGACCGCGGCGCCGCCGTCAAACGTATCCGCCCTGGAGAACCCGCCCCGCGAGCTGTCCCAGGTGGCGGTTGATAGCTCCGACCGCTTCCCCCTGCCTATGGCCGAGGTGAACCGGGTGCTGGGGGGAGGGGTGGTGGCCGGCTCCCTGGTGCTCATCGGGGGGGAGCCCGGCATCGGCAAATCAACTCTATTGCTCCAGGTTTCGGCCTTAGTTGCCGGGGCGGGGGGCAAGGTTGCCTATGTCTCTGGTGAGGAGACACTATCTCAGATAAGGCTGCGGGCGGAGCGGCTGGGGGTAAGTGGGGAGCGGCTTTACCTGCTTTCCGAGACTGACCTGGGGGCTATCCTGAGCCACCTGGAGCAGCTGGCACCGTCGCTGGTGGTTATCGATTCCATACAGGCGGTTTACTCCTCGGAGCTGGACTCGGGGGCGGGCAGTATCGGCCAGGTGCGGGAGTGCACCCTGAGGCTGATGCACTGGGCTAAGCCCAGCTCCGTCCCCGTTTTTATTACCGGGCACGTGACCAAGGACGGCGCTATCGCCGGTCCCAGAGTCTTAGAGCATATCGTGGATGTGGTGCTCTATCTTGAGGGCGAGCCCTTCAGCGCCTACCGGGTGCTGCGGGGGGTGAAAAACCGCTTCGGCTCGACCAACGAGGTGGGCGTCTTTGAGATGAAGCCGGAGGGGCTGGTGGAGGTGGACAACCCGTCCAAAGCCTTTCTATCCCAGAGGTGGGGGGAAGCCATCGGCTCGGCGGTGGTGCCGACACTGGAGGGCAGCCGTCCACTGCTGGTGGAGATTCAAGCTCTGACCACGCCTACCGCCTTCGGCTTGCCCCGGCGCACCGCCAACGGGGTTGACTTTGGCAGGTTATTGTTGATTACCGCCGTGCTGACCAAGAGAGCTGGATTAAAGCTGGGCAACCAGGATATCATCGCCAATGTCACCGGCGGGCTTAAAGTTGGCGAGCCGGCGGCGGATTTGGGCGTTGCCCTGGCTATTGCCTCCAGCGCTAAAGATGTTGCCGTTGACCCGGAGCTGGCGGTGGTGGGGGAGGTGGGCTTGAGCGGCGAGCTGAGAGCCGTTTCCCAGCTAGACCGGAGGGTGGCTGAGGCCGCCCGGCTGGGCTTTAAAGGCTGCCTGGTGCCCAGAGTCGGCGCTAGTATTTCAGCTCCCAAGAATATAAGGATTTTGCCGGTAAGCACCCTGCGGGAGGCGATAAGGGTGGGGCTGGTGGGGAAGAAGAAAGCCAAAAATGACTGACCCTCAAAAAGTAGCCGCTATAATTGCCGCCGCCGGGGAGAGCCTGCGGATGGGCGGAATAGATAAAGTTTTGGCTCCGCTGGGGGGAAAGCCGGCACTATCCTATGTGCTCGACGTCTTTGAAGAATGTGATTCAATTAATCAGATAGTGGTGGTGGTAAGTAAAGATAATACAGAAAAGTGCCGCCAGCTGATAGCCGAAAAGAAGCTTTCCAAGCCCATAGATGTCTGCGCCGGTGGGAAAAGGCGGCAGGACTCGGTGGCGGCGGGGCTGGCTGAGCTCGATAAGTGTGACTGGGTGGTAATCCACGACGGCGCCCGTCCCCTGGTAACCAGAGAGCTGATTGAGCGGGGGCTGGAGGCGGCTAAAGAGACCGGGGCGGCGGTAGCCGCCGTTCCCGTCACCGATACCGTTAAGATAGCCGGGGAGGATAGAATAGTGCGCCAGACGCCGCCACGCCAAAATCTATGGGCAGTGCAGACGCCGCAGGTGTTTCGGACTGATATAATCTCTAAGGCCTACCAGAAGGCAGCAGGTGACGTGACCGACGATGCCTCGCTGGTGGAGAGATTGGGCCATAAGGTTAAACTCTATATGGGCGCCTATGATAATATAAAGATAACCAATCCTGATGACCTTATTTTAGCCGGGGTCCTGTTAAAGAAACATGGAAACTAAGCTGCGAATCGGCACGGGCTATGATGCTCACCCCCTGGTCAAGAAGAGGAAGCTCTTTATCGGGGGGGTGGAGATACCCTTTGATAAGGGGCTTGACGGTTGGAGTGACGCCGATGTGCTCACCCACGCCGTTATTGACGCCCTGCTGGGCGCCGCCGCCCTGGGTGACATCGGCGGCCATTTCCCGCCCGGTGAGCCTCGGTATAAGGATATCTCCAGCTTAACCCTGCTTAAAGAGGTGGGGGAAAAGCTTACCGCCGGGGGCTGGCGGATAGTTAATATCGACGCCACGGTTATCGCCGAGGAGCCCCGGCTTGCCGAATACATCGAGGGAATGCGGCAAAACTTGAGCCGGACCCTCGGTATCAAGGTAGGCCGGGTAAGCGTCAAGGCCAGCACCGCCAACGGCCTGGGCTGTATTGGCAAAGGCAGGTGGATAGAGACCCATGCCGTAGCCCTGATTGAAGGAAAAGAGTAACTATGGGACTTATCAGAAGCATAAAAAATGACATTAAAGCCGCTTTTGAGCACGACCCGGCGGCGGTCAGCACCCTGGAGATTCTGCTGGCCTACCCCGGCTTTCACGCCCGCCAGAACCACCGCCTGGCTCACACCCTGCGCCGGTGGCATGTTCCGGTGCTGCCCCGGCTCATCTCTCATATCAGCCGCTTTTTTACCGGCATCGAGATTCACCCCGGGGCTACAATCGGCGAGGGCTTTTTCGTCGACCACGGCATGGGGGTGGTTATCGGCGAGACCTCGGTCATCGGCGACAATGTCACCCTCTACCAGGGGGTAACCCTGGGAGGCACCAGCCAGCAGCATGTGAAACGCCACCCCACCCTGGGCAACAACGTGGTGGTGGGGGTGGGGGCACAGCTCATCGGGGATATTACCATCGGCGATAACGCCAAGGTCGGTGCCGGCTCGGTGGTGATAACATCGGTGCCGCCCAACGCTACCGTGGTCGGGGTGCCGGGACGGGTGGTGTCGATGAGAAACCCCGACACCGATACCGTGGAGAGATTGCCCGACCCGGTAGGGGAGAGGCTGGAAGAGCTGGAAAAAAGAATCGCCGGGCTGGAGAAACGCCGGCCTCCTGACAGGAAGAAGAGATGAAGGTATACGAGTAAAGATGAAGATATACAGCACCCTATCCGGGAAAAAAGAGGAGTTTTTACCGCAGGGCGACGAGGTTAAGATATACGTCTGCGGGGTTACCCCCTACTCCGATGCCCACATCGGCCACGCCATGAGCTACGTCATCTTTGACGTTATCCGGCGCTACCTGCGCTATAAGAAATATACGGTCAAATATGTGCAGAATGTGACCGATATCGACGATAAGATTATCGACCGTGCCAACAAGCTGGGCATCGCCCCCCGTGAGCTTGCAGGGAAGTACACCGACAGCTTTGACGAAGATATGAAAGCACTGAATATTGTCAGGGCGGAGACGGATGTTTACCCCAGGGCTACCGAAGAGATACCTAAAATCATCGAGGTGATACAGGGCCTGATAGATAAGGGCTATGCCTACCCCGCCGGCGGCAGCGTCTACTTCCGGGTGAGGAGTGACTCTGACTACGGCAAGCTCTCCCACCGCAGCCTGGAGGCGATGCGAGCCGCCGAGTGCGCCATCGGCAGCGAGGAAAAAGAGGACGCCATGGACTTTGTCCTCTGGAAGGCGACCAAGCCGGGCGAGCCGCACTGGCCGTCACCCTGGGGGGAGGGCAGGCCAGGCTGGCACATCGAGTGCAGCGCCATGTCTTTGAAGTACCTGGGGGATACCCTGGACATCCACGGCGGGGGGCAGGACCTGATTTTCCCCCACCACGAGAACGAGATTGCCCAGTCCGAGAGCTTTACCGGCAAGAAGCCTTTTGTTAAATACTGGCTGCATAACGGGCTGGTGCAGCTGGGTGGGGACAAGATGAGCAAGTCCCTGGGCAACCTGATAACCATTAAAGATGCACTAAAAAAGTACAGCGCCGACGCCCTGCGTATCTTTATCTTAAGCTCCCACTACCGCAGCCCGCTGACCTACTCCGAGGAGGGGCTGGAGGCGGCACAAAGCGCCGAAGAAAGATTGCTGCGAGTAGTTTCGCGGGACGAAGCGGTGGGGGGAAAAGGGGAGGCTTTCAACGCCGAGTCTTACCGCCAGCAGTTTATCGAGGCGATGGATGACGATTTCAACACCGCTAAAGCGCTCGGCGTCCTCTTTGAGCTGGCCAGCGCCATAAATCAGGCCGGCGATGCTGGGGTTAGCATTGGTGAGGCGCAAGGTATTCTGGTATCGCTGGCGCGGGAGGTTTTGGGGCTAAAGCTTGGATTTAAGCCCCCTGCTCAAATAATAGAATCAAAACCGATTGCGGTAAAAACGTCTGTTGTCAATCCCACGTTGATTTTGGGTGCTAATCCAACCCCTGAGCTTGAGGAGCGTGTTAATCGCCTTGTCGAGGAACGGGTGAAATGCCGGCAGGAGAAGAACTGGCGGCGTGCCGATGAGATACGGAAAAGGCTGGTTGAACTTGGGGTAGAATTGGAAGATACTCCTCAAGAAACAAAGAGGGTGTGGAGACGCACGCCTTCGGTTGAAATGCTTGATAAGCTTATTACCGAGCTTGGTGTATCCTTTTGAGGGAACGGTAACTCCGGCTAGAGTTTGACAAGGTTACAGCCCCTCCCCCTTTTAGCGGGTGTTTTGTGTCCCACCCTCCCGCCCTACAGAAGTGATACTTCTATCAATTTCTTCTTGGGGGGTGGGGAAAGAGAGCTTAAGAGGGTAAAACCCTTTTGGGTGGGAGGGTATGGGAAGCAAAACACCCGGGGAAAAAGAAATTACTTTTTACCGGTTAGCCACATCCAGAAAGAACGCAAAAACTTAAGCTTGATTAGCCCTACCGGCAGCTGCAGCTGTCTTCTCTCCACCACCGGAAAGGCGTTTATCTCGTCTATTTTCCCTTTCAGCATGGGCAGCTCTTTTGACTCGCCCCGGTCTATAATGCCGTCAATGTGATTTGCCATCTCCCAGGCCGCCTTGATGCGCTGCTCGCCGGTATCGGCCATCTCTACTGAGATGGTATTGTATTTTGCCCTCAGGCGGTTTAGGTGCAGTATTGCCTCGTAGGCCGAGTCCACAATCTGCTGGCGGTTCATCCAGTTCGTCTCGTAGTTCAGGGAGTACTGCCAGCTGGGGGCGACCAGCGCCTGGCGGTGCTCCTCCAGCGTTTTGAAGAGTACCTGGTAGCCGTAACGCTCCGGCTGCTCAAAAGCCAGGCTGCCCGGGTCGAGGAAGGGGGAGATGGGGGCAATGAACGGGGAAAAGCGCTTGTCCCCGTTGAACTTCTGGAAAAGGTGGTCGCAGTAGTCGACGGTCTCCATTACCGACTTTGGCGTCTGCCGGGGTAAGCCAATCATAAAGAAAACATCCAGCCGCCCGCAGCCGAACTCCAGTGCGTCGGCCAGCGTCCGTTCCAGCTCTTCGTTGGAGTAGTTCCGGCCGGAGGCTTTCCTTACCTTTGGGTCGTGGGATTCGGGGGAAATCTCCAGGCAGAAGTTGGGGCAGGAGCGGCTCATCTGGCGTAATAGTTCCTGGGGGGCGGGGTTGAACAGCTCCAGAATTAGCTGGTTCTTCACCCTCATTCTCTCCAGCCGGCGCAGGACCTCGTAGGCGTATTCATCACCGGCCTGCTGCAGGTCGCCCAGGATAAAGATGGGACCGGTGCTGAAGCGCTCAACCTGCTTGATATCCTGCGCCACCGCTTCCGGGGAGCGGAAGGCAGCCCGTTGCCGCCCGTAGAATTTCCGGAAGGCGGCGGCGGAGCCGCCGCAGATAACGCAGTTTTCGTTGCAGCCTTTGCAGGTTAGCACCGCCGTGATGGGGTACTGCGCCCAGCCCTTGAAGGGGGCGTAGCTTGCCAGGTCCCGGTAGCGGATAACCGAGCGCACCGTGTTTTCGAAGTGGCTGACCATGACCGGGCTCAGGTCGGCGGGGATATAGGAGAAGGGGTTTTCTCTCACCTTGCCCTGCTCGTCACGCCAGACCAGATTGGGAATATCTGCCGGCTGACGCTTATCCTTGAGGCATATCATAAGTTGCCGCAGCGGCTCCTCGGTGGTGTCGCCCCGCATTACATAATCTACTTCGGGGTAGTCCATCAGCTCTTTATAGAAATAGGTTGAGGAAAAGCCGCCGAAGATTACCTTGGATTGGGGGTGGCACCGCTTGACTATTCTGGCTACCTCGATAGCCCCGTGGGAGCTAACCAGCCAGTGCAGGTCAATGCCGAAAAGGGGTGATTCCAACTTCTGGATAAAGGCCTCGGCGTCGAACTTCTTATCGTTGAGCATCCGCACCGCCAGGTTGACGATGCGCACCCGGTAGCCGGCGGCTTCCAGGTATTCGGCAATGCTGGTAAGGCCGATAGGGTACAGCTCGAACATGGAGGAGGACGGAATCAGGTCAGCGACGGGCCCGTAGAGAATTGCCTTTTCCCGAAAGTCGTAGACGCTGGGGGCGTGGAGCAGGACCAGGTCGAGCGGCTTCAACCAAAGACCCTCCCCAGAATATAGCCGACGCCCAGCAGGAACTGGGTGAGCAGAACCACCTGAACGTTATTAGCCATTGCCGGCACCAGCCGGTTCATATCGTCGTGCTTTCTGCCGCCCCTGATTGCCTTGACGGCGAAGGGGAGGGTGAGCAGGGCTATGAGTGAGAAGACGGGCATTGTGCCGGCTATCACCCAGCCGATTATCCACAGATAGACCACCACCGTCAGGGCGGAATAGACCATCCATGCCTTTGACTTGCCGATGAGGATGGGCATGGTCTTACGGCCGGCTTTGCTATCGGCTTCTACGTCGGGGAATTCATTGAGCAGGAGCAGGTTATGCACCAGAATACCGGAGGGTATGGCGGCGATAACTGCCGGGAAGGTATAGGCCGTGGTCTGGATGAAGAAAGCTCCTAAAACGGGCAGGGTCCCCATCCCCAGCCCGGGAGCCCACTCCGGGAAGCCCAGTTTGGTTATCAGCGGGGTATAGAGCACTGCGAACAGCGCCCCGAGTATCAGCAGGGGCAGCAGGTCCCAGCCCCGGGCCAGGACAAAATATACGCCGATGGGCAACGCCAGTATTAAGGCAATCAGCCCGAGCCAGAGCACCTGCTTGGGCTTGAGCCGGGAGGTGGGGAGGATACCGCTGCCGCCGCTGAAAGGGGTGCGTTTGGTCTCCAGGTCTATGCCGCTTTCATAGTCGAAGTAGTCGTTGAGGACGTTGACGCTGATGTGACAGAGCAGCAGCCCGACAAAGGTGAGCAGGGCGTAACCGAGATGGAAGGGGCCGTCATACCAGGCGATGCTTATACCCAGGAAAGATAGCACCACCGAAAGCAGCAGGAACTGCGGCCTGGCCTCCAGAAACCATACTTTCAGCTTCAATTCTCTTCCTTATGAGCCACGGCTCTATCGGCGGCGGAGGTATCCTTTGGGCCGGGGTCGGTGGTTAAAATTATTGGAACTATTGCCGCCGGTTACTGGCTGATACTGACGGCGATTATGGAGACGACGATAAATAAAGCAGCCAGAACGATGGTCAGTTGAAACAGGGTCTTTTCGGCTCCCCGCTTGGTCCGGTATACTGTGTCCGCTTGGCCGAAGATACCCCCCAGCCCGCCGCCTTTAATCTGAAGCAGAACGGCTACTATCAGGGCTCCGGACAGTATAATCTGAGCTATATTGAGATAGGTCAGCATTTCAACCTTCCTCTAACTTCTTCTCCAGTAATTTAATTACCAGCCCGGGGTTAGCCCGACCCCCGGTAGCCCTCATCACCTGCCCCATCAGGAACTTGAGCGATTGTTGCTTGCCTGCCCTGTAATCGGCTACCGCCTGAGGGTTCTTTTTTATTGCCTCGATAACCTCTTTTTCAATCTCCCCGCTATCGCTTATCTGGCTTAAGTCCCGCTGGTTGATAATATCATCGGCACTACCGCCCGTCCGGAACATTTCCTCCAGCACCGACTTGGCGGTGGCTTTGTTAATGATAGCACGGCGGGTGGTCGATAGCAAAGCGCAAAGCTGCCGGGGGCTGACTTTGGCCCGGAAAGCCTTGATATCGATACTGCTGGCGTTCATTATACGGCTGACCTCGCCCAAAAGCCAGTTGCTGATTTCCTTGGCTTGAGCCGGTTCCGACTCTTTGAGACAGTCTTCAAAATAGTCGGCCGTGTCTTTGGAGCCGGTAATCAGGTTGGCGTCATAGAGGGGCAGCTCGTGTTCGGCCACGAGGCGGTCGCGCCTGGCTTCGGGCAGTTCGGGCAGCCTGGCCCTTATCTCCTCCACCCACTCCGGCTTTAGCACCAGCGGGGGGAGGTCGGGCTCGGGGAAGTAGCGGTAGTCATGGGCATACTCCTTGCTGCGCTGAGACACCGTTATTCCCTTGGCCTCCACCCATCCCCGGGTCTCCTGGGTCAGCTTTTTGCCCTCATCGGCCCGCTTTCTCTGCCTCCGAGCTTCGTATTCCAGGGCGAGGTAGACGGCTTTAAAGCTGTTCATGTTTTTAATCTCGGCCTTGGCTAAGGTATCGGCGCTCCCCATCGGGCGGATGCTGATGTTGGCGTCGCAGCGGAAGCTGCCTTCCTCCATGTTGCCGGTGGACACACCGAGGTACTGGAGGATAGTCCGCAGCTTTATCAGGTACTGCCGGGCTTCTTCCGGGGAGCGCAGGTCGGGCTCGCCGACAACCTCCATCAGCGGCACCCCGGAACGGTTGACATCGACCAGGCTGTAGGATTCCTCGTTTTTGGGAGTGCGGTGGAGCAGCTTGGCCACGTCTTCCTCGAGGTGGACGCGGGTGACGCCGATTTTTCGGCTGTTGCCGTCTACTTCTATGTTGAGCCAGCCGTGGTGGCCGATGGGGGCATCGTACTGGGAAATCTGGTAGCCCTTCATCAGGTCGGGGTAGGGGTAGTTTTTGCGGTCAAACTTGGTGTAATCGGAGATGGTGCAGTTGAGGGCTAGCGCCGTCATGGCGGTGAATTCCACCGCCTGCTGGTTGATGGTGGGTAGTACCCCGGGCATCCCCAGGCAGACCGGGCAGACATGGGTGTTGGGTGGGGCGCTGGCATAGGCGGTGCTGCAACGGCAGAACATCTTGCTTTTGGTGAGGAGTTGGGCGTGAACCTCCAGCCCGATGATGGTTTCATACTCCATGGCAGGTTTCAGTATAGCAATAATGGTGGTGACTAGCAAGGAAAGTATTATTTCTAAAGGGGGGGGATTGCCCAGTTTTTGGAGGTTGTTCTACTTCCCACCCTCCCGCCCTACAGAAGTGATACTTCTATCAATTTCTTCTTGGGGGGTGGGGAAAGGGCTTTAGCCCTTTTACCTTAAAGGGTGGTGGGTGGGTAAAGATATAAAACGGGGAGGGGAGGCTGCCAAATAAGCCGACATATGCTATAATTTTGGCTGTAGGTGGGGATATAGCTCAATCGGGAGAGCGCTGCCTTCGCATGGCAGAGGTCGGGGGTTCGAATCCCCCTATCTCCACTTTAAAAAAGTTGTGACTAATTCCACTGACCCACTGCTGGCAGCATCTAAGCTAGCTATAGCTGGGAATGTTATAGACTTGGCTCCACAGTCGGACTACGGCGATATCAAATCTACTGGAGAATTGGCTTTGGTATCTCCATTGGCCATTACCATGCGCATGTTTGGTGGGAAATTGCTCTGTAGGTAGCTCAAGAGTTGTTTAGGAAGGGGGCAGAATGAAAGTTACAATTGTTTACGATAATGAGGTGGAGAAACAGGGGCTGAGGGCAGGTTGGGGTTTTTCAGCTCTTGTGCAAGCTGAAAATACGTCGCCGATTTTGTTTGATACC
>Ga0315543_1002508_pt1 | contig 17821 bp, 16 predicted proteins | sample SalMarSW160210MG_2_FD_203098 | JGI IMG/M metagenome (GOLD analysis project Ga0315543, IMG submission 203098) | Salt marsh sediment microbial communities from the Plum Island Ecosystem LTER, Massachusetts, United States - Salt Marsh Sediment SW1601-210 ...
GGATAATTATTTTTAGGTAAGAACTTATCCACCTCTTTCCGTTCGGGAAGAAGTATTGGCTCAATCACATGCGTCAGGTAAAAACCGTCCAGGTGGACCATTACCGGAAGCAAAACCCTGGAGTCTTCAGCAATACGAAAGGCACATAGCACATTATCCACCGCCTCCTGACCATTCTCAACAAATATTTGAATCCATCCGGTATCACGGACTGCCATAGCATCAGAGTGGTCACCCCAGACGCTCAATGGTGAAGATAAAGCCCGGTTAGCTACTGCCATAACTACTGGCAGCCGCATTGATGAGGCGATATACAATACCTCATGCATTAACTCTAACCCCTGACCAGCAGTAGCAGTAAAGGTTCGAGCCCCGGCTGCCGCCGCCCCAAGACAGGCACTCATTGCTGAATGTTCAGATTCAACAGGAATAAACTCAGCATCTAAGTCACCATTTGCCACTAACTCCGCCAGATGCTCCACAATATGAGTTTGCGGGGTAATGGGATAGGCAGCCACCACATCAGTATCAGCCAGCCCGGCTGCTTCAGCAACAGCTACCGAGACCTCCATCCCTACTCTTTTTGCCATTATTCCTCCTCTTCCACCATGGTTATTGCTCCTGGCCAGCACTCCCTGGCACAGATACCACACCCCTTGCAATAAAAGAGGTTAGCTTCAAAATATCCCTCGGCATTCTGTTCAACACATCCCTCAGGGCAAAAAATGTAACACATACCACACTTTATACACTTGTTACTATCAAAGATTGGTCTTTGCGACCTCCAGTCACCACTCTTATATTGACTGGCATTTCCCGGCTCGGTTACTATACAGCCCACTTCCAGGTCTTTCCAGGTTAGTTCAGCTTCAGTTTTAGCCAATTATGCTCACTCCTTCACCAGAGCTTCCTCGTAGGCTCTTTTCATTGCGTTAATATTTCTTTCGGCTAGGCGGTCAAATCGGTGTCTTAGTGGCTCAAACAGCGATTCCAATTTAACAATCTCGGTGGCTCTTATCAGAGCTCCAATCATGGTAGTATTGGTAATAGGAACGCCCAGAACCTCCCTGGCAATACTGGTAGCATCAATGGTAGCCAGTCGCCAGTTAATGCTAAATTCCTGCCTAATTTGCTCAGCCTGTTTCCTGGTATTGACTATAACCATCCCATTGGCTTTAAGCCCTGAGGTAACATTCACTATGGGTAATAGACCAGAATCGAGCACTACTACTACATCAGGTTGAGTAATTTCTGCCCTTATCTTGATAGGTTGTTTGCTGCTTATTCTAACAAAGGCTAAGACAGGTGCCCCTCTCCTTTCCGGGCCAAAGCTAGGGAAGGCTTGAGCATACTTGCCTTCACTTATGGCAGCCTGGGCCAACAATTCAGCCGAGGTAACCGCACCCTGACCACCACGACCATGCCACCTAATCTCAACAAGCTGTGTTGTATCTATCATCTAGCTCCCTATTATCATAATACAAAACGCGCCCCTGGAGCGACTCGAACGCTCGCGCCCAGCTCCGGGGGCTGGTGCTCTATCCACCTGAGCTACAGGGGCAGATTTTCTATAATATCATTATTGTAAAAAATAAAGCAACTACTATTATCTACATTGATTAGAGTCACTTTCGTGCTCCCTCTTTACATCGCTTCAGAAACCCAGCACATTAGCACACAGGGGTTATATATTCTCTCCATTCCAGCCGCTCATTGCCCAGTTATCTAAACAGGCGCAGTTTTGGATTTGGCTTGGTATCCAAATTTAGCCTTTTCGGCAACAATAGAAAGAAGGGTAGATGAGGTGCCACGAGGTTTATACAGCCCTTTTTCCCATTCGCTTATTGTTTGCTGGCGTGTGCCCAGTCTGTCGGCTAACTCACGCTGGGTTAACCCTAAATGATGCCTTAAAGCCTGAATACGCTCGCCATCCCACTGTGGTCGGTTCACTCTATACTGGTTACTCATAGTCCTATTATACACTAAATAGTGTAAGCTTTCAAAAATGTGAGCACTTTATGGAGTTAAGATAGAAATTCGTAACAAAAAGGGCACCTTATGGCAAATAACAAGGCCAATTTAAGCTCAAAACGCCTCTTAATTGTTGAGATTGGCTATAAATGCCTATTTGTTGGGTTGCGATACATGTCTATCTGCGCTATTATATAGAATTAGCAGTCTTGATATGAGACTGCTAATGAATTGAAGGAGGAGTGAAATGGCAATCAAGCTTCAACCACTGGCTGACCGGCTGGTGGTTAAACCGATTGAAAGAGAGGAGGTGACCAAGGGGGGAATTGTTTTGCCTGATACAGTTAAAGAGAAACCCCAGGAGGGGAAGGTTATAGCTGTTGGTCCGGGCAGACTATCCGAGGATGGAAAACGGATAACTATGGATGTTAAGGTGGGAGATATTGTGCTCTATACTAAGTATGGAGGCACTGAGATTAAGATTGAGGCTGAGGAGTTGATAATTTTGCGCGAGAGCGATATTTTGGCTAAGAAAGTTAAGTAACAAGTCCAATTTAGGATAGGAGGATAAGAAAAATGGCTAAACAGATTATATTTGATGAAGAGGTTAGACACGCCTTAAAGAGAGGAATAGATACTTTGGCTGATGCGGTCAAGGTGACACTAGGACCGAAGGGGCATTGTGTGGCATTAGATAAAAAATGGGGTGGACCAAACGTAATCGATGATGGGGTTACTATTGCCAAGGAAATTGAGCTTCCCGACCCCTTTGAGAACATGGGGGCGCAGTTAGTTAAGGAAGCAGCCACTAAGACCAATGATGCTTGTGGCGATGGTACCACTACGTCAACAATTCTAGCTTGGGCCATCATTACCGAGGGCTTTAAGAATGTGGCTGCTGGAGCCGAGCCGATGGGGCTAAAGAGAGGCATTGAGAAAGCAACAAAAGCCATTGTTGACGAACTTAAGAAGGTGTCTACCGAGGTAAAGGGTAAGGAACAGATTGCTCAGGTGGCTACTATAACCGCTGTCGACCGCGAGATTGGTGATTTAATTGCTGAGGTGATGGAAAAGGTTGGTAAGGACGGGGTTATCACTGTTGAGGAATCCAAAGGGGTAAAGTACGAGACAGAGTATGTGGAAGGTATGCAATTTGACCGCGGCTACATTAGCCCCTATTTCGTTACTAACGCTGAGAAGATGGAGGCAGTTATTGATGACCCGTACATCCTTATTACTGACAAGAAAATCTCAGCTGTTTCTGACCTTCTACCAGCTCTTGAGAAGATACTCCAGGTATCAAAGAACCTGCTAATTGTAGCTGAGGATGTGGATGGTGAAGCCCTAGCTACCCTGGTGGTCAATAAGTTACGGGGAACCCTAAATGTTCTGGCAGTTAAAGCTCCCGGTTTTGGTGACCGGCGCAAGGCGATGCTGGAAGATATGGCAATTCTTACCGATGGTAAGGTGATTTCGGAAGAGGTGGGGCGTAAGCTGGACTCAGTCACTGTGGAAGACCTGGGGCGGGCTCGCCGGGTAACCTGTAATAAGGATGACACTACCATTGTTGAGGGTAAAGGCTCAGACGAGGCAATCACAGGGAGAATCAAGCAGATTAAGGCTCAAATTGAGGAGACAACCTCTGACTTTGACCGAGAGAAGCTCCAAGAGAGACAGGCGAAGCTGGCAGGAGGAGTAGCTGTAATTAAGGTAGGCGCTGCTACTGAGACCGAGCTTAAGGAGAGGAAACACCGGGTTGAGGATGCGTTATCGGCGACCCGTGCCGCTGTAGAAGAGGGTATTCTGCCTGGTGGTGGCATTACCTTACTCAAGGCAGTTTCAGTTCTGAATAAGCTAAAGGTTAGTGGGGATGAAGCTACCGGTGTTAATATTGTCAGGAAAGCCGTAGAGGAGCCGATTCGGTGGATTGCGGCAAATGCTGGTAGAGATGGAGCCGTGATACTGGATACGGTCAAGAAAAGTCCAGCCGGGGTTGGCTACGATGCTGAAACTGATGACTTTGGTGATATGGTGGAAAAGGGCATTATTGACCCAACCAAGGTAGTAAGGTCTAGTCTGGAAAATGCGGCTAGCATTGCCGCAATGGTTTTGATTACTGAATCATTGGTGAGCGATATTCCAGAGAAAGAGAAGATGCCTGAAATGCCTGGCGGTGGTATGCCTGGCGGTGGTATGTACTAATCGGCTTTTGCCTGAAGAGATTGAAGATAGCCGTGGTCTTCGGACTGCGGCTATCTCGTTATTTATGTTTTACAGCTTCAGAAGTTTCTCCAGGGGTTCCCCATCAGTGACGGGACCAACTACTGCCAAGCGGAGCTGGCTACCCACCAATAGCTCTTGAGCTAACTGCTTTAGTTCATCAGCAGTGATGGCATCAACAATAGATATTACCTGGTCGACACTAAGAATGTGCCCGGTGAGAATCTCCTGCCCTCCTATCAAGCCAGCAACATTACGGCTATCCTCCATACGTAGTAGCAGACGTCCTTTCGATTGCTCCTTTGCCTTAGCCAGTTCAGGTTCAGGGACTAATTCCTTGAGTTGGGAAAGTTGCTCTAGGATAGCTGTGATGACTGTAGGCAGGTTTTGCGGTTCCACCCCGGCACAGACAGTAACCGAGCCAGTGTCAAGGAGGTGCTCGACATAGCTGTGAATACTGTAGGCAAGTCCCAGCTTGTCACGAATCTCAACAAACAAGCGGCTGCTCATACCCTCGCCAAGGATGACATTAAGTAAGTCAAGGCTGAAGCGCTTGGGATGAAGGAGGGATAAACCTGGTAGTGCCAGGCGCAGGTGGACTTGCTCTGTATCCCGTGTCTCGATTTGCAGTCGCCTGGCTTGTTGTTCCTTATAAGTTAAATACCCAGAATGGGGCTGCTGGTCAGCCCAGTTACCAATGGCTTGGTTAACAGCGGTTACCATCTCCTGATGCTGGATGTTACCGGCAATGGTAACTACGGTATTACTAGGTTGATATTGACCGGCTAGATAATTAAGCATGGTGTCCCTGGTAATGGCAGCCACTGACTCCTTACTACCGGCTATATCGCGTCCCAGGGGATGCCCGGGCCACAAAAGCTCATCAATAAGCATATCAACCCACTGTGCTGGAGAATCTTTACTCCTATTAATCTCCTCAATGATAACCTGGCGTTCCCTTTCTATATCTACAGGGTCAAACTTGGAATGGAGCAGTAGGTCTGAGAGCACATCCAGGGCTAGAGAGAAATGAGATTGAGCCACCTTACACCAATAAACGGTTAATTCCTTGTCAGTTCCACCGTTAATGATTCCTCCCACCCCCTCAATTGCCCCCGAAATTTCCCTAGCGGTTGCCCGTTTTTGGGTGCCTTTGAAAAGCAGATGCTCAATAAAATGTGAGATGCCGGCATCAGCCTCCGTCTCGTATCGGGAGCCGACGCCGATAAAGATACAGATGGATACCGAAGGGGTATGAGGCATAGTGGCAGTAATAACCCGCAGCCCATTAGCCAGAGTTGTCTTTTGATACAAAATTTCACCTCTTTTATAGATATTCTAGCGGTAATTCCTCATTCAGGTCAATTTGAGGGCAGAAGGGGCTTCGCCCTCTCAAAAAACAATCACCCCTGCAGGAGAGAAATCTAACTAGGCAAGGTAGACAGGAAATCATAAATTGACTTCATTGCTGGGCACTGCTAACATTGGGTAGAAGATGATTATTAGGCAAGGAATACCCAGGCTTTCTTTGTTCCCGTTCACTGCCGAGGTGAATCGTCAGGCTCACCTGATAATTGGCGGCTGTGACACTGTGGAGCTAGCCGCTGAGTTTGGTACGCCTCTATATCTCTTTGATGAACTTAGCTTACGCAGTAAATGTCTTGAGTTTAAAACCGAGTTTAGCCAGCGCTATGCCAATACTGCAGTCATTTATGCCGCTAAAGCCTTCATAAATAAGGCTCTGGCGCTTATCTTTAAGGAGGAGGAGCTGGGGCTGGATGTAGTCTCAGCCGGCGAGCTCAGCATTGCCCAGTCAGTTGGGTTCCCCCTAGATAGAGTCTACTTCCACGGCAATAATAAGTCAGCCGAGGAAATCAGGCTGGCTTTAGAGTGGCAGGTTGGTCGCATCGTGGTGGACAACTTCCGTGAACTCAGCCTATTAAATGAAGCAGCCAAGGAGCAGGGCTGTATACCCGATATATTACTGCGTCTGCCTCCCGGGGTAGACCCTCATACCCACAGGTATATTGCTACCGGTGTTATTGATAGCAAGTTTGGTTTCCCCCTATCTAGTGGGGATGAGGCGGTAGCTCAAGCTATGTCAGCGCCTAACCTCAACCTTATCGGTTTACACTTTCATTTAGGTTCTCTTATCTTTGGGATTGAGCCATATCAACAGGCTATTGAGTCTATACTCGACCTAGCTGCCGAAATGAAGCAGAAGCACGGTTTTGAACTCGGAGAACTAAATATTGGTGGGGGATTTGCTATTCAATATACGCTGGATTCCCCAGCTCCACCCCCCGCTGTCTATGCTGAGGCGATAACGAGTAAGCTTATCAGTAAATGTCAGGAGCTAAAGCTGGCACTACCGCAGCTTATCATCGAACCAGGAAGGGCGATAGTGGGGCAGGCTGGGGTGGCACTATATAGTGTGGGTGCGGTTAAGGATATACCGGGTGTTAGACGTTATGTTTCAGTAGATGGTGGTATGGGTGATAATATCCGCCCTGCCCTTTATGGGGCTCAATATGAGGCAGTGGTAGCTAACAAGATGCTAGAGAAGGAAGCCGGGAAGGTCACTATTGCCGGCAGATTTTGCGAGTCAGGTGACATATTAGTCAAAGATATTAATCTACCCCCGGTTTCGTCGGGCGATATTATAGCCATACCTGACTGTGGCGCATATTGCCTGCCTATGGCAAGCAACTATAATGCCTCACTTAAGCCAGCTATTGCTCTGGCCAAGGCAGGTAATGCCCGTCTTATTCGGCGCCGAGAGACCTTTGATGACCTAACCAAGTGTGATTTGATTTAGCCGAGTGTTGACTCCGTTAGATTTCCTAAACGGGTTGATGATTGGATGGTAAACAAGGAAGGTTTTGAATGTGGCAGGTAGTTGGGCAAACCAGAGTCGTGTCCTTACTTCAGCATAGCCTGGAGAAGGAACTTCTGGCTCATGCCTATCTTTTTGTTGGACCGCCTCATGTGGGCAAGATGGTATTGGCGTTGAATCTGGCTCAGGCGTTGAACTGTGAGGCGGCTGAGCCTCCCTGTGGTGAGTGTACCTCATGTCAAAAAATAGCTTTAGCCAAGCATGCCGATGTTCAAGTTATAGGCTTGGCTGGTAATGGCAACTCGGTTGAGGCTAAGCCTCGGGCAGAAATCAGCATTGACCAGATTAGGGAAATGCAGCACTCATCTAGCTTACCACCCTTCGAAGGCAGGTATAAGGTATTTATTATTGATGGAGCTGAGCTCCTGTCAAACGAGGCAGCTAACTGCTTGCTTAAGACCCTGGAAGAGCCTGTAGGCAAGGTAATCTTTGTATTGCTAACTACAAATGAGCGGCTACTGCCAGCGACAGTGGTTTCTCGCTGCCAGCGACTGGAGTTACCCCCTCTGGCGACTGGTGAGATAGAAGCTGCCCTTAATACCCGATGGGGCATTGAGCTCGCCAAAGCTAATCTTCTAGCCCGGCTTTGCCACGGCTGCCTGGGCTGGGCACTCTCAGCCGCCCTTGATGATAGCTTGCTTCAGCAGCGTACGGAGAGGATGGGTAGATTGCTCGACACCATCGATGCTGATTATGAGGAACGTTTCACCTACGCTGCCCAATTGGCAGCTCAATTTAGCCGAAACCGGGAATTGGTTCACGAGGTGCTTAGCTTGTGGCTTGACTGGTGGCATGACCAGCTATTGGTAAAGATAGGCAACAATGATACCATTACTAATGTTGACCTTGAGGCTACACTGGTTGAGATGTCCAGGGATTATACTCTGGGTCAAACAAAAGACGTTATTAACAATATTCAGGCGGCTGGGGAACAGCTTAGGCAGAATGCTAATCCACAGCTAGTGCTGGAGATGTTAATGCTGAGCATACCTAGGAGGAAGAATGGATAAGATCGTTGGCATACGGTTCAAAAAAGCCGGTAGGGTGTACTATTTTGACCCAGCGGACATTGACCTAGAGGTAAATGATTACGTAGTAGTCAATACAACCCGTGGTCTGGAGCTGGGGCAGGTAGTCATTTCTCCTGAGCAGGTACTGGCTAGCCAAGTAAGCGGGCCGCTGAAGCCGGTAGTGCGTAAGGCAGAACCTGAGGATATTGAGCGTGCCCAAGAATTCGCCAACAAGGAAGAAGAGGCTTTAGCTGAGTGTGGTAAGCTCATTGCTAAACTAGGTCTGCCGATGAAACTACTATCGGCTGAATACAATCTTGATGGTAGCCGCCTCACCTTTCTTTTTAGTGCTGACCAGAGGGTTGATTTCCGCGAGCTGGTTCGAGAGTTAACCAGCCATTTTAAAATACGGGTGGAGCTACGGCAGGTAGGGCCTAGGGATGAAGCCAAGCTGGTAGGTGACTTTGGCAAGTGTGGTCGTCCTCTATGTTGTATGAGCTTTTTAAAGGAGTTCGACCCGGTTTCTATTAGAATGGCTAAGGAGCAGGATTTATCCCTTAGCCCGATGAAGATATCAGGTGTTTGCGGTCGCTTGATGTGCTGCTTGACCTATGAGCATGAGCAATACCATACAATGAGAGAGAAATTGCCCAAGGAGGGTCAGCAAGTATCTACCTCTATGGGGACAGCCACTGTAGTCGGCGGTAACCCGCTAAAGGAAACAGTATTGGTTGAACTGGAGAGCAAGGCGACTGTGGAATTGCCTCTCAGTGAGGTTACTACTATTAAGAATGGGCACCAACCGGGTGAGAAGAGCTAAGCTATATCATGAACCATCAGGTTTTATTGAGGGAGGTATTTTTGCCATTCGTGCCGGGTTTGCCGATAGTGGTAGGGGATATAAGAAAAGACATTACCGCGCGGGGGAGCTGGTTGACGAATTAATCTCATCCCAGCTTGGCTAGGGGTTTTACCCGCCTTACGACGATTACAGGATATGCAGGCACTAACCACATTTTCCCAGGTGTGTTGACCCTCTCGATGTCGCGGGATGACATGGTCTAAGGTAAGTTGGTGGGTTTCCTGACCACAATACTGGCAAGTATATTGGTCACGGTTGAAAACCTCAAAGCGAGTTAGCTTCATCTTTGGTCGGGGGCGCTTAATCATATAGGCTAGTCGGATTACCGAAGGCACGGGGAAAACATTGCTGACCGAGTGAATAAAACCGGTGCCATTCTCCAGCATCTCAGCCTTGCCCTCATAAAGCAGTACCACTGCTCGCCGGGCTCGACAGATATTGAGTGGCTCATAGCTCTGATTTAGCACCAAGACGGGAAGGTTTATCATCTCTAAAGCTTCTTCCGATAAGACCTTCCTGATTTTACCAGAAGGCTTATTGAGTATGCAAATTACTGCTTACTCCAGCGTCCCTTTCTGCCACCACGAGTTACTTTCTTTCGACTAGCGGTTGCGTCAGTTCGGTAGTCGGGAACAATGATATTCCACAACGTACTGATTTTGAGGTCTCCCAGTCGGGAACTGATGGGGCTATCAATCTCATCTAGTGAACAACGGGTAGTAATTACTGTTGCCAGCCGTGCATTATAGCGATAGTTGATAACCTGATATAGCTTTTCCTGTGCCCAGGGGGTGGTTGACTGCTCACCAAAGTCATCCAGGATGAGCAACGGGGTATTCTTTACGCTTTCAAAGTACTGGTCGTAAGATACCTTGCTTTCAGGGCTGAAGGTAGAGCGCAGATGGTCAAGGAAGTCAGGTACCACTACAAACAAGACTGGCTTACCAGCCTGAAGACGATAGTTAGCGATAGCTGCTGCCAGGTGAGTCTTACCACAGCCGGTATCCCCTTGTAACACCAGCCAGCCGTCGGGTGATTTAGCAAATTCAAGGGCCAGGCGGAATGCCCCTTCCAGGTTCTCACGCTGCTCCGGCAGCAGGTTAACCCGCCTCCAGTCAAAATTGTCAAAGGTCATAGTTCTCAGTAGCTCTAGCTTGAGCCCACCACTGTAGTCTAGTAGGGAGGGTTGTTTTTCCTCAACTAGATATATGTGGCATAGCTCAGGGTCGGTTAGCCGGGTGCGTATCCTTTCCTCTAGCTGCTCAATAGGAACGATAGTAACAATCACGGTGGGCAGTTCCCTGTTAAAGCGATGATTTAACAACTGGTCTAATTTTTCCTTAGCCCATGGCGTGCCAGCCTGGATACCCAAATCATCCAAGACCAACAGTGGGGCATTGCTCACCCGGTCAAAGAGCTCGTCATAAGGTATTTCACTATTGGGACTAAACGCAGAACGAAGGTGGTCTAGGAGGTCAGGAGTGGTAATGAAGAAAACTGGGTAGCCGTGGCTAAGACGCTCATTGGCAATAGCTGCCGCCAAATGAGTCTTGCCACAGCCACTGGGACCAGCCAGAATTAACCACCCTTCGGGATTAGCGGCAAATGCCTTGGCTGCATTATAAGCACGGCTGAATTGCTCCTGATTAATGGGACTCCCGCTCCTGCCCTGTGGTACTAAATTGTCAAAGGTGAAGCGAGCCAGCGAACCCAGGTTGCTATATTGCTGTAAGCGGGCTTGCTGCTCCTTATCTAGCTCCCCTCTGGTGCAGCGGCAGGCAACAACCCGGCTAAAATCTGGCTTGCCTGAGGGGAGAAGGGGATGAACAAATCCTGCCCCTTTGCAGATGGGACAGACTGAACTTGGTGACGCCCCCTCTGCTTCTTCAGCGATTGACGAGGTGTCCGTATTTGCCTTTGATGTATTTATCTGGGTCTGTCTTTTTAAAATCTCGCCTATATGTTCCATCGCTCCTACCTTCTGATGACCAGCGCTCTAAAATCTTGGCAATGTATCTCCAGTTTCTTTTGTTAAGGGAAACCGCCTCTTTAATGGCATCCTTAATCCAGGTCACAGGGTAAAGCTTCTCTGCCTCACGGAGTTCGTCAGCAATCATCGGGGTTAGCATACCGATGTTCTGTTCATAGAGGGTGAAGATGTCGGGTTGTTCCTCGGTCTCGATGTAAATTTGCCCCCCGGCTCTTAGCCCGCTTAAGTGAAGCTCACCACTCTGAATCTTAGCCACAACCTGTCTATTGTAAGCACTATTGAGGAAATAAATATCCTCAGCCACCCCGTCTCTATCTAACGCCATATGGAGGATGGTTCCCCGCTTGGTTGCCATCTCCAGGGCGTTACGCAGTACCTTGTCAGGTGGCTTTGTCACCCCCTTGAGGCTGCTCATCAGGCCTGTATTACCCAGCAATTCTCTATAGGTGATGAACTGAGGATAGCCCCGTTTACGGTAAAGTGCCTCAAAAATATGGAGGGTTGTCTTTAGCTCAATAATATCACTGATTCGTGGTAGTAGACTGGTAAGGAAAAATTTAGGCAAGGGGGTAAACTCCATCTTGGCTGGGAAACCACTAAACTGCTTCATAATAAACCTGGCTCTTCGGAGATAATATTTTCGAATTTAACTAGCGAGGGTTTGAACTGCAGGTTAATTTGCCCTGTAGGACCATTGCGGTGTTTAGCGATTATGATTTCAGCCGGTGGTGGGTATTGGATATCTGTATCCGGGTGTTCCCTTTCCCAGTCGGCTTTGTTATAGTAAACCTCATCCCGGTAGATAAATACGACAATATCAGCATCCTGCTCAATGCTGCCGGATTCACGCAAATCAGAGAGTTGAGGTCTGTGTGATGCCCGCCATTCCACGGCCCGGCTGAGCTGTGATACCGCCAGCACTGGCACATTAAGCTCACGAGCTAGTGCCTTAAGTGAACGGGAGATGTAGCTAATCTCCTGAACCCGGTTTTCCCCTCTTCCATCCCCCGCCATCAGTTGTAAGTAGTCGACAATAATAAGGTTAACGCCATGCTCATAGTGGAGTCGGCGAGCCTTGCTCCGCATCTCTACTACTCGGAGTTGGGGGGTATCATCAATATATATGGCTGCTTCGGAAAGGATGCCGGTTGCATCCATAATCCGTTTTTCCTCATCTTCATTGTGGCGCCCAAGGCGAACGCGCCTGGAATCGACCTTAGCTTCACCAGATAGCAGACGGAGCACCAAAGGCTCCCGTGCCATCTCCAGGCTAAACAGAGCCACACAAGCCTTTTGCTCCACGGCAGCGTTTCTGGCGATACAAAGGGCTAGGCTTGTTTTGCCCATGCTGGGTCTGCCAGCGATAATAGTCAGGTCTGAGCGTTGAAAACCGCCTAAGAATTCGTCCAGACCAGCGAAACCAGATGGCACATAGGGGAGTGGCTCCTCTGGGTAGCCTTCTTCGCCGGGAGCAGTGGTTTCGAAATAGCTATCTAGCACCTGGCGGATATGGATAAAGTCCCGCGGGCTCTGTCCATGACGCAGTCTAAATATAACATCCTCAGCTTTACTGAGGGAGGTCTCAACATCCGGGTCAGCCTCATAACCAATGGCAGCAATTCGGTCAGCAGCACTAATAAGGTTGCGCATCACGGACAGGCGATAAACAATCTGGGCATAATGCTCAATATCAAGCGAGGTAGGGCATATGGATATTAGGTGACTTAGATAGGCAGCACCACCACACGCCTCCAGTTTTTCCTGTCGGTCCAGCTCTTGAGCTACTGTAATTTGGTTTATTGCCTCATTGCGCTGGTAAAGCGATAGGCATGCCCCATATATCCATTGATTCCGTTCACTATAGAAGTCTGGCTGCTGAAGGAAGGTGGCAATCTTATAAATTGCCGTGCCATCTATCAGGAGTGAGCCAATGACCGCTTCCTCAGCATCAATATCATGCGGCGGCAATTTTTCACTATACATTCTAGCTCGCTTCCTCCTCTACAACGCTAACCTTTACTTTAGGTATTATGTCCTTAGCCAGTCTAATGGCCACCTCATAGCTTCCAAGTTGGCGGATAGGTTCGGCTAACTCTATCTTTCTTTTGTCAACAACTAACCCAGCTGTGTTTTGAAGCTCAGCAGCAATATCGGCGCTGGTGATTGAGCCATATAGATGGCCTTTGACTCCACTTCGAACCTTCAGGCTAACCTCCTTCCCGTCTAGCTGGTTAGCTAGCTCAACCAATTCAGCCTCTGTTTGTTGTTGGCTACTGGCTCTTATTCGACGCTGTGCCTCCATCATTCTAGTAACCCCAGGCTTAGCTAAGAGGGCTAGCTTTTTGGGTAGGAGAAAATTCCTAGCATAGCCATCAGCCACCTCTTTTATATCACTGGCTCTAGCCACATTAGGCACATCTTCAAGGAAAATGACCTTCATAATTTCCACCTCTTCTTATAATTATATCCTTACACTATATTATTTTCCACCCCGATTTTTTATACCGCCAGCCCCCAACTTGACTTAACAATATGTAGGCGGTATAGTAAAAATTCCAGAGAATTGTACCCGGTCTATTGACAAGAATGCTACGTTAACTAAGTTTAGGTTTATCGCTCTTAGGAATGAAGCACCTGCCTTGCCTTCACCCGATTTATTTGGTTATTGATAGTATATATCATGAATGTTGGCATATGTAAGATTAAGCTTCGTTTACCCGAAAATTCATCGCTCAAGGGTAAGCGGCGAGTATTAAAATCCATAACTACCCGGGTCAGAAGCAAATTTAATGTTTCTATAGCTGAGGTTGACGACAATGACCTATGGCAGTTAGCCACTCTTGGTATCAGTTTCGTTAGCAATGATAAACGCTACACTAACGAAGTCCTGTCAAAGGTAATAGACTTTATTGTTGATGGTCGGTTTGAGATAGAAATGCTTGACTACGAAATTGAGATTTTGCCGGTTTAGTGAGAAGAAGTACAATGGATACCTCAGCCTTCCTCAGCTATCTTATGGCTCAGCCCACCTATAGCGGTCAGAGCGCTCATATTGAGCATATTCTACCCCGCCGAGCAAACTACGCTGAATTGGACAAGCCCCTGGTAGCCAGCCTTCAAGATTGTCTCAGTGAGCACGGGTTATTACCCCTCTATACTCACCAAGCTGCAACGGTGAATAACGCTAAACAAGGCAAGAACGTGATAGTGGCAACCTCAAGTGCCAGTGGTAAGACCCTGTGTTACAATATTCCTGTTTTGGAGGCAATTTTAACTGAAGCGGGTAGTTGTGCCCTTTACCTTTTCCCAACCAAGGCCCTGGCTCAGGACCAGTTGCGTGGTTTACAAGAGCTATTTTGCCCCCATCTGCTCAAAATAGAGGAATTTGCTACCTTTGACGGTGATACCCCTCAAGCGGAGCGAGCTGAGATAAGGAAACGAGCCAAGATAATACTTACCAACCCAGATATGCTCCATATTGGCATACTGCCCAATCATCACCAGTGGTCAAGGCTACTGCGCCACCTGAGGTATGTGGTAATAGATGAAGCTCATACCTATCGCGGCGTTTTTGGCTCCCATGTAGCCTGTGTGCTGCGCCGTTTGCGTCGTATTTGCCGCCTTTACGGCTCAACCCCCCAATTCATTTGCTGTTCGGCTACCATCACTAACCCCGGTGAGCATGCGGAAAGGCTGGCAGGCTTACCTTTCACCGTAGTCAATAGGGATGGCTCCCCCCATGGTGAGAAGGACTTTGTCTTCTGGAATCCTCCAATCATAGATGAGGCCAAAAGTGTTCGGCGTAGTGCTAATAGTGAAGCCACCGACTTGTTTACTGAGCTGGTAAGCCATAATATCCGCAGTCTAACCTTTGCTCGCAGCCGCCGGCTAACTGAGCTTATTTATACCTACTCAAAGCAAAGATTAGCCGAAATCAACTCAGCCTTAGCCCAGAAAATCAAGGCTTACCGGGCTGGTTATCTCCCACAGGAACGGCGTGAAATAGAACAAGAACTCTTTAACGGTCAGCTTCTAGGGGTAGTGGCTACTACCGCTTTAGAACTGGGTATAGATATTGGCGACCTGGAGGCAACGGTGCTTACCGGTTATCCGGGAAGTATTGCCAGTACCTGGCAGCAGGCAGGCAGGAGTGGACGAGGTAGAGACAAGTCAATAAGCTTTCTTATCGGGCTGGATAATCCTCTGGACCAGTATTTCATGCGTCATCCTGATTTCTTTTTCCAAAAAGGCTTTGAGAATACCCTGGTCAATCCTGATAACCCCTATGTCTTGAAAGCTCATCTCGTGTGCGCTGCCTGGGAGCTGCCACTAAGTAGTAACGACGAGACTTTTTTTGGTCTCACCTTAAACCAACAAAAAGCAGAGCTGGAAGGGCAGGGCATATTCAGGGAGCGCAGCAGGAGGTGGTATCTTTCACCTAGAATTGCCTACCCGGCTCAAGATATTAATATCCGTTCCACCTCTAGAGAAAACTTTGTCCTTATCGATACCTCGACTGACTCCTTACTGGAGACCATAGAGGCTAGCGTTGCTTTTTTTCAGGTGCATCCTGGTGCTATCTATCTCCATCAGGGAGAATCCTATTTGGTCACCGAGCTTGACCTGGCTAATCGCACTGCCTATGCCACACCGACCACCGTTGCCTATTATACTCAGACTAAGGAAATCACTGATTTACACATTTTCAAGGTAAGCCGCAATAAAAGTTGCCGGCAGGTAAAGGTATACTTGGGCGAGGTAGAGGTCACCAATACTGTGATTGGCTTCACCAAGAAGGCACAATTCACCGAGGAGGTAATTGGTGAGGAGCCCCTTGACCTACCACCTCAGCATTTTCCTACCGTGGCTCTCTGGTTTGACCTGCCATCTGAGGCTATGAATCGTCTGGTTGAGGCACAATTAGACTTTGCTGGTGGATTACATGCTGCTGAGCACGCAGCTATCGCCATCCTTCCCCTCTTTGCCCTCTGTGACCGCAATGATATCGGTGGCGTATCTACCCCTTTCCACCCTGATACCGGAAGAGCCCAGATATTTATCTATGATGCCTACCCCGGCGGCATCGGTATTGCCGAGAAGGGCTTTGAGCTGGTGGAGGAGTTATGGCAGGCTACGCTGAAGGCGATTAAAGAATGCCCGTGCCAGGAAGGTTGCCCAAGTTGCATTCAGTCACCTAAGTGTGGCAATAATAATAAACCCTTGGATAAGAAGGCTGCCCAGATGTTGCTAGAGGGGTTGATTGGAGGAAAGGAAGATGTTAAGCATAGACAAAGAAAGCGTTAGAGCGGCTATCACTGCTATCAAAGAGAAGCTGGCTAACCCTGAGAAGAAAACGAAATGTATTACCGAAATAGAACAGTTGATAGATATGAAACAATCTAACGTCTGGCGAGCTGATAGCATGGCTCCTTGCTGTGGCGATATTTGTGGCTTTGCCTCCTTATTTGAGACTGAAATAGGAATTTTAAAAGGTGCCCTGAGTGCTGTGAAAGAAGACAATAATAATAAGGCACGCACCTTGTTACAGGATTACCTCGTCTTCTTAGAGGAAAACTATGAAGATGAGTCATCGATGATTAAGGGCTTCGAGCTAGGAAATAGTTAGCCCATTACCCTCACGCAACAAAGGTCAGGGAAGGTTGATAAACCAGCTCATAAACTAGACTTAGTTAATTTACGGGGAGAATAATGATTGAGATATCTATAAATCCGATAGTCTTCTTAAATGTTAGATGGTATGGCATTATGGTTGCCCTGGCGATAGTGGTGATAGTTCTATGGATGCTGCGAGAAGTAAAAAGGGGAGCTAATCTTCCTTATGACACCATTCTCATGGCAGCACTGGTAGGCATTCCTTCCGGGATAATAATATCAAAACTCCTCCATGTTATTGATAACATAGTTGTAGCCAGATTACACCCTGAACTTGTCCTTACTGGTCAGGTAGTTGACTACATCCAGCACCCAGGGCAGATTCTTAGTGGTGGCGGACTAACAATCTATGGTGCTGTTTTGGGTGCCGCTCTGGCTATCTGGCTCTATAGCAGGGTAAGCAAGTTTCAGTTTGGTTACTTTACTGACCTCATAGCCCCGGCGGTGATATTGGCTCAGGCTATAGGGAGGGTAGGCTGTACCATAAATGGCTGCTGCCATGGAATAGCAGCACCGGCTTGGCTACCCTGGAGCGTAGTTTATACTCATCCTGATAGCTTTGCCCCTCTCGGGGTAGCTCTTCACCCTACCCAGCCTTATGAGATTATATATAACCTGATAGTTTTCGGGATATTACTCAAGTTAAGGGGACGGCTCAAACCCGACGGCTCACTATTTCTCGTCTATCTTGCTTTATACTCTGCGTGGCGGGTTGGTATTGCTTTCCTGAGAACAGGAACGCCCTTTCTCTTCGGTTTACACATGGCTCAGTTTATAGGCATAATTGTCCTAGTTGTCACTATCACCCTGCTGGCGTTGAGGACACGAAGGGTTAGGGTGGAGGAAACAACACCTTAATTTTTAAAAGAGAAGGGGTAACTAATGGAGTGGGCAAATATTCTGGGTGGTATCATAGCTGCGCTGGTAGCTGCCATTGGAATACCACTGGCTCTAAGAAAAAGACGGAAGGAAAGCTCCCAAAATGTGGCGCAACTCCTTCACCATCTCCAGGAGATAGGAGTCAAAGCCTCTCTGCTAGAAAAGGGTGCGGAAGAGGAAAAGGTAGGGGTAAGCCGTGCTTCTGGGCAAAGGTCTGAGGGAATCATTAAGATAGAGAGTAGGAATATAAACTATATAAATGTTATCAGTGTATCCAGCCAGTATGGAGTCAATTATTTTCTCGATTATTTGGTAACGAG
>Ga0315543_1002510_pt1 | contig 17812 bp, 10 predicted proteins | sample SalMarSW160210MG_2_FD_203098 | JGI IMG/M metagenome (GOLD analysis project Ga0315543, IMG submission 203098) | Salt marsh sediment microbial communities from the Plum Island Ecosystem LTER, Massachusetts, United States - Salt Marsh Sediment SW1601-210 ...
TCATTTCGGCCGTCACCGTTAAAATCAGCAATTCTTAGGTCTTGTATGCCCCAGTCCAGCTTGATTATCTCTATTTCCTCGAATCCGTAGTATGCTGAAATATCATCGGTGGCTTCATTGCCCCTCGGGCTCTCGAGCGAAAAATCTACTTGCTTTGCATTAACATTGCTGCAATAGGCCGGAGTCAATCCTAACAGGATTAAAGTACATGTAATCAACCGCATGCTTACAACCTCCACGTAAGATTTACCACATTACCGATGTGCTAATATACCTTATTATAGTAGTAACATCAATGATTTTGTGGGATATTACGCTTTCTGGAAGTATTAGACAGGTGGTAATTGGTGATGGGTTAATTTATGAGTGAAGTGATTAGGCAGAGGTAAGCCACACTCAAGTTGCGCGCTCATACTATAGCTGGACTTATAAAAAAAAAGCAAGCATCAATAACATACGAGCTTAATCCCCAAAATGTATAATCCCCAATTTTATTTGCCGGTGTTTAGCCGTCGCCGGAACGGCGACTCGCCTTCGACGGGTCCTCTGTTCGCCTGCCCTGCCAAGCACGTAGTGCGGCGGAGGGTCCTTGGCGTAAGCCATCCCTAACGGGACTGTCCGCTGTCATCTGTCCTCCGTCATCTGTCCTTGGCGTAAGCCATCCCTAACGGGACTGTCCTCCATCCCGCCTCGTCCATCGTCTCTCGTCCGTCTTCCCTCGTCTCTGCACGCTGTCCTCCGTCCTCTGTCCTCTGCCTTCAGTCGTCATTCCGAGCGAAGCCGAGGAATCTATTAAAAAGGTCATTGCGAGGAGGCCATCTCCTGGCCGACGTGACAATCTCGAATATTCGTGTATCAATGCTGCTTTACGTGCATAAAAAAGGTTGTACTTATTTATTAGAAACGGCACAAGTCGGTTCTTTTATTTCGCATTAATACGCCTGCGGCGTATTAATGATCAATCGAAAGAAAAAAGGCTTATACGTAAAGCGCGTACGCGCTTTACGTATGCAACATTGTGTTAAACTTGCTCAGTGATTTGAGCGATTTGGATTTGCTTAACTAACAATTATGGGTGCTCGGTTAATTTAAAGGGCTATTATATAGACAAATGTATTTAGTTCTGTCCTCCGTCTTCTGTCTTTGGCGTAAGCCATCCCTAACGGGACTGCCATCTGCCCTCTGTCATCTGTCATTGGCGTAAGCCATCCCTAACGGGACTGTCATCTGCCCTCTGTCTTGAAAGGCGTAACGAGCAAACTACGAGTCTTTCTATTTCTCTTCCAGAAAAGATTCGCCATTTATTAAATCCCCTTCAACTTATTTTCTTTTTTATCGCTTTCCAATCTTTTCCTCTTGGCATTATAAATAAACATCTTCCACTGCTTCGCTTTTCCCACACTTCTCCAATAAGGCGTTTTTCTTTTGAATCGTCATCACTCCATCTATCCGCGCCCTTATATTCAACAACAAGAATACGACCGTCTTTTAACTGCATCACGAAATCAGGATAGAATTTATCTGTGGAAGTCGGCAGCCAAAATGAATAGTCTTCTCTCTCGAGGTTTCTCACCCAATATTCAACTTCTTCCAATCCATCAATGAATGCTGCGCATTCCGCCTCCTCGCCGTTCATATAACCTGGATTCAGATAATAGTGTTTTTTTGGCCTAAATGCCCCATCGTAATATCGGTTGGCCGGATACCTGATATTATCGAACAGAAAACAAAATGTCGGGTCTACTTCAATCGGCGTTTCGCACTCAGGTAAAAGCATTCGTTGATATGCTTGATCTATCACCTGCCTGCGATGGTGAGATATTGCTTGCTCCGCGGTGTCTCGTAATCGCCACCGGTTTAAGATGAGTTCTTCAAATGAAAAACCACGATACTCAACAAGCAACCTTATCATCTTGCCTATAAATAAACTTGCCTCGGTTTGTGTTATATCAGGGTGTGGAATGTTTTGGTCGAGCCAAATTGTCAATTCTGCTTCACTTTTGGGGCCGTGAATGTCAAATAAATTAAGCTGTTTCTGCAATTCAGAGATAAATGAGTATTCAATTTTTCCTTCCTTGGTGACATCTATATTTGCTATTCGCTCATCGCCTCGATGCAGGGAAAAATCTTGTTCGGACAATGCAGCATCGCAACTGCTCAGCTTCCACGGAACTTCACGAAATTGGTCGTCAAAAAGTTCTAATTCTTTGTCGATTCGTACAGCCAGCATAGGAACAGCAAACTTTTCCCCCATTGTTGCCGGAGTACTTTCTTGGCCGTGAGATTTCCTGACAAGTCTTTCAACAGACTTCTTGTCTTCAGCGCTGTTTACCGCCGCTTTAAGCGCATCTGCCCCTTGTGCCGTTATTGGCGGTCCGGCATAAATGATTTCTACGCCTTCTTTTGTTTCCTGTAAATTTAACTTCTTGCGGAGACTTTCCGGCACATCTTCAAGATTGGGCTTTTCTTTAATTGTCTCAGAAACCGGCTCATTGAATAACGGTAGGAATTCGTCTCCCCTGGGTTCTGCAGGTTTGACCATTGCCTTTGCCTCGAACTTTTCGAAACCGCTCTCAACAAGTGCTTCCGTCAAGGCGTTTGCTGATTCGACGAATTCCGATGAAGTCGCAAATGCGTAAGCCCGATTCAGTTCTTTGTGCTTGCGTTCTGTTACATAAGGCATACGCAGAATTCGGCCAAGTATTTGCTCTACCGCCGTACTGCTTCTAAGGTTCGATATTGTGCAAAGAATATATGCAAATGGACAATCCCATCCTTCACGAAGCTTATCAACGGTTATAATACATCTTATCTTTTGGTCTTTTGAGAGGACATCAATTCCTTCAAGGTCATTTTGTGCCCCAACAGATATTGCGATCTGCTCTGCAGGTATTTTAAACTCTTCGATAAGTGACTTCTTTAAAACATCATAAGTAATATTTTGCTCGCCAGCGACATTCCGTTGTGCCTGAAACAGTATAATTGGTCTGATATACTGGCCGGTTATTTTTTCTTCTTCAATTGCGAGCTTTTCTAATTCTGCCCTCTTGTCTAATGCCTCTTGAACCGCCTCTACCCATTGCGGCTTAGCCTTTAAATAAATCGGCAATTTAATCATTTGGTCTATCTTTAACTCTGTCGCCGATACGTGCGTCAGGACGTTGCTGGGTTCGTTATCCCCCTTAAACTCCTGGTTTGGCGTCGCTGAAAACTCCAAAATGCACGATGGCTTGAATCTCGCCAACGACTCAAAAGATAAAGGCGTCCTCGCGTTGTGCGCCTCATCGACAATAAAAATCGGCCTTCGCAATCTCAGCACATTCGCCAAACTTCTCGCCGGCTGCCCAAGACCATTATCATCTTCGAGAATACTCTTTTGCTCATCCGAAAGCCCGTCAAAATTCGACATCAATATCCCGCTGTCTTCGTATATCTTTCGCCCTTCGGTATTCTCCACTCGAAAGGCCGCAATAGTTGACACGATGATTACTGTATCTGATTCAAGTGTCCCTCGTTGAAGTCCCAGAGCTGACTTCAAGTCCATTACGCTTACGCACCCGTCAAACGAACTGTCTATCGCCTGTCTATACGGGTGCCTCTTATCTCGTAAGGCCGTTAATGTTTGCTCGACAATCTGCGTCGTCGGTGCAAGCCAGAGAACCAAGCACCTTTCTGCGCGAAGCAAATTTTCCGCTGCAATACCCACCGCGTATGCCGCCAATGCCGTCTTGCCCCCGCCTGTTGGCACGCGAACACATACGTATGGAAGTCCTCGTAGTGTCTCTACGTGATGATATGCCCTTCTGGTCTGTTCATAGAAAGCCGTATCTGCGTCTTTTAATTCCCACGTTCTCCGAATGTACTTTGCAACCTCATCGAGGCAGCGTCTCTGATATGTCTTCAGTTCAAATGCCATTACGACACCTTTATTTCGTATGGTAATTGCTTAAACGTAATTTGCTCTCGCCTCAATCTCGCATCACCCAATCTGCACCCCTCTCCAAAAATCACCTTTGGCCCATTATGTTTCGGCAAACTCGCCAATACCTTACCGGTCAATACATTTCCGCCATCCGGCGTCTTGTCGCCTAAAATCCCGTTGAAGAGTAAATAATAACCTGTCCCATTCGCAGTTCCCAAAAACGGATTTGCTCCATTCGCTCGTTTCGGTATCGGCCCGCCCGTTTCCGTGAAAAACACATGCGCCGCCAAATCTGCAAACTTCACCGACTCACTGATTTTCCCCGTCTCATCAAACAATGGCTTATCCAACCTACAGTAGCGAAACCCACTACCGAGTCCACCAACCTCAATTTTCTTATCTCCATTTATCCGCGTGTACCCCATCACTACGCACCTCATACGTTCTCCCGTCACGCTTTGACAGATATCCCGTTCCATCTCAACCATAATAAACCGCCTTTTTCCTCCATCCCTCTTGTTGAGTCCCAATACTGCATGGCCCGTCGTGCCACTTCCTGCAAAAGAATCAAGAATAATGGAATCTTTATCTGTAGCCAGTTGAAGAATCGTCTTCAAAAGCGTGGTTGGTTTTGGATTATCGAATAGGGAATCAGAGCCTGATAAAATTCCTTTTATTTCATCTCGAGCGATATGGTTATCACCAACCACTTCGTGTAGCCAAATTGTTACTGGTACAAGACCAACCGATAAAGAACCTAAGAACGTTTTCCTCTGAGGAGTCGCGTTGCCATGTTTGCCAAACCAGATTTCGTCATTTTCATCTAGACGCGCCATCGTTACATCATTATATCTGCGATAAGTCCCTTTAGGCGGTTCCCAAACAATTCCATTTTTGAATGTGTACGTGGATCTGTCTGACCCACTCTTTGCATGCAAAGGTGTTGGCTTCCAAGGACCTAGAGAATGATTGTCTGGATTTTTATACGCTTTATTTTGTTTTTCAGTTCTTTCTAGCCTTCCTATGCTAAACTTAATCTTGTTTTTAGCATAGGATAGAATGTGATCATGATTATCGCTAAAATATTTTGCATCATTTGCGCGCGTATACTTTTTCTGCCAGATGATGTTAGATAGAAAGTTTTGCCGTCCAAATATTTCATCCATTAGAATTCGTAGATTTCCTACTTCTATGTCATCTATACTGACAAAAATAACCCCATCTTCTCTCATGAAATCTTTAAGCAATGATAGTCGTGGGTACATCATACAAAGCCATTTGTCGTGTCGCGAAAGGTCCTCAGCTTCTGCGCCAACGACTTTACCTAACCATTTGCGAATCTCCGGACTGTTTACATTATCATTATATCTCCAGTTTTTTTCGTTGCCTATGTTATAAGGCGGGTCGATATATATGCACTTTACCTGTCCTGCGTAATAAGGCAGTAGTGCTTTTAATGCCAGAAGATTATCCCCCTCTACAAGCAGATTTCCGCTGTCCGCATCGCCGCACGATAGCGAATTATCGCATCGCAGCAAATGATACGGCACCTGCCGATGATGATTTATTACCGCTTCTTTCCCAATCCAATTCAACGTGGGCATCTAAACAAACCTCATAATACTAAAGCAGACCGCTTTCAAGTCCAGTATAACTTCTTTATAATAAATTGATAGGTCTCTTAACAGGAAGATGGTTTTCAAATTATTCTCCGCCATTCCGCTGTTTCCTAAATTTGTTTACCGCAAATCCATTCTCTGTAGGGCCTACTTCCCTAAGGGACTGCGAAGGTCCATTCTCCGTAGTACTACGAAGGATGAACTGGAACTACGAAGGATGAATAATTTCAAGCAATATTACTACTTAAGGCCAACAAATACAATCAGATTTTACCCGCCTTTGCTACGCCGTGTCAGGGTGTAGTCTTCTCGTCTTGGCGAAGCGCTTCGCCGTAGTCAGGCCCAGACAAGTTAACGGCTAAGAATTCGTCGCTCGTCCATCGTCTTTCGTCAATCGCTTCTCGTCCCTCGTGACTCGTCCTTCTTTTCTAATCCATAGAGCATCAAAGACCCTCGGGCTCTTAGACCGATATGAGTTTTTATGTAGTCACAATACCTAAGTATCTTAGGTATTGAACCCATGCATTTAGTATCGAATATCAAGCCCGCCACGGCTCGACTAAGCCCGCCACGGCTCGACTAAGCCCGCCACGGCTCGACTAAGCCCGCCACGGCTCGACTAAGCCCGCCACGGCTCGACTAAGCTCGCCGAAGTCAGGCGGATCTCCGCTGCGCTTCGACATCAAGTATCGAGAATCGAATAATTAACCGCTCACCAATTAACCAATCACGGGTATCAAGCACGCCATGGCTCGACTAAGCTCGCCGAAGTCAGGCGGATCTCCGCTGCGCTTCGACATCAAGAATCGAGAATCCAGGATCAAACATCGACGCTTAGCAATTTATGTGCCAGAGAGAAAATTTTTTTAGACAAGTCAAATACAATTTTGTAGACGTGTCAAAAAGTGAGAAAAACTTGATCATTTTTGCTCAAAAGTGGTGCATTTTTGTAAATTTCCGGTCATTTTTGCCCATTTTCGGCACTTTTTGCTTTTGCTCTTAAGCTCTTTTCTTCCAAACACTTATAAAAATTTTATCCAAAAGTCTTAATAACTAAATGTCCATTATCGCCCATGCAAATTATCGGATTTGTTTATCGCTACCTCTGGTTCTGCTAACGCTGCTTCTGCGAGTTTGCCACGCTCAAACTATCCTCATGCTGCCAGCGCTCGAGCTAACGTTACCGCCCAGCCGGCAGCGATAATAACTATCAAAGCCAAAACGATGTGTTTTATCTTAACCTCTGTAATAAAACGTCTTACGAAACCAAAATATACCCCAAACACCGCCGTAAAGAGAGCTAAAAATGCGATGACGACCAGGACACAGCACAATAAAGCTGCTGCCGGCTGAATATAAAACGACTCGAAAATCTTACCTTGCGAAAAGGCCAATACCGAGGTGGTCATTCCGCAGGTTGGGCATGGCAAACCATATTTCTGCTTTAATCCACATGTTCCGAGCCACCATCCTATGTCAAATTTGCCTGCTGCTGCCAGCCAGGCTAATGCGAACAATGTAGCTATCGCCGAGAAAACTATTGTGGCAGTAATCCGCTGATGAAACGATGCCCGACAGAAAAATGGCGGCTTATTTGGCTGTTGGCATGACTGCATTTCTCAATTAAATAAAATTACATGGCGTTTCTGTCAAGAAAGAAAAACTCCGGCTCATCCCCAATTTTGCAGGGCAATTCCTTTGATAGAGCTGTTTTATAAGTCTTTAACAATAACTATTATTACCAAAGGAGCTGGTATTTATTTTGCCATCTATATCAAAAATGGGGATGAATCATCATCGGGCAAAGTACGAATTTATATTGACTAAACTGCCCAAATTGTGTTAGAATATATAAAATTATAAGACATGATAATAAACTCATGGAATAATTAATCCATTGACAACGTCATTATATTTTGAGGAGGTGAATCCTTGTCTTAAAACAGGGCTCAAGATTATAAGCACATAAAATAGAAGGACTTATTGGCTATGTTTTCTTAAATAGGAAGTGTTTCGATTAAGAGGCGGATATCTTTGTTTGAACGTAAAATATTAAGGTGGAGTTACGAGCATAAGAGAGCTTAATATCATTTGTAGGAATTTTAACATTTAGGCTATCTAGCCAAAGAATGGAAGCCTTATGGTGAATATACCAGAAAATAGGCATGATTCTGAGAATAATATAAGGATTGTAAAACAGCCGGATAACTCGATCGACAGTGTTATCTCCTGCCGATACGAGTTGAAATATCGCATTTATGAGTCAAATGCTGAAGCGATCAAACAATTTATCAAGCCATACGTACAGTTAGACCGGTACTGCAAATTACAGCGTAGCGGTGCCTATCCGATTGTTAGTCTCTATTTGGACTCGGACGATTTACACCTTTGTAGGGAAAGCCTGACCGGGCAAAAGAATCGTTTCAAATTGCGGATACGTAGCTATACCGACGAGCCGGATTATCCCCGATTCTTTGAGATCAAGCGCCGGATAAACAATGTTATTGTCAAAAACAGAGCACGCGTAATGGATCATAATGTCGCGACATTGCTTGCAGGATTGTCTTTGCCGCCGCAAGATTATGATTATACGGCAGACCAGGAGACGCTAAGGCAGTTCCAGTTGTACGTGAACAGTATCAGTGCTAAGCCTGTGATTCTAATTCGCTACATGCGCCAAGCATACGAAGGCGATTCTGAAAATAGGGTAAGGATAACCTTTGACCGACATCTGGCCTATAACATTACTAATACGCCCAAGGTAAGACTTAACAGCCGGGGCTGGCAACCCCGTCTCTTTGATGGAGTGATTTTGGAGATCAAATTCACCAATCTTTACCCAGCCTGGTTGACTCGGATGGTTAAGTACTTCGACTTACGACAGCAATCGATGTCGAAATATGCCACTTCCGTTAAAGAGGCATGTTCCCAGGCATACTTTGCTCGTAGAGTTTGAGAAGAGTGATTATGGATAGAATTTGGCAAACACTTGAGGATACTCCTTTAACCGGTGGAACCTTTACGGCTCAGAGTGTGCTTTTGTCACTATTGTTGGCTTTTATTTTAGGTCAGGTTTTGGCCTGGGTTTATTACGCCACACATAGTGGTCTTTCTTATTCAAGGTCCTTTGTGCAATCACTGATTTTAATTACCGTGGTAGTAGCTATGGTTATGTCTGTTATTGGTAATAATATTATCACTGCTGTGGGACTCATGGGTGCTTTAGCAATCATTCGTTTTCGTAACATTATCAAGGACACTCGTGACATAGCCTTCATTTTCTGTTCGCTGGTTGTCGGTATGGCGACCGGTTCCCAGCGATATGCTACAGCCATTGTAGGCACGGTGGTTTTAAGCTCGATAGCAATATACTTGTATCTGACCGGTTTTGGTACACATCGGCCTCACAATGGTTTTTTACGATTTAGTTTCAGAGGCCACATTGGACCTAAGCATCCGATTCTTGTCGTTCTTAAGCATTTCTGCGGCAGTTTCACTCTCATATCTGTTCAAGATACCGGCTTTGGCGGACCGGCTGAGTATGCTTATCAGTTGATGATACGAAATGCCGCGAAGAACGAGCAGATGATTTCTGAGCTGGGCGAAGTTGAGGGCATCGAGAACGTCAACTTGACAATGCAGGAGCAGCTTCTTGAGGTTTAGCTGAAGTATGAAAAAAAAAACCTACACAGGTTATCAATTTGGTCTTTTTGGCCTGCACCATCTATTGCCGGCCTTAGTATGGCTGGTGGTATTGGCATGTGTTGTCGGACTATTCTATCAACGCTCACGACGTTTTGAAGTCTTAGCCATAGTACAGGGTCAGATACATCAAATCGCTGCTACCTGTACCGGTCGATTAAAAAATGTTCCCGTGGGCTTGTTTGACGAGGTCAAACAGGGCCAGACCGTAGCTATACTTGACACAATACTCGATAATGAAAATTTACAGGCCGAATTAGCTGTTGCCGCAGCAGAGATAGAGCACCTAATGGCTCAATTAATCCCTACCCAGGAACGTTTGCTCGCTGAAGCAACCAATCTGCGAACCAATCAAATAGCTGATGAGAGAAGATTTTACGTCGATATAGAAAACGCGAGGCTTCAGATACTAAGCTTAAAAGTGCAGCTCGCTACCGACAAGATAACTTTGGAAGACCTGTCAGTGGAAGTAAAGATAGCCGAGGATCTCCTAAAACAAGAAGCTATTGCACCTTATGAGCTGCAGAGAGTAGAGGTCCGGCACAAAACTATGGCTGAGAAGATTCGAGAGAATGAGGATATGTTGGAACAGGCCGAAGCTGATTTGAAGCAGGCTCAGCATCGCCGGGACGAATTTGCCCATCGGCTACCCCAGCATCCTTCCGTGGATAGTGCTCTGGATGTGATACATAAACAGCTAAAAGTCCAGGAACAGCGCATGGAAGAACTATTGGCAAGACGTAAGCCATTGAATTTGACAACACCTTTTGACGGTATGGTTAGCCTGATTCAGCGTTGGCCCGGTGAGGCTGTTCAAGCCAATGAGCCGATACTCACTATAACCGAACTCAGGCCTACGGATGTAGTAGCCTATGCCAAAAACGAGCAGATAGCTCAAATTCGGGAGGGAATGGTAGTAGAAATCGTCAGAAATACCGAGCCGGTTCAGATAGCACGCTCTCAGGTAATATCTGTGGGACCAGCCGTCGAACAACTGCCGATACAATTATGGCTAAATCCGAACGTTCCGGAGTGGGGACGGCCGTTTGTGATTAAAGCTCCACCTCAAATGAAATTGATAGTAGGTGAGAGGGTAGGAATACGAACGCTTTAAACAGAAGACAGACGACAGAGGACAGAGGACAGACAACAGAAGTCAGAGGACAGAAGACAGACGACAGAGGACAGACGACAGAGGACAGACGACTGAGGACAGAGGAAAATATTTCTTCTTTCCGTTTTCCGTTTTCCGTCTTCCGTCTTCTGTTTTCCGTCCCTTCGACTTCGCTCAGGGCGGGCCTCTGTCTTCTGCTCTCCGTCATCTGTTGTTTGGCAGGCTGTACCAGGCAGCACAACTATAAAGCCGAGGCCGACAAGCAAGTCTATAATATTATTGACCGGAAATGGCAGAAGGAATTCGGTGACAAAGCTAACTACAAGATTAGTGATGTGTCCGCAGAGCCTAACGATATCAAGATAGCCAGGGCCATACCTGCCGGCAGTATGCTGAGCCTTTCGGAAGCGGTAGCCATGGCGACCGCCCATAATCGTGACTATCAGTTGCAGAAGGAAACTTTATACACAACAGCGTTAGATTTGAGATTAAGCCGCCATCAGTTTGAAACGCAGTTTTTCGGCGGCCCAAGCGGCGGATATGACGCCGATTGGAATGATAAAGTCTGGGGAGTTGAGTCCAGTTGGGGTTTTAACAGATTGTTGGCAACAGGTACTCTAATAGGTGCTAAAATATCAACTGCCTGGCTTGATGTGCTAACCGGTAATATGGAGGGGGGGGTGTCATCTATTTTGACTGCAACTGTCTTTCAACCTTTACTTCGCGGCAGCGAACCGAAAGTAGTATTAGAAAACCTCACGCAAGCAGAGCGTGACACACTTTACCAGATACGCTCTTTCAATCGTTTTCGCAAGACGTTTGTCGTTTCTGTTGTCACACAAAACTACCAGGTGCTGGAGCTGTACGATCTGGCTAAAAATGCACAAGCAAACTACAATACTCTTGCCGGATTATATGATGGTGTTGAAAAGTTAACCAATGCCGGACGCCTGCCCACATTTGAGCTCGACAGAGTACGACAGGAAATGCTGCAAGCCAGAGATATATATGTGCAGGCCAGGAAGGAATATGAGTCTCTGTTGGATTTATTCAAGATAACCCTTGGTGTGCCAACCACAGCGGAATTTCGGCTGGATGAAGATGTGCTTCAGGAGCTAAAAACCACAGATATCCGCGACTTGGATTTTAATGAGGGTCAAGCTATAGAGACAGCATTGTTTAGACGTCTTGACCTTTCTAACAGCGCCGATGCGGTTCTGGATGCGCAGCGTAAGGTCTATGTGGCAGCGGATGCACTTCGCTCCGACATGAATGTTGTCGGCTCGATCAATGTTGCCTCTCCAGATCAGGGCAGCCGGCAGACTATGCAGGCTACTGAGGACTATAATTTAAATTTCGAGCTAAATTTGCCGCTTGATCGTGTAGCTGAACAGAATATTTATCGAAAAGCTCTCATTGTACTGAACCAGCGGCAGCGAGAATACGACTTGGCTGCGGATACCATCACGTTGGAAGTACGTCAAGCATATCGTGACTTTGCAGAAGCGGTGGGGCGTTTCAAAATTCAATCAGAAGCTGCCGCGGTGGCTCAGCAGCGTTACAGAAAGACCTCGCTGCTGATGCAATACGGACGCGCCAGCAGCCGTCGGGTTCTGGATGCACAGCGTAGCTTCTTTGACGCGAAAAATGAAGCTACAAAAGCATTGGTAAATTATGCCGTTGCGACTCTCAGCTTCTATCAGAACACAGGACTGCTTCAGGTGCGTCCGGATGGAATGTGGGAGCATTAAATCCTCAAGCTGCTGAATGTGCAGTAGAACCGTATAGTCAACATTTCTTCTTGTTTCCAACCAAAGTTTTTAACGGTCAATGGTCGATGAATCCCGTAAGAGACCGAATCCATTAGAGATTTGCCTCTCAACAGGGCGGAGGTCTTACGGGATGAATTTTAGTGGATTTTATCAGGTTTTTGTTTTATTGTGTTTTAACGATTTATAACGGGCGGTAATGAACCGCAGGCCTTTGTAAACGCGTGGTGAAAAACCCCCAAATAAATTTGGGGGCTAAACCTGTCTCGAGCCAAGTCGAGAGATATTTAGCCCCGCAATCCTTCGACCCTGCTCCCCTCGGCCCGGCTCGGGGCAGGCAGGACAGGTTTATTGCGGGCTTCTTGACGCTGTCAACATAGTTTTTTTTACCATTGATAAGGAGTGTTAAAAATCGATGTGTTCTCAGAAAGGCCTTTATAACTTTGGTGAAATCGAGAAAAAATGGCAAAAGTTCTGGCAAGAGCATAAAACATTCAAAGCAGACGACCCGCCTGCCCAGAGAGTTCGGCGGGCAGGCTGCGATGACTCCAGGCCAAAATATTATGTGCTGGACATGTTTCCATACCCCAGCGCAGCCGGTCTGCACGTTGGTCATCCGGAAGGCTATACCGCAAGCGATATAGTCGCTCGGTATAGACGAATGAAAGGCTTTAACGTGCTGCATCCTATGGGCTGGGATGCGTTCGGCCTGCCGGCGGAACAATACGCTATCGAGACCGGCACACATCCGGCCCAGACTACCCAGGAAAACATCAACAGGATGCGTCAGCAAATCAAGTCGCTGGGCTTCAGCTACGACTGGGACCGGCAGGTCAATACCACCGACCCAAATTACTACAAGTGGACGCAATGGATATTTCTGAAATTTTTCAATAGTTACTTCGACCAGACCGAGCAAAAAGCCAAGCCGATTGAGGAGCTGAACGTTCCGAAGGAATTGAGTGAGGAGGATAAACAAAAAATCATAGACGACAACCGTCTTGCCTATGAAGCTGAGGTAGCTGTCAATTGGTGTCCCGAGCTGGGGACAGTTCTCGCAAATGAAGAAGTAGTGGGCGGCCTGAGCGAACGTGGTGGGCATCCGGTAGTTAGAAAACCTATGCGACAATGGATGCTGCGAATAACAAAATATGCCGAGAGATTATTGAAGGATTTAGATGAGGTGGACTGGCCCGAACCAATAAAAAAGCTGCAACGAGACTGGATTGGCAAAAGTGTAGGGGCCGAAGTTAAATTTGAAATAGAAAGTCTTAAATGGGACCTCTGGGTATTTACGACTCGACCAGATACTCTTTTTGGCGCTACTTACATGGTGGTCGCACCTGAGCTTGAAGTTGTAGATATGATTACAACCAATGACCGAAAAGAGGCTGTTAAAAAATATCGTGAGCAAGCAGCTCGGAAAAGTGACCTCGACCGCACCGATTTGGCGAAAGAAAAGACCGGCGTATTTACAGGTGCTTACGCGATTAATCCGGTCAACAGCGAAAGAATACCGATATGGATAAGCGATTATGTCCTGATTAGTTACGGCACCGGTGCGATTATGGCGGTGCCGGCCCACGATGAAAGGGATTTCGAATTCGCTAAGAAATTCAATCTACCGATTATACCGGTTGTTGAACCACCTAAAGACAACCGCATCCTCCAAGGAATTAAGCCTTTTTACAAAAATGAGGCCAAAGATTCTTTCTCTGTATTTCCTGTCGTGGATACAGAAGACGATAGTATTCAGGCTCTCTGGGATGGGTACTATGACGAAATAATAAAGGGTGAGCTTTGTTTTGTTGGAGATGGCAAGGCAATCAATAGCGGGCAGTTTGACGGTCTGCCGACGGTCGAGTTCAAAGAGAAAATCACGGATTGGCTCCAGCAAAAAGGATTAGGCAGAAAGGCTGTAAACTATAAGCTGCGCGACTGGCTTTTCAGCAGGCAACGCTATTGGGGCGAGCCGTTTCCTATTTTGCATATCCTTAGACCCGGCTCAGGACGGGCCGAGGATGGTTGCGTGACAGGACTTTCTGAAGAAGATTTGCCGTTAGAGTTGCCGGAGGTGGAAAACTATAAGCCCCCGGGCACGGGCGAGTCGCCGTTGGCTAATATTGGTGATTGGGTGAACCTGTCTCTGCCCGATGGCTCAAAAGCAAAACGCGAAACAAATACTATGCCACAATGGGCCGGCAGTTGCTGGTACTATCTGCGGTATCTTGACCCCAACAATAGCCGGCAAGGCTGGGACTGCGAAAAAGAGAAATACTGGATGCCCGTCGATTTGTATATTGGCGGAGCCGAGCACGCAGTGCTGCACCTTTTATATTCACGATTCTGGCATAAGCTCCTCTACGACCTGGGCTATGTAAGCACGAAAGAGCCATTTGCCAAGCTCGTCAATCAGGGAATGATTTTAGGCGAGGACGGCCAGAAGATGAGCAAGTCTCGCGGTAATGTAGTTAATCCTGATAAAGTAATCGCTGATTTTGGTGCCGATTCGATGCGGCTTTATGAAATGTTCCTAGGACCTTTGGAGGCGATAAAACCCTGGGGTATGCAGGGTGTGCAAGGTGTATATCGATTCCTGCAAAAGACCTGGCGAATGATCGTAGATGAGGATACCGGTGAACCTGTCGAGGCAATAAAACAGACCCAGCCCGACGAGCAGACACTTAGACTGCTGAATCAAACTATAAAAAAAGTTGGTGACGATATTAAAACGTTTAACTTTAACACAGCGATAAGCGCGATGATGATTTTTGTAAATCACTTAATCAAGCAAGATGACAGGCCCAAGTCGGTGGTAGAAAAACTTATTCTGATCCTTGCTCCATTCGCACCGCATATCGCTGAAGAGCTCTGGCAGAGATTAGGCCATACCGAAAGCCTGGCTTACGAGCCGTGGCCTGAATATGACAAAGAGCTTATCAAAGAAAAAGAAATTGAATTAGCTGTTCAGGTCAATGGTAAAATAAAAGACAGAATAGTCGTAACGGCTGATGCAGACGAAGAGCGAATAAAGCAAAAGGCGCTGGCCAGTGAAAAAGTAATAGCGGCAATGGCGGGCAAAAAAGCTAAAAAAATTATTGTTATCAAGTCACGCTTAGTGAATATTGTCATTTAGAGGGAGTCATTGCTGTGAATAGTGAATGCAGCAGAAGATGCCTTCTTATGCGAGGTGCAGATGTGGCAGCAGGACTGGTGCTTGGAGGCATTGTGCTTACCAGTTGTAATAATCAGTCCAGAAAAGGAGCAGATGAGAAGATGGCATCGGAAATGATTGCATATTGTGGATTAAATTGTGTCAAGTGCCCGATGTACCTGGCGACGAGAGAGAAAAATGCTGAGAAACAAAGACAAATGAGAGAGCAGATTGCCCACTATATCACGAAACATTTTGGCACGGAGACCCGCTTGGAGGATATAACTGATTGCGATGGCTGCATGATTAAAGGCGGAAGATTATTTTCAAGCTGCAAAAATTGCCAAATCAGGAAATGCGCGGCAGCAAAAGGACTCCGGAATTGCGCATATTGTGATAAGTATCCCTGTGAAGAGCTGAGCAAGTTTTTTAATACCGAAGATATAGAGGGGGAAGCACAAAAACGGCTGGACACGATAAAGGCCGGGCTATAAACCGGGCTGGCTTGAATTACGTAATTAAACAATGAATATCGAAATCGAAGCAAAGCTAAAGGTTGAATCACTGGAGGAAGTAAAACACAGGTTGGTCGAGCTCGGTGCTGAATTTTTGGAAGAGCAATTGCAGAAAGATTATTATTTTGATGATATGGATAGGACATTGACCAAAAGTGACAGGTGTCTTCGTCTGCGTCGAGGGGTAGCTGAGAAAAGAGAGGAATTTTTTTTGACGTATAAAGGTGCTAAGGAAAAAAATCAGTTCAAGAAAAGACCGGAAATCAACATGGAAATTAAAGACCATGACTCCATAGAAAAGCTGTTTGCCGCTCTGGGATATAGAAAGTTATTGATTGTTGAAAAGAAGCGTAGGACCTGGCAGTATCGTGACTGTATTGTGGCGCTGGATGAGCTGCCAATGTTAGGCAGTTTCGTAGAGATCGAAGGGCCGGACGACGAAAAAATTAGCGATGTGCAAAAAGATTTAGGGCTGGCAAATTCACCTCACATCATAGAAAGCTATGCAAGCTTGATGGAACAGAAGATTCGCTTTAATGCGGCTCGAGAAATAAAAGACGAGAGATAAGATGAAGCCGAATGACGGTTATATTGCTTATATTGTAAATCCCAAAGCCGGTGCCAGTAGCAGCAAATTGACAGGACGCCGGTTTCAGCAATACCTTATTGAAAAAGGCTTCGATGTCAGAGTGAGCTTGACAACCTGCCTGGAGCATGCTTGTGATTTGGCTACTGACGCAGCGGTTGATTACGACTGCATAATGGTTGTTGCTGTCGGCGGCGACGGCACCGTTAGAGAGATTGCGCACGGCCTGGAAGGCAGTAGCAAAACTTTGTTAGTGGTGCCTTGCGGGACAGAAAACCTGTTGGCTAATGAGTTAGGTTTTGATGAAAAATTAAGAACTTTGATCGGAGTGTTTGAGGCAGGATATATTCGGCCTTTGGATCTGGGAAGTGCAAATGGCAAGTGTTTTACTTCTATAGCAGGCTTCGGTTTTGACGGCCAGGTGGTCGAGCGCGTCAGCGAGCAGCGAAAGGGACATATTAATTACTTTGATTACTTTGAGCCTATATGGCGAACATTCTGGAATTACAAGTTCGACTCTATGAAGGTGGAAGTTGACGGCGAAGAAATCTATAATGGCCCCGGATTAGTATTCGTTGGAAACATCTCAAGATATGCCGTGGGCTTGCAGATTTTGCATTACGCCGATTTCGGCGATGGGCTGTTGGATGTGTGTATTTACAAATGCGCATCTCGATTACGTTTGGTAAAGCATTCGCTTGCGACAGTATTGAAGCAACACGTTTATAGTAGCGATGTTATTTATCGTCAGGGTGAAAGTATCTCGGTAAGCTCTAATAGTGCTTGTATAAAGACAGAAATCGACGGCGACCCTGGGCCGGCTTTGCCGGTACAGATAAGCGTGATACCGCAGGCGGTCAATGTGATGGTTCCTGTGGGAGCTAAGCCGGCTGGAATAAGAACAAGAATTAAAAGAGCAATAGGATAATTCAAAGTGCCTAAAGTTTAGAGTAGATGTAGGGTGTGCACCGCACACCGCTAAAAATGGTGGGCAATGCCCACCCTACCTTCTTTAGTCACTTTGAAGCGGGGTATAAGTAAAATGAATTTCAAAATCGGCAATATTCAAATCGGCTTAGATGCTCCTTTATTTGTAATGGCTGGGCCTTGTGTTATTGAGAGCAAGACCATTTGCCTCGATATTGCCAGGAGACTGGTCGATATTGGCTGCAGGACCGGCATAGGAATAATTTTCAAAGCCAGTTTCGATAAGGCCAATCGCTCCAGCTTGCACAGCTTTCGTGGTCCGGGCTTAGAGAAGGGCTTGGAGATCCTTACGGCGGTGCGCCAGGAAACTAAGCTGCCTATTATGACCGATGTTCACGAACCGGCTCAGGCGGCTGTTGCCGGTGAAGTCGTTGATTGTCTGCAAATACCCGCTTTTCTGTGTAGGCAGACGGATTTACTTTGTGCCGCTGCGCACACGGGTAA
>Ga0315543_1002511_pt1 | contig 17811 bp, 19 predicted proteins | sample SalMarSW160210MG_2_FD_203098 | JGI IMG/M metagenome (GOLD analysis project Ga0315543, IMG submission 203098) | Salt marsh sediment microbial communities from the Plum Island Ecosystem LTER, Massachusetts, United States - Salt Marsh Sediment SW1601-210 ...
TAATCTCGGCAGTACCTTTCCATAATAGTGACAGTATAGCACCTGACTATAAGGCTGACAAACGTAAGGCAGTCTATGAACCTTGCTTAACAAATGCTTAAATTGTTACTTTTTGTAGACGCCGTATTCTTTAGCGGTGTCCATCATAGCTTTGAAGTTCTCAAATTTACCGTCATCAACGACTGCACCACCACCTAAAATATAGCCGCCGCCTGTAGCGCAGTCCTCGATGAGCTTACGGCAGTTATCTTTTATCTGTTCCGGCGTGCCTGTCGATATTATCGAGCTGGGCACATTGCCAACGATACAGCAGATATCGCCGATAATGCGTTTCGCCTCTTTCATATCTGTTTGGTCGAACCACCAGATCACGCCACTTTTGGGAGTATCGGCAATCTGTTTAAGTCGCTTGTTGTATATCCCTTCGGCGAAGGGCATCGGTACGAGCCCCTCATTTATTACAGCCAAGAGAATTGCGCGCAAGGTAGGCCAGTAGAACTCCGCGAACTGTTTATCTGACATGAAGGTATCATCGCCTTTATGTAATGGCATTAGACAGATAGGATTTGCGGTCATTGGGAAGTTTTTAATTGTACCTTCGACAGTTGTCTTGACGTACCATTCCATGGCTTCATGGAGTTTTTTCGGCTGCTGGTACATATCCAGGAAGATGCCGCGTGTACCTCGTAGAGCATCACCGAAGTTATCGAAGGGAGCACCTAAGAGAGGTCCGCCGCCGAAAAGTGAGGGATATCCGTTTGACTGTATATAGCCATTGAGCTCCATATTAGCCGCTATCATCTTATTATGCTCATCGGTCAAGCCCATCATAATCTGGAATATGTTATGTATCTCCGGGATTGAGAGTATGGATACCCAGGACGAACCCATGAGCGAACGAAAGGGCGGTAGCCGTTTGAAGGGTTCAAAAAATGGTGAGAAGCGCGGCATCATGACCCGCATATTAAAGTCGGTGGGGTCCATCATCATAAGGTCGTATTCGTCCGCCATCATGTATTCATCTTCGACGAACTGGTACATCATCGCATCTTCCGGCAAACCAAGGCCGGGCAGTTTCATCATCTTGGAACCTATAACTTCGGAGATTTTACCAGAAGGCACGAAAGCCGGGCCCTCGAACAAGTCCATATCTCCAAAGGCTGCCATGTACTTAATCCAGATTTCCCGGGTTTTTTTATAATCATACATCAAGGTGCGGAGATTGCCACCTCCCCAGTAAGCCGGGGAATTACCCATAGGCAGCATTACCGGTACGCGGTCTGGCTCTTCTAGCTTTATAGCTTTGATGAGCCGGGTCACGCGGGCATTATAGAGTTGCTCCGCTTCCTGGTTGACGAATTTCACTCCCGGCGGGTTAAGCCACCGTTTAAAGCGTTCCTCGCGCTTTTCCTGCCAGGTCATTTGCGACCATTCTTTATTCCCGGTTTCAACCTCAGCCATTTTTATGCACCTCCTTTTTTATGCTTCTATAACAAGGACATTATATACGAAACATTTTAAACGAGATATAGCAAACTGAAAATGATAAAGCCAGGAGTAATCAGCCGATCTTTGTCGTGGTTAAAAAAGGTCATGAGAAGAAAGCCATAGTTCGTATTTTGTGTTCTGAAGATCTAACTTTAATTAAGCTTTAACCCCATACTCAAATCCCAAGGGCAAGCACTTGGACTGACCTATCAATGCCCCGATAGTAACCTTTACAGCTTTTCTGATTAGTAGTTAAGTGCGAAAATCGCCTTTATATTATGAGAATGAGAGGTTAAAAAAGGTATGATTCACGACTGTGTTGAGGTAACAAAAAAGCAAATTGTGTAGTACCAGGTCACGAAAGTTTCCAATTTGTTCAATCGAAGTAACACTTGCTTGCCTTGTGACCTATTTAATAACCACTTTGTCACTGTTCCAATCCGTTTCAAACAGCTTGAATATTGACAAAGTAGTTGAGAAAATCTATTTTGGTTCTGGAAAGACATTTAACAATATTGCCGACCGGGGAGTTGTGTAGAATGATTTGGCTCATTTACTGCTGGCGTGATAGCCTGGAAGATGACCATCCGTCCTATCTACCAGAGATAGAAACACTGGCACGACAGTCTGAGGAAGAAGGGTATCAGGTGAATACAGAATGCTTGGATTACACTTATGAGAGAAGGCTTTGGGACCAGATGGTTGAGAAGACCTTCGAATTGATGACATATTCTGGATTGAGTCTATCAGACAGGTGTGCATTCATTGTTTCGCGTAACCTCCTTCCGGGAGACGCTTTTCTGGCGGAGGACGCCTATATCTCTGACCACATATCTAATTATCCGAAGGGGACATTTCCTTGCATCGGGTTAATGTATATATAGATTGTATGGGACAGATATTAACAACACTTTCTGAAACCTACGTTCGATGTAGGCTTTCCTTGAAAGCTTAAGCTATCTTTCCTTTTCTTAAATCCGCAATTCCCCCTTTTTATTCTACTCGTTAATTAACCGCTTCTGGTTGTATTTACTGCTCCGAATACGCTCCAGCGCAACTTTGATCTTCGCCCTTCTATCGGCATACGGATCGTTTTCATCCAAGTCTAGTTGGATATCTCCTCTTTCAACCTCTTTCTTTAACCGGTTAAACAGTTGATGGTCTCTTTGATGACAACTAGGGTGTACAAGTATTGTCTTCTCTTCTCCGAGTTCTCTCGTCAAAGGGTAGTGGTGTTGTAGCCCTTTTCTCACAGGGCGTCTACACAATAAACAAATCTTCGGCTTTGTCTTCTTGGTCTCAGTAGTGAGAGAATAAATCTCCTGTTGTTCCATCATCCTGATATTCTGGTTCGAACTTTTTCCCCATATTTTGTCAAGTTGTCAATATTCTAACACAGAATATTCTAGATGAGAATATTCTACAGGTGCATGTCAACTATTATTTGTCTGTGGAAAACAAGAATGTAGTTGGCGTCAACGTTCGTCGAGCTAGGAAAGCCGCCAAACCAGTGGTCACTCAGAAAGAGCTGGTAGCTCGTTTGCAGGTATTGGGTATTACGATTGACCAGTCAGGCCTATCAAAGATCGAAAACGGACAGCGCCTGGTGTCCGATATAGAAGTTGTCGCTCTCGCCGAAGCACTTAAAATATCTCCTCTATCGCTTCTTCAAAAAGCAGATGCTTCGTAAATTCCTCAAAAAGGAAAAGCGGGTAGTCTGTGAGTTGCCTATCGTACGCTTCGGACCAGTAATTCCTAGCCTGCGATTTTCACCAGTAGTCTTAGGTTTGCCAACAACCTTTGTCAACAGCGTTGTCCTTTGCCAACAGACATAGTATCTGAGCTAATGAACTGCCGATAAGCAATTGTATCAGGAAGATTGAAGTCAGGAAGTATTTATATTAGAATGTGAGGGCGAAGGAGAGTTCAAAAGTTCTGCCTATTGTCACCCCATCTCCACCAATGCTCGTGTCAGCCCATCTGGGAGCTCATATTCGAGCATCAGTTCCTGCATTTTGCCAACAAGTTGGCGGCTTGGTTGGCGCTTGCTCTGAATCAGCAGAGTAACGTATGTCCTGCTGACACCCAGCCTGCGAGCAGTTTCAGCCCGTGACAATTTCTGTTTCTGCGTGTTCATAGGCTGCACCAGACTCTTAGTATGATGCAGATTCCGAGAAAGAGGAATAGCTTCTTCCAGGATAGCTTTTCTAATAGCGTCATTTCATTTCTCCTTAATTCCATTGAGCAAGCTGAAATCGCTCATAAAACTTTGGAAACACCAGCAGAACGATGGTCAGCATAAGACTGGCACTGACCTTTCGGATAACGTACCTCTCTCCATCCATCTCTCCAGTATCGTTTATTGAGACGTCAAGACAGATCCACATCCTGGCTATCCGAGGAGACCCTGGCATAGATAGCTGCTTTCATCTTATATATCCTCCTTACCGTTTAAATCATAGCGGGCAGTACTTACATTTACCCGGGACTATCCTTCTCAACTGGATAGTAGTCAGTATCTCTATGATGTCTGTCTACCTCGGGGTGAGTATCGCCGCCGCTTCTTGGTTATTTTTACTCATTACCGTAATCACATTCTTCCTGCAACTTCACCAGGCGAAAAAAGAAGAAAGGTATTGCTGTGAGAAGTTTGACGACGCTTACCGTGAATATATGCGCCGGACACCAAGATGGATAGGCATACCCAAATCGATAACAAACTAATACTCTGACCATCAACTGTCATTTAGTAACAAAGTGGTTTGTTTGATCGCGTAATAAAAGTCCAGATTAGCCACAAGGTGATATATCAGGATATAGCCGATTTCTGAATACCATGGGGAACAGAGGAAAAAGAAAAACCTCCCATTCAGGAGGCTTTTACCACTGGCAAAGATATTAAATAGCAGTTAATTATGTATTGCTCTTTTTAATGCCCGGTGTATATCTGCGGTAAACCTTTTAGAGATATCAGCGTCGGGAACCAGCATATCGAAAGCATGGCAGCCTCCGGGGTAAACATGAAGCTCGGTGGGCACACCCGCGGCTACCAATCTCCTCGAATACTCGATGTCTTCCCGGGCGAATAAATCAAGGTCGCCGACTGTTATATATGTCGCTGAAAGGTCTTCCAGATTATTAGCTCTGAAAGCGGCAGCATAACAGGAAATCCCCTCTACACCAGGCTCACAACCGAGATAAGAACGCCAGCCAGTTAAATTACTTTCCCGTGTCCATAAAATGGTGTCTGGTAAAACGTCGCTTGCGGGAGAGATGTTGCAGTCGTTTATCATAGGATAAACCAGAAGCTGGAAAATAGTCTTTACTTCAGCCCGGTCACGCGCCAGGATAGCCAGCCCGGCAGCAAGACCGCCGCCGGCGCTCGCGCCGCCGATTGCGATACAGGAGCGGTCTATTCTCAATTTATCGGCTTGAATTGATAGCCATTTCAAAGCCGCGTAGCAATCTTCCAACGGTGCCGGATAAGGATTTTCCGGAGCTAAACGGTAGTCTACCGACACCACAATGCATTCTCCGGCTAACGTAAATTGTTTTGCCGTAAAATCTTCCTGGTCGATGTCGCCCAGCATATAGCCGCCCCCGTGAATCCATAGCAGTGCGGGGAGCAGGCCAGCCTGTTTTTCCGGCCGGTAGATTCTAACTGTGACATCCGGAGAATCCTCTGGTCCCGGGATTATCTGGTCTTCGGTAACGACACCGGGAATTACTGGCATCTGCTCTTTCATTAATGCCATCATCTGCCTTGAAGCGACACGGGCGGCAGGCAGGTTATCGAAAGACGTTGGCGGCATCTGGTTCAACATCGTCTTGACAGGGTTTTTTATTTCTGGGTCAAGTAACTCAGTCAGGTCAAGATTCATATGTTTCCTCCTACTCTTTTAAAAAGATAACCCTAACAACCCTGAGTGCTTCTATAAATAATATCATCCTGAATTTCGGGAGAAAGCATTACAAAATATGCGCTGAAACCTCCGACTCGCACTACCAGGTCCCGGTGCTTTTCAGGATGAACTTTAGCATCGAGTAACTCCTCGGTATCAACCAGATTGTACTGGATATGCTGCCCGCCGTTTCTGAAGAATGTATCTGTTAGCTTTGCCAGTTTTTCACGGCTTTCCGGGCTTTGCATGACGGTAGCGGAAAACTTCTGGTTCAGGCATGAAGCGTAAGACCCTTTGAAACCCGCCTTGATTACCGACCTCATTACACCGGTGGGGCCAAGCTTATCCATTCCACGCATAGGCGATAACGAGCCATCGTTCAGCGGTTCTTTTGATTTGCGTCCGTCGGCGAGTGCCCCTACACCCAGACCTCCGAAAAAATGCCAGGACAATCCTTCTCGGGAGATTTTACATGGCACATCAAACGGATTTTTGTATGACATGATGACACTCCCGGAAAATGTACCAACATCACGTACCATCAAATCTGCCTCATCGATATCATTACCGAACTTGGGGACCGCCAGGCACATCTGCCTTATTTCCTCACCTCTTTTATCTTCAAAGTTGGTATCAAGAGCACTCATAATTTCATTCATGGTCAATTTCTTCTCATCAAATACCAGTTTCTTGATGGCTGTAAGAGAATCCGCAGTATCAACGATTGCCCGGTCGCTGATGCCATAGCTGTGGTCCGAGTCTGTAATAAGAATATCCTGACCTTTCTCCATGCACGTGGGTCCGGTAATACAGGAATTAAACGGAAAACGCAGGTACTGCGGTTCAACACTCTGGGCTAGAGTGCCCAGCCATAAAACACGGTTAACAATATACCTGGTCTGTTTTTTAAATGCTTCGTATAAATCTTCAAAAGTGTTGAAATTATCTCCAAATTCATGTAAGAAATCCGCCGTTTCTCTGATGTTTTGCAGGTCATCATTAATACCCGGTATCAAAGGCATCCGGAAAAGCGTTTCTATGCCGCTTGTGGCCGCAATCTTCGCGTTGTCAAGTATAAGGTCGTTCGGTTTACCGGTGTACTGCCGATGTTTTTCTGAATTCATAATTTTAAGGTCGTATAGAATGTAATCAGTGTACGGGATAACCTGCCTTAAAGCGGACTCTGCTGCATATCCTGATGTTTCTATGCAGGTGTGAATACCGGCCTGGCGGCATTTTTCAAATAAATCACAAACCAATTGGGGATGCATGAGGGCTTCTCCTCCGGAAACTGTCACACCGCCGCCTGATGCCTGGTAAAACATCGCATCCCGATTTACAGCATCGAAAATTTCTTCAGCATCCATTGATTCGCCATATAGAACGATTGCTTTGTAGAAACATACCGAACTGCACGCCCCGCAGCCGGTACAAAGCTCACGGTCAATACGGGGAAGTTCACCTGCTTCATAAATTAGAGCTCCATAGGGACATATATCTGCGCACTCACCGCATTTAGTGCAAAGAGATTTGAAAAACCCTACCTCTGGTTGTAAGGAAATACATTCGGGGTTACTGCACCATTGACACTCAAGGCCGCATCCTTTCAGGAACACTACCGTTCTTATACCGGGTCCATCATGGATGGAGTACCCCTGAATATTGGTAACCAGATCAGGCATATATCGAATCTTACGTCCTTCGGTGCTTATCTCTGTTATTTAACCTTTCCCACCTGGGTAAACAGTTTCAGTGTATCCACTACGTCCCAGTGCTCAGCGATCTTCCCATTCTCAATCCGGAAGATGTCAACGACATCGAAATTAAGCTTGTTGCCAGTAGCCGGATTACCCAACCATTCACCTTTATGTGTAGCTGTGGTGCTGGAGTACATCATCACGATATCACCTTCAGCGATGATTTTCTTCGTTGTATAGTTGAAATCAGGCATAGCTTCAAATATCTGTTCGAAAAACTCCCCGAATCCGGCTTTTCCCTGGGGCGTGTCCTCATTGTGTTGTATATAATCATCTCTCATTATTTCATCGAGTTTGCTGAAATCATGCTTCTGAAATACGGTCATACATAGTGTCTCGACAAGTTTTTTGTTTTTTTCTAGTTCGGACATTTCCAGCCTACCTTCCCGCTAAAAAACAATTACTCAATAATCTCTTGGCGCCGATTCCGATTAAACCCGGTATCCAGTTTACATGGATCAACGACGGTATTTACTAAAATAAATTAATCATTAGCCTGGTATGTGACTTAGCTCTTTTAGATGGAATCTTCCTTTTTTACGTATTTTGAAGCGATACTTGTATGGAAAAGGATTAGGGGTTTATCAACCCTGATAAAATTGAGCGGACAGTTAACCATTCCGGCAGGAATATAAACGCTGGTCGGCGAGGTGATGGTATGCATTTCCTGTTCCTCGCCCAAGCCGATTTCTATTTCGGCAAACAAGTCATCCATGTGCTCATAATCGTAGGAAATAAAATGGAGGTACATATCAAAGTCATGGGAGTGTGGATATTCTTCCATTTTGCATGGCGCCACGACCTTCGTAATCATGAATGTCATATTCGTGTGATAATCAGTATCACCTATCCATTCCATAGTCGGGTATGGTTCCGGTTTGGTCACGGATTTTCTTACCACGTACTTGCCGTATTTTGATGTGTCCATTTACTTAAATCTCCTATTTGTATATTTTTAACACATACATTTTTTAACGCAATTGAATAATTTACTTGTGTAGTATCTTGTCCCCAATAACGGTACCTTCCGTCAGGTTAATGTATCACTCCTCATAACCTCCGGCACCGGAGGTCGATATCCGAATGAGCTATGAGTTCGACAGACTCCTCCGTAAAATCCCATAGCAGTACTCTGGCGATGAAACGGTACGGAGTCCGAGAGTAAACCAAGTGCCGCCGGACTGAACAGCGCTATTCCTACGCCGTTCAGAATCATGAACAGAACAAGCCAGCCAAAATTCCCGGCGAAGGATATTCCTACCATAGCCCCGGCCGATGTTATCAGACCGCTTATCATCATCGCTTTTTTCCCTACCCGGTCTGCCAGCATTCCCATCGGAACGGACAGAACGAGATTTACCATGCCGCCTGCCTATAACCTGTCTTCAACTGGCGTTCTGACAAATCCCTCCGGAAATGACTGAACATCTGTGCCGACTATAGTGTAATCCTTTTTTTTACCTGTGAACCGGCTTTCCAGTTCCATATAACTTTGGGGGTCAAATAACGGTGTTGCGCTGTCTCCAGAGATGCCTGTTGCATCCTTCTTATCACATGTGTATACGCATCCTTGCTCCGTGAAATTGTGCTTTCCGTGTTCCAGCATTCCATCCATCGCGGCTTTCAGCAGATAGTGCATGGTCATAAAGTTAAAACCGAGGGGATAAACTTCATCTACCGTTACCTCCGGGATACCGTCCTTTCCTTTCACATCAGGATACATTTTCCAGCCGGGAACCTTGCTGGCAACGTATTTTGCGTCCTCAAGGTTGTTTAGTTTTACAACAGTGGTCATATCCGCGCCCAGCTCGATAGCTGTTTTACAGCGCTCGCATCCTTCGTCAAGCTGTGTTGACGGGTCAGCATTTGTACGGGCGATTAGCATACAATCACTGCCTTCAAGAGCAGCAACGGCTGCTTTGATTTTGGCATAATACTGCTCACGGGGAAGCAGGACGGTAGATTCTTCCATATCGCTGGAGTCCTCAAGTTGAAGAGCGTGGGCTCCGGCCCGAGCCAGACGCCTGCACGTGCGGTACACGGCGAGTGGCCCACCGAACCCGTTCTCAATGTCCACTGCCAGAGCCAGGGGTGAAGCCTGGCTAAGACGGCTGACCATCCACTCGATGTCAGTAAGGTTAGAAAAGCCGTAATCAACGACGCCGTTCATAGCAAGAGACAGCTCTCCACCGCTTAACATAATTGCTTTAAAGCCGACCAGTTCCACTGCTCTCGCAGATGCGCAGTCATAAACGCATGGTGCTATAACGCAATTATCCGATTCATTAAGAAGGTCTCTCAGAGTTTTAACTGCCATTTTCGCCAATCCCCTTTAAATAAATATAATTCGATATGCGAAGTATACTACACGTGAATATATTTTGAAATTTAGAAACGACTGATTCTCTGATGAAAGCCACAAACACCTATTATGTAACTATTGTTTCAGGTTGAAAGGGCTCACTACCGTTTGCTAATTCTAACAGACTCCTGTTTTCATTTAGTTAATAATGGTTCTATTCGGTTGTGGTTGATACATGTACTCACCCCCTTAATCCCCCTCTCACTCAATACCATGATTTAGTATAGAATAACTATTTTGAGTGAGAGGGGGAGAGATTTATGAGAGGGGGCTTCGCCCCCTCTCTCCTTAACTCCCCTTTCCTGCCAGAAAAGACTCTCATCCAATGCCAGTGGTTCTGGCAGGAAAGGGGTTCATCCTGAAGGTTCACCCTGAAGGGTTCATCCTGAATCCGCCTATGGCGGATGAAGGGATACAGGGGATAGGTAATAATAAACAACCAGATGCAAACAGAACCTTATTAATGGTTTATTACAAGCATTGGTTAGTGCTAAAATATGCCATTAAATAAATATCAGGTAGCATGGATACGATGCATCATACCGGCGTGGATATAATAGAAATAGCCAGAATCCGGCGGATAATAGAGCGGTGGGGAAAGCGTTTCCTTCACCGGATATATACGGAGTCCGAACTCAAAATATGCCATGAAAAACCGGAGCGTCTCGCCTCCCGCTTCGCCGGCAAAGAAGCGGTGATGAAAGCCCTCGGTACGGGGGTAAGAGGCATAAGCTGGAGAGAGATAGAGATAATAGCCGAACCCAGCGGCAAGCCAGTGGTAAACCTGTACGGTAAAGCGCAGGTCAAAGCCGAAAGCCTGGGGCTGGAAAACCTGGACATCAGCCTATCGGACTCGAAGGAACACTCGATTGCTTTCGTGATCGGAGAAACGAAGTAAGGTGCCTTTAAAAGGATAGCGATAACCCTTCTATTATTTCCAGCAGCCTTTCAGGAACCTCCTGTCAATGGTAATTACCCTATCGGCAACTTCCCTCAGCGGTCGCGAGGTACGGTCTTTACCGAAGAGCGCTACCTCCATATTCTTGCCATTGTCCTTTACCGCCTGCAAAGCACCGACATAGTCGCTATCTCCGGCAACAAGAACACCGACGTCATAATTATTCTTAAAGCTATGGGTCAGCAGGTCGGTGGTCAGTTGTATATCCACCCCTTTTTCGTAAGGAGGTGAATTTGGCCAGTTTATGTAAACCAGGCGACCCAGACGCAGCTCACAGTAAGGTATGGCGCCGACGCTGGAGAAGAAAGCCTGCTGTTCCCGGTAACGCTCCGGCTCCTCTCTCCGCCCTACTATAGCGTTATAATAGTAGATTCTTACCAGGCGGCGCCTATCAACCAACTTACGGACGAATTTCCCGATATCTATATCAGCCCTTTTAAAGTGTCCCTTTAGAGAATGGTACATGTTACTGCCATCTATAAAAACCATTACTCTTTCCGTACTACTTGCCATATTATTACCTGCTTTTAAAGTTATTTTGTTTCCGATAAACCAATTATATATCCAGATTGAATGAAAAGCGAGTCTAATACAAGAAATCATACCAAATAAAGCCGGAACAGAAAGTGTCAAACTCTTATTGCTCAATCTTGGTTGTTGTCACCCCTGCGAAAGCAGGGGTCTATTGCATCGATGAGATAGATTCCCGCCCGCCGTGGCGGGTGGGAATGACATCGTTTTTTAACCAACTAAGATTAAGTAGAACCGTCAAACTTGACACCTGGCACTAAAAAAGCCTATAATATACCCAGAAGCTAAATGTTACCAATCGATTTTGCTTCGGGAGGTGTGTCATGAGGCTTCACGCACTATTCGGAGTCTGGCAGGTTGACAGTTAGCGCCCTGCCGATGGCAGGGCAGCCGGAACTCGAACTCGACTCGTCAGAGTGAATAAGGGTCCGGTCTCCTGAAGAGAGGGACAGTGCGGCGCTGATAACCGCAAGTGAGTTGAGTTCGAGAGAATTATGACCAGGATGGAGGGCATTTAACCGTGCCCTCCATTATTTTGTAGCCAAAACGCTGGAATATCGGATACAATCAAGTAAATCGTTTATCCCTACCGGAAGGCAACATTAGATGTACGAGACTCTTTTTGAAGAATTCCTGAAAAGCAAAGAGACCCTGCGGATATACAAAGACGGTGACCTGCTCTTTTCATCGGAAAAAGACCGTCTGCTACCTTTACGTGAATACCTCGAGGGCTATTCACCTTACCAGCAAGGGGTGGTGATTTTTGATAAAATTATGGGTAATGCGGCGGCTTTACTATCCGTCATCGCCGGATGCATTGAGACCTACAGTCCCCTGGGAAGCCAGATTGCCGTAACCACGCTGGAGAAATACAGCATAAAATATCACATAACAAAAATCGTACCCTATATTCAAAGGCCAAACAGCGAAGAGATGTGCCCCATGGAGAAACTCTCGCTGGACAAAGAGCCGGAAGAATTTTACAGAGCGCTTAGAGAGACAGTTCGATAGGAGGGAGAAATTGGAGGCAATCAGGCTGGGGAAAAGCGAAATGATGGTATCCAGACTGGGCTTCGGAGGGATTCCGATTCAAAGGCTTTCCGAAGACGAGGCGGTAAAGGTGGTCCGGAGGTGTACAGACCTGGGTATAACCTTCCTGGATACAGCCAACGGTTATACTACCAGCGAGGAGCGTATCGGCAAGGCAATCAAGGGGCGACGCGAAGGCCTTTTTATCGCCACGAAATCAGGCGCCCGTACCCGCGAGGGAGTGGAAGAGCACCTGAAACTGAGCCTGGAAAGGCTCGGAGTGGACTACATAGACCTGTACCAGTTCCACGGTGTCAGCAATGCGGAGAATCTGAAAATGGTACTGGAAAAGGACGGACCGATTAAGGTAGCGGAGGATGCAAAAAAAGCCGGAGTAATCAGGCACATCGGCATCACCTCCCACTCGATGGAGATAGCCAAGGAAGCGGTAAAAACAGACCTTTTCGAGACACTGATGTTACCTTTTAACTTCATCGTCAGCGAGCCCACCGCAGAGGTCATTCCTCTGTGCCGGGAGCACGATGTCGGCTTTATCGCCATGAAACCGCTGGCAGGAGGAATGCTGGATAATATACAAGTTGCCTTCAAGTATCTCCTGCAGATTCCTGATATCCTGCCGCTCGTCGGCATCGAGAAGGAATGGGAAATAGAGGAGATAGTACAGCTGGTCGAGGGACCAAAGGAAATGACCGAGTCCGAGCAAGGAGAGATGCAGCGGCTGATTGACGAGCTCGGTACCAGGTTCTGCCGCCGCTGCGACTACTGCCAGCCCTGTCAGACGGAGATACCGATTTCGCTGGTAATGACCAGCCGCAGTTTCTTCAAGCGGATGCCGCCAGAGAGATTTTTCGGCGGAATGGTCGACGGCGCAATCGATAAAGCCGCCGAGTGTATCGAGTGCGGCGAGTGTGAAGAAAGGTGCCCTTACGACCTTCCCATCAGGGAAATGCTTGCCGAACACGTGACGTGGTACCGGGAAGAGAAGAAGAAATACGATGAGCAGGTCAAAGTCTAACCGACCGATTTCCGAAAGGAAGGTTTTACCCCGAATGTCGTTCTGAGGAATCCGCTTGAAGCGGATGACGAAGAATCCGAGCTCAGCGTACGTAGAGATTCTTCGTCCGCCTGAGGCGGACTCAGAATGACATGAAAAGTATCGTTCAGGCAAAATCCGAAAGGAGAGAGAATGCAGAAGGTTACGGATAACGTATATGTAGAAACCGGGTTCCAGGGCAGTAATAACACGTTTGTTGTGACTAAAGAAGGCGTGGTAATGATAGATACTCCCCAGGTACCCACGGACGCGATTACATGGCGGGACGAGATTGCAAAGCACGGCAAGGTACGCTACCTGATAAATTCCGAGCCTCACGGAGACCACTTTACGGGGAACTTCTTTTTCGAAGGCACGGTGGTAGCCCACGACGGCGTCAGAGAAGCAATCCTGGCGTCTTCGGTAGAACAGCTAAAAGAACGGACCGAGCAGACAGCTCCCGATACTCTGCCTCTGCTGGAAGGGTTCGCCTTCCGTCCTCCCGATATCACCTTCTCTCAACGGTTGACTCTCCACCTCGGCAACCACACATTCGAGCTTATCAACCTCCCCGGGCATTCCCCCTACCAGATAGCGGTCTACATTCCCGAGGCGAAGGTGGTCTGCACTTCAGACAACGTGGTATACAAGACTCAGCCTTTCCTCCACCAGGCACTGCCCTACGAATGGCTGGACTCGCTGAAAAAACTCCAGGAACTCGATGCCGATATACTGGTGCCCGGTCACGGGGAAGTGTGCGACCGCAGCTACCTGCCGGAAATGAGCGCACTGGTCCAGGCATGGATAGACGTCGTCAAGGAAGCGATAGACAGGGGAATGAGCCTGGATGAAGCGGTGGGAGACAAAGCCCTGCTTGAAAAGTACTCCATACCGGTAGGACCGGAGCCTATGGGACCGATGGTGGTACGCATGAGCATGACACGTTTGTTCGAGGTGCTTAAGTAGCAGGAATTACCAGCCACTGTTTAGTCATCTTCTATGATAAACACTTCCTCAATGGTAGAGTGGAGGGCTTCAGCTACTCTGTATGCCAGTACGAGTGACGAATCATACCTACCTATCTCCGGGTCATAATACCTTGCCCCGTAATAGTAGAGACCGGTACTATCCAGCCTTTGTCCTGTAAACTTCTTGTCGGTGGGTACATTACCGGAACGTGTCCCGCCGTAGGGATAGTGTTTGATTGATATAATTAATGCGTAACTAATAAATCGGTGTGTTTTGAATAACAAGGTTCAAACTGAACTCGCGTGCAACATCCTGAAGTATTGAGAGGATATCTTCCTCTTTTATATCAACCTTCGCTATAATTAGATCTTCATCGTTAGAATAACACAAACATCGGCATGAAGATAATTCAGACTCGAACTCTAATGTTGAATGACCAGTTTCAATCTTCTGGGTAATTTTAAACAGGTCATTCACTGTATTTAGCCAATCGACAGGGTTATAATCGAGTATAAAAATACATCTAGCTTTGGTCACTAATCCTAGACTAGAAAGGATTTGCTTCCATACATTTTGATTCCAACAATTTCGAAGAACAAATACATGACCTTTCTTTTTATCTTCTTGGATTGTTTCATATTCGCAAAGATTGATTATATCCTTATACACTTCAGGTAAAAAGGTATGAAATCGCCAGAATATAGATGGAGTTTTTATACGATGAATGATGTGTGAGAGAACCATGGACTGCATTTCACCCCATTTTTCCCATTTATCTAATGGTCGATAGCGGGTAGGGTGGCATAACCAGTAATTATTTGTTATCTGCACCCGCCATTCCTGTTCTTTACGGCGTTTCTCTTCATACCGTTTGGCACGTATCTCATTAATCCATCTGAACATTTTTTCTCCTATAACTATAAAAAGCTGGGTACCATTGTATTATGGTTTATCACCTAAACCAACCGGGAATATTCCCACCGATCCAACTACCGCCGATTGCTCCAACGATACCTCCGATTAACGTCCCCCATACTGGACAAATGGCAGTCCCTATAGCAGCACCTGCTAGTGCACCACCCCAACCTCCACCGACTCTTCCAACAGCCTCTTGTGCATTGGTACCAAAATTCCAACCGTCAGCCTGAAAGGCTGTAGTTAAATCAGCTGCATCAACTGCAATACCGACAACAATGAAAGTTCTAGTTATAGCCTTAGTATGCTTAAACACCCCTGGTAATTTTGCATGATTGAATCTCGCTAGCGGACCTGTGTCAGCATTTAGGTGTAAACCGATTTCAGGATCGTAGTGGATATGGATAATTCTCCCGCCAGTTATTCTAATACTTCTGTTTATAATAGCATTATCAGTTATTAATATATTTGGTGAGTTCGCTAATATAAACCAAGATCCCCCAAATCCTCTTGGTATTGATAAAGAGATATCATCGTTAAGATCCCAATCTGTTACACTATTATCAACCGGTAATTCTGCAACTGGCAAACCTGAATATATGTCCACCCATCCAACTCCAGGGATATAAAACCAGTTACCATTATCAATTTCAGGCTGGTGACCTGTTGGATCGATATATTTTAACGGATTGTTGAAACAATAAGTGTAACGATTGAGAGATTGGGGATTAGCAGGATTGGGTACCACTGTATCAGCACTGATAAACCTCCCTATCTCCGGGTCATAGTACCTCGCCCCGTAATAGTAGAGCCCGGTACTGTCCAGCCTCTGCCCCGTAAACTTCTTGTCTGTGGGTACGTCACCGGAACGTGCCCCGCCGTACGGGTAGTATTTTATGGTGCCGAGTGAGTCACCGTTCGTATCTGTCATTAAAGACGTGCCGGTGAGGTGGTCCCTTCGCCTTCGCTCAGGACAAGCTTGGTGGACATAGCGTAACTCCGTATTCTCCCGCTGCGCCACCAGCCTGTCATATATCCGATGGGCGGTATGCCGCTGCTTTTTCGGTCTGAATTTGTCTTCTTTCAACCACCTCTCGATTATCGGCAAATAGGGTCCCATAACCGGATATGGCTTCGGCACGGAAAGGTGGTACTCCGGTACCGAAGCATCGTTTATCGCCTTTCTCACCGTCTTCCTCGAATATCGATGCTCCCGGGCAATCTGCCGGATACTGTGCCGCTTGATGAAATATAACCTTCTGATTTTCTCTTTCTCGTCCACCTGGATCATCCTTCCCTCCAGTATGTAAAGTCTTCCTTCAGCATACTGGAATTATTACTTCCAGGTGGCCCCCTTTTTGAGTGCCGTTTTCTTTTCTACTGGTCCCCTTTTATTATGCCAAACTCAAGGGAGAGGTAGGGTCTCTCCCGCCTCCACCAGAAACAAAGACACCCCGGTTGAACTAACCGGGGTTCTATTTTTATAACGGAATTCTAACCTCGCTCCGTAGTAGTAGAGGCCGGTATCATCGAACCTCTGCCCTGTGAATTTTTTGTCCGTGGGTAAAATAATTTAGTGGTTAGAGTACCGGATATCTATCAGAAATGGTTTACACTCATCTTCACAAGAAAGAACCACTAGTCAACGAAAGAACCTTAGCTGCTTATAATTTGTACAATATAATCATCTATTATAAACTGAATCGTCAGTTAGGATACTAACGAAGACAAACTCACTTCCGTTTACAATTATAAACCATAAAGCCGACAGGGTAGAACTCAGATGAGATCCTAAGGTAATTGCAGTAATTAAAAATATCATTGCTATAAACAATATAAGAAGACAGGAAGTCTTAAGGAGACGGTTCAACCACATGTTTCGTGGAATCTTATCATTAACCAGTTGTGGCTTTTCTATCTGTTTATTTTTAGAGTACCTCCAAGCCATATATAAAGCAAACATACTCCAAAAAGTTGGCGCTATGGAAAATAATAAAGCGGATAACAGGTTACCTTCTGACAAATGTAAAACAACTGATGAAACAGCTAAGGGTAAGGTTACCGCCACTAATATATAAATCTTACTGGCTTTACTCATTTTGTTTAAATATGTGCGTGTCTGAAACATGAAATCCTTTAAAACTATATACGTTGATACTTTTTATAACACCCTACACTAGCTTTACACTCACAGCATTCTACAGTCAAGTAAATGCATTAATCATAACTGATGATGAAATTTTTGATTTATTACTTAATACCTAACACTAGTACCCGAAAGTATAATAATATAACAGAGCCAGATAATTATCTACATGTGTAATATCTGCATCTGGTACTGGTTCAGGCACGACGGGACTTATTTCAACTCCAGGTTCGTGCTGATCTTCCGGTAATTCTACCGTTCCTCCTGAGGTAATAGATATTGATGGATCATGTAAGGGAGTTACTCTATCCGTTACCACAGGCAGAGCTGGCTCTTGTGGAGGAGTAGTTGGTTTATGTATAGGCGGGGTTGGTGATTTTATTTCCTCCACTATAATGTAGGTACATCCAATTGGCACACTAATAAGTCCGACCCATCCTGCTATAGCGACTATAATTTTTGCCAAAGCAAGCAGACCAAGCCCAAAATACCCAGTAGAGTCCACATACTTTAAGGGATTGTTAAAAACATAAGAATATCTGTTTAGTGTCTGCGGGTCCAAGGGAGCTGAAGGAGAAGGATCTGGGAGAGTTACTCTCGGAGCGTGTATATCTCCTAGACCTTGCGGGATAATATTAACAGTCAGAAACGACGTAACAATGCTCTGACCGTTTTCACTTTGCACGAATGTATCCGCGCT
>Ga0315543_1002512_pt1 | contig 17807 bp, 13 predicted proteins | sample SalMarSW160210MG_2_FD_203098 | JGI IMG/M metagenome (GOLD analysis project Ga0315543, IMG submission 203098) | Salt marsh sediment microbial communities from the Plum Island Ecosystem LTER, Massachusetts, United States - Salt Marsh Sediment SW1601-210 ...
CGAAACCTAAAGGATGCCAGCACAGCATTGGCGGATACTTGAGTTATGTCGCCGGGACATCAAAGTATCTGTTTGACATCCATCCTGAAGATACATATTGGTGTCTTGCAGATATAGGATGGATTACGGGGCATTCATACATTGTTTATGGCCCATTATCCATTGCTGCGACCAGCATAATATTTGAAGGGACACCGACTTACCCAGATGCTGGACGCTCCTGGAGAATAGCTGAGGACCTTCATGTAAACATATTCCATACGTCTCCTACGATGATTCGCATGATAAGAAGGGAAGGTCCTGATGAGCCTGACAAATATAACTACCACTTCAAGCTAATGTGCACGGTAGGAGAGCCCATAGAACCAGAGGTGTGGAGATGGTATTACAACAAAGTTGGTAAAGGAGAAGCAGCAATTATCGATACCTGGTGGCAAACGGAAAATGGAGGTGTCATCGGCAGCAATTTGCCAGCGCTTAGAGCAATGAAACCGGGAAGTTGCGGCACAGGTATGCCCGGTATATACCCCATAATCTTCGATGAGGATGGGAATGAAATCGAGAAGGGTTCAGGCAGGGCGGGGAATATATGCATTAAGCGCCCGTGGCCCGGGTCATTCCAAACAATATGGAAAGACCCCGACCGGTATGTTGAGACATATTATAGCAAGTACTCCAAATTGGGAAGCAAAGATTATCGTGATTACTATTACTTTGCCGGCGATGGCGCTGTTCAAGCTGCTGATGGGTCTTTCCGAATTTTAGGCCGGATAGACGATGTAATAAACGTTGCCGGTCATCGATTAGGGACCAAGGAGATAGAGAGTTCTTCAGGTACCAATGAAGAGGTGGCAGAGTCAGCGGTTGTGGCAAAGAAAGACCCAATAAAAGGCACCGTAGTTGACCTGTATGTCGCCCTGAAGCCAGGTTTTGATGCCAGCAAAGAATTAGAGGAGAAAATCAGAAATAAGGTCAGCACTGATATTGGCCCCATCGCACGACCAAGTAGAGTTTATATTGTGCCTGATATGCCCAAGACGCGCTCTGGGAAGATCATGCGCCGCGTGCTTGCCGCTATCTCCAACCAACGACAATGTGGCGATGTAACTTCTCTGGCCAACCCTGAAATTGTGGAAATTATCAAGAACCAGGTCCAAGGATAACGGAAGAGCGTACTAGTTTAAATCCAAAGGTGCGAATAAGAGAAATGGTGCCGGGTGGAACACAAAGCCCACCTGGCACCATTAATTTATCTTAACAAAAAAGGAGCTTACTATGACAGAAGAAGTTAAATGGGCACATCCTGGGGCTCTAGGGCTTGCGGGGTTCGGTTTTAGCACCATCCTGCTTCAGATACACAACATAGGACTGATAACCAATGTAGAACCATTGCTCTTTGCGTTCTTCTGGGGAGGAGTGGCTCAGGTCATCGCCGGCATAATCGATGGTAGACGCGGAGACACCTTCGGATTGACCGCATTCACTTCTTATGGCGTGTTCTGGATGGGCTTAAGCTTTATGTTCCTTATGGAGTGGCTCGGGATAGTTGAGCTATCAGGTGCGGGTCTTGCCTGGACATGCATCTTATGGAGTGTTTTCACCGCTTACATGACCATAGGCACATTTAAGATTTCCAAAGTTCATGTCCTTGTGTTTACCACATTAACACTGCTGTTCTGGCTGCTTGCCGCAGTTTTCTTCGGTGGTCTTTCCCCCAAAGTCGCCGGTGTGGTCGGGCTTATCTGCGGCGGTGCCGCTGTTTACGGCTCCGCAGCAGTGCTTTTAAATGCAACGTATGGCAGGTGGGTATTGCCTATCGGTTTATTAACTAAATAAGGTCAAGCACCTAGCTCACAGATATGCTCTCAAGTATCTCCCTGAGCACGGCGGGCCATTTGTTCCCAAAATATCTGCCATCCAACCTTACCTGGGTATTACCTGCTTTAATTGCCTTGCCATATTTGTCAGCCAGGGATAAGCGGTTGACGTTCCTTCCCTCCCTGAATTTGATCACCACATGATTACCCGAAGTAAAAATAGACTCCACCCCCCGCCCGGTAGCCACTGTTTTTACCTGCACCACATAAAGAAGATTTTTCACCACTTGCGGCAGACTGCCAAATCTATCCTCAAGCTCTCGAGTTATACCCTCTACTTCATCGATACACTCTATTTTTGCCAGTCTGCGATAAAGACTTAGCCTGGTGTCTAAATCAACCACATATTCCTCGGGTATATAGGCGCTTAACGGCAAAACTATACTGGGAGATTGCTTCGCTACCCCTTCGCTTCGCTCAGGGCTTCGGCTCGCAATGACATTTTTCCTAACTTCACCTGCTTGTTTTGCCTTCAGCTCCTCCACTGCCTCAGTTAGCAATTGGCAATAGAGGTCAAATCCAACAGCAGCTATATGTCCGCTTTGCCTTACACCGAGAAGATTGCCAGCCCCTCTGATTTCCAGGTCTTTCATAGCAATGCTAAACCCAGCCCCAAGCTCTGCAGCTTCAAACATAGTCTTGAGTCGTTCATGAGCCTGGTGCGTCAGCTGCTTGTTTCCATCGAACAGGAAATAACCGTATGCCTGATTGATACCACGACCTACCCTTCCACGCAATTGATAAAGCTGGGTTAACCCAAACTTATCAGCATGGTCAACAATCAACGTATTAACATTGGGCATGTCCAAACCCAATTGAACAATGGTGGTAGTAACCAGGACATCGCTTTTGCCAGCAATAAAATCCGCCATCACCTTCTCCAACTCTTCCTCAGACATCTGCCCGTGCGCTATCGTTATCCTTGTCTCGGGGACAAGCGACCGCAGCCTGCTTGCTACAAGGGCAATGCTGCTCACCCGATTATGAACGAAGAAGACCTGACCATTTCTTTCCAGTTCACGCAATATTGCCCGGCGAACCAGTGCTTCATCATAAGCACCAACATAGGTCTTGACTGCCAACCGTTGCTCAGGTGGCGTCTCCATAATATTCATATCTCTTACACCGATTAATGACATGTGAAGCGTGCGAGGAATAGGAGTGGCACTGAGAGTAAGAACATCCACCTCTTTTCTCATCTGCTTCAGCTTTTCCTTCTGCACCACGCCAAATTGCTGTTCTTCATCAATTATCACCAAAGCTAAATCTTTGAACACAACATCCTTTTGCAATAAGCGATGAGTGCCAATGCATACATCCACCACGCCATTAGCCAATCCTTCCAGAATAGCCTTTTCTTTCTCTGTAGAACAAAACCTACTTAGCACTTCTACTCTTACCGGAAAAGCCCCCAGCCTTTCCGTGAAGGTAATGAAATGTTGCTGAGCCAACACAGTGGTAGGGACTAAGATAGCCACCTGCCTATTGTCCATTATTACCTTGAAAGCTGCCCGCACAGCGACTTCGGTTTTACCATAGCCCACATCGCCGCAGATAAGTCGATCCATTGGCTTGCCTTCTTCCATATCTTCCTTGATTGCCATAATTGCCTCAAGCTGGTCAGATGTCTCCACGTAAGGGAAAGACGCTTCCAGCTCTTGTTGCCATAATGTATCCTCGGAAAAGGCAAAACCCGGGCTTACTTCTCTCCGAGCGTAAAGGACAAGCAGTTCCTGTGCAATATCAGCCACCGACTGCTTAACTCGGTTTTTAGTTGTTTCCCAGGCTGAGGTTCCCAGTCGACTCAAGGTCGGTGCCGGGACACCACCGACATACCGACTGACCCTTTCTATATGCTCAGTAGGTACATAAAGCCGGTCATTACCGGCATATTCTAGAATTAGATATTCTCTTTCAATACCATTGTCAGACATCTTAATCAGCCCACCAAATCTGGCAACACCGTGGTCGACATGGACCACATAGTCGCCTGGCATCAATTGAGGAAATAGCCACCGCCGACGCAGTGGCATCTTTTTCCCCTGACGCGCTTGTTTCACGAAGCCGAATAGCTCAGCGTCGGTAAGCAAGGTCAATATATCTTCAACCACCCACCCACCAGCCAATGAACCCTGAACCAAAGTGATTGAACCTGAGGGTGGCATTTCATCTATTCGTGAAACCGGAGAAACATATATGCCTTGTTGTTGTAGAAGTTCAGCCAAACGGTTTGCCTGATGGCTAACTGTAACCACACGCTGCCTTTGGTCAATCATCTGCTTAACATCATCGAGAAACATTTCCAACTTACCACCATAGCTTTGAGGCAGATCAAAAGGCAAAGATTGCTCACTACCGACACCCCAAGAGCTCAGCACCAGGCGGTTCTTCGCATTCAGTCTCGGCTCCAGTTCATCCCAACCTAAATAACCAGAATTGGAAAGGCCGCCTTCCTGGTCTGCTCCGCCCTGCGTCTGCTCCGAAACCTGGTCATACATTTTCTGAACAGCATTCTCGATTTCCTGCAGAGGATCAATCACGAGCAAAGTGTTATCTGGAACATAGTCAAGGATGTTCGCCATGCTTGCCTCAGGCGCAGGAATCTCCCTGGCTGGAATGATAGTTATCGCATTCAGGAATTGCGTCGACCGCTGGTCTACTGGGTCGAAAAGCCTCATGCTCTCCACTTCATTTCCGAAGAACTCTATTCGCATCGGTAAGTCGCTGTCGGGAGGGAAGATATCAAGGATGCCGCCTCGATGGCTCATCGTGCCAGGCAACTCAACCATGTTCTCCATTTCATAGCCCATGCCTTGCCATCTATGTAAAAGCTCTAAGGGGTCTGCAGTCATGCCCCGGTTTAACACATGGCATGCAGAAGCGAAATCCTCTTTAGAAGTAGTCCTGCTCATTACTGCTGGTAACGAAGCTACTATCAACGGATGCTCATCACTACCCCGCGCAAGCGCTAACGCCGATAATGTTTGCAACCTTTGAGCCATTGTATTGCTGTAATAGGAAGCATCAGGCTCATAGGAGTGGAAATCAGGCTCAGGAAAGTAGCGTAGATTAGCTGACTGGGAACACCAAACTTGAAGTTGCTCATACAATTTCCTGGTATCTCCGGGCTGGACGGTCATCACCATTATTGGCAAGCCAAGCTCGCCGTGAAGAGCAGCTATAAGATAAGGCTTAGCGGCATCGAGCACCACCACCTTGTCTTCCCGTTGAACACTCGCTTGCTTCACCAGTTCCCTATAGGAAGGCAGTGCTTCCACTAACGGTAGTAAACACGAAAGATCCATCTTCTGTAGTATAGTAGTATAATAATATTTTTTCAGTTGTTGAGCTTCTTCAGCATTGCTATAATCTGACTAATGTCATACCACCGCATAGTGGCAAAATTTGGCACACGGCTTCTTACCTCCGGCACAGAGCATCTTGACTTGCAGGTTATGTCAAGTTTAGTAACGCAAATAGCGGAGCTCCACCGACAAGGAAAGGAAATAATAATAGTTTCCTCAGGAGCCATAGCTGCAGGAAGGGGGAAACTAGCAGGAATTTCAGAACGCAAGAATACTCAGTTTAAACAGGTTCTAGCTTCAATCGGACAAAGCTACCTTATGTCCACTTATGAACAGCTTTTTGACAGGTATGACATACCTGTAGCCCAGGCATTGCTTACTAAAGCAGATATGTCCGACCGCGCTGGCTACCTTAATGCCCGCAATACGCTGCTGGCATTGATGGAATTAGGAGTAATCTGCGTCGTCAATGAGAACGATGTTGTTGCCCTGGACGAGATTGAGGAGCTCAAATTCGGGGATAATGATAATCTTTCCGCCATGGTCGCCAATCTGGTTGATGCTGACCTTCTCATATTGCTGACCGACATCGGAGGGTTATATACCGACGACCCGAAATATAATCCCGAGGCTCAGCTCATCCGCCGGGTGGATAAGATTGATTCCAAAACCGAGCACCTTGCCAGCAAAACCGCCAACCGCCAGGGAACCGGTGGAATGGTAACCAAGATCGAGGCTGCCAGGCTTGCCACCTCATCAGGAGTAAGCGTCATCATTGCCGATGGACGACAGCCTCAGGCAGTGATAAGAATTAACAATGGAGAAGATGTGGGCACACTTTTCCCTCCCAAAACCAGTAAAATGGAGAGCAAGAAAAGATGGTTGCTTAGCGGGCTGGCTTCCAAGGGTAAAGTAGCAGTGGATAAAGGCGCCGAAACAGCCATCAAAGAGCAGAATAAGAGCCTGCTGCCCGCTGGCATCCGGGAAGTAAAAGGCGATTTCCAGCGTGGCGATATCCTGGACATCTTCGATGAGCAAGGAAGCCAAATCGGCTGTGGTGTCTCCAATTACAGCTCTGCCGATTTAGCTATCATTAAAGGTGCCCACTCTGACCAGATATTAACCCTCCTCGGGCATAACTATGGCGATGAGGTGATTCATAAGAACAATATGGTAGTGCTTTAAGGAAACTAATCAATGGAAATGTATGCTTACATAGATGAATCAGGGGATGAGGGTATAGGGGGAAAGGGAACAAAGTGGTTTGTTATCACGGCGCTGATTGCTAACCAAGAAGCGGCTACTGTATTAGGGTACACTTATCACAGAATGAAACAGCGGATTAATTTGGGTGCTGATAAAGTTCTTCATTGGTCAGAACTCAGTCATCCAAGGAAAAAGGCTGTAGCTGAAGAATTAGTTAATAATGACTTTGCTATCTGCTCAGTGCTAGTGGACACACAACACCCGGACATTGTGAATACTAACCCAAGATTAAAGGGTAGAAGGTTATATTTTTATACATTCAGGCGGTTGATAGAACGCATTACCTGGTACTGTGATGATAAAGGCTACAAAGTGAGGCTATATCCAGAAAATAAAGGTGGAATCAAATATGAGGAGTTAAATGGCTATTTGAACTATATCCAAAGCCAGCCAGACTGCGAAATTAGAAAGGGTTGTATCTTGGGAGTAAAGCCCAAGGCTAAATCCCAATCTAACCTGATACAGCTTGCAGATTGCGTTTGTGGCGCGGTTCACGATGCAGTAGAGTATAAGTATGGCGTAATTGAAGACTCATACCTATTAATGCTCAAGGACAAGCTGTATAGGCGAAGTGGCAAGGTATCCAGCTACGGCTTAAAGTTTATGCCACACAAAAGCACACTAATTCCGCAATTACTAGCAGGGACATATAAATGGCTAAATAATATATAAAAATTAGCTCCCGGCGGTAGAATCCCACGCCTCTACAGACGCTGCCATCTTTATCAGACGACCAACCGTTCCCCAGGAGCTTTTCTTACTACTATTGGAATTATAGTAAAATGTTATACTTTTGTCAATACTTTAGGGTATACCCTAAAATAATATAATAATAGTATTTATCAAGAAGAGGAAACAGCTGAAGGGAAACATAAAAATTGCAATAACCCTAGTTGCATTTTAAGGAACTAATATGGATACATTGAAAACTAATGTTTTGTATTATGGCGATAACCTGGAAATCCTACGTAAGTACATTCCTGACAATTCTATAGACCTTGTTTACCTGGACCCGCCGTTCAACAGTAAAAAGGACTACAACATCTTATTTAAGGAAAATGGTGGGGTTGAGTCTGAAGCCCAGATAAAAGCTTTCACGGATACCTGGCACTGGACTCAGACTGCCGAGAATACTTACCATGATATTGTCACTAGTGGACCACTGAAAATTGCGCAACTAATTGGTGCCTTGCATGATGCCATAGGTCAGAACGATGTCATGGCATATCTGGTGATGATGACCACGAGGTTAATAGAGCTGCACCGTATTCTCAAACCAACCGGCTCTCTTTATCTCCACTGCGACCCCACCGCCAGTCATTACATCAAGCTGGTGCTCGACCAGATATTCGAGCCAGCCAATTTCAGGAACGAGATAGTATGGCGGAGAACCAACGCGAAGAGTTTAGCCTTCACTAGGCTTGCATCAAACCATGATATCATCCTCAGATATTCCAAATCAGACAAGTGGCTCTGGAATCCTCAATACATGGAACATGACCCAGACTATGTGCGGAACTTCTACCGGTATGTAGAACCAGAAACCGGACGCCAATATCAACTGGCTGACTTGACAAACCCCAATAAGAATCGTCCGAACTTAACTTATGAATTTCTGGGCATGACCCGCGTCTGGCGGTGGACAAAAGAGCGCATGCAGGAGGCATACGAAAAAGGGCTAGTTGTTCAGAGTAAACCTGGGGCAGTGCCTCGACTGAAACGCTACCTTGATGAGCAAGAAGGCACACCTATCGATGACATATGGGATGATATTCCACCAATTCAGTCTCAAGCATCTGAGCGACTAGGCTACGAGACTCAAAAACCCCTCCTCCTTTTGGAGCGCATTATTCAAGCCAGCTCCAATGAAGGTGATGTAGTTCTCGACCCCTTTTGTGGCTGTGGCACAGCACTTGTGGCTGCTCAAAAGCTCAATAGACGCTGGATAGGCATTGACATTACTCATTTAGCTATCACCCTGATGCGCAACCGTCTCCGAGATAGCTTTCCTGCCATTCAATTTGAGGTTATTGGTGAGCCAGTAGATTTGGCTTCAGCTAAGGCTCTAGCGAGACAAGACCGCTACCAGTTCCAATGGTGGGCACTTGGCTTGATTAAAGCTAGACCATTGGGGGAGAAAAAGAAAGGTGCCGATAAGGGAATTGACGGCGTTATCCAATTCATAGATGATGCCAGCGGCAAGGCAAAGCGAGCCGTCGTCCAGGTAAAAAGCGGGCATGTAGGCGTTAATGCCGTCAGGGAGTTGAAGGCAGTGGCGGCTCACGATGCTTTAGGTATATTTATTACCCTAGAGCCACCAACGGGGCCAATGCAGGCTGAAGCGATAAGCGCTGGCTTTTACCACTCCCCGGGCTGGAATAAAGATTATCCTAAAATGCAGATATTGACCATAGAAGAGCTATTACATGGCAAGACTGTTGATATGCCACCACAAACACAAACAAATGTTACCTTCGCTAAGGCGCCTAAGGTCTCTACAAAGGAACTAGGGAAGCAGTTAGATATGGGCAGTAGCTAAAATATACGGATGGATAAAGAAAATAACGAGGAAATCTGTGCCCAGCGCTTCTTAAACTGGTATAACGAACAGCATAAAAGAAACTATATTTATCAGAGAGCGGCCACTTATTTCCTTAGCCTAAAGGGTAAGCTGAATTGGGACTTTGTAGCTTGCGAGCGTGATAACCAGGAGGAATGGATTGGGATCGAGGTGAAAGAACTATCTACTACAAGAGAGGTTCATATAAGGTTTGAGTTCTGGGAGGATTTGTGCTTGGAGTTAACCCAAGCCTCAACAGTCAAAGGAATTCGGGGGAAATTTAAAATTATCCATCCACCAGTCGTTAATTTAATGCCTGGAGAGCGCCCCAAACTCCTAAAGGCTCTTGTCGAGGTTTTAAATAACAAGACATCAGCATTGAAGGCAGATTTTATGGATATCGGGCCTGACATCGCAGATAAATTTACTAGCTGGCCTAGAGAGAAAAGTAGGAACCGGGATGAATACCGTAAGTGGAGAGAATTGCGTCCGGCTGAGCTGCTAATTAACGGAAGTCCATATTCAGGATGCCAAGTGATATCGTCTAGTAGCCCGATTGTCGCCCGCGATGGCGCCGAGATACACGAGAAAACTTTTAATGAAGCGGATATCAAACATGCAAACAAGCAGCTTAGATTGGCTAAAGAAAAAGGAGCAAGGAAGACTATCCTTTTACTTTGTTGCGAGCCTTTCATCTCTGAAGACCTGATAAAGGATCAGGTGCGGAACTTAGACCGTCGCCTTATTTCCGACATTGATTGTATCTACCTGGTTGATATGGGTAGTGAAGGTGGAGTAGTTAAGGTATACCCCGATTAATGGTGAGTAAAGGGAGGCAAAAGTTATGAAGTCAGCTATCGAGGAACTGGAAGAAAAAGGAACGGCGGCTAAGGCGGCTTCAAAGAAGCTTGCCTTCCTTTCTACAGAAATTAAGAATAAGGCTTTGCTCAATATCAAGAAAATCTACGCAAACATACAGCGAAAGGAGGTGAGCTGGATGGATTGACAAGGGAATTAAAGGTGTCCTACAATCCCGCTTTAGAAGGCAGGAAAAAGCCTTCCAGTGCAAGCGAGGATACAAAGGAAAGCGAAGGCAGCGTATGATATGGCAGTAGCCAAAAAAGAGAAAATAAATTCCAGGTCATAGGAGATAGAGTCTTGAGACAACTTATTAGAATTTATGCGTCATATGGAGGGTCATTCGGGAAGGGATGCTCCGGTATAGGAATCAATTAGAAAGGAGGCAGTACTATGGTAGAAATTATTCTCGCTTCTTTTGCAGATTTCTGGGCAGTCATCTGGACGTACCTGCCCCAACTGGTGGGTGCACTCGTCTTGTTGCTGGTCGCCTGGATCTTGGCCAAAGTGCTAAGATCCGTTATCCGAAAGGCCCTGCGGGCTGTCAAGGTCGATGAGCGCTTCGCCAAGTTGAGCGGTGTCAAAGAAGAGGGTCGGTTTCCCGTGGCTCAAGGAGCCGGTACAGTTGCGTACTGGCTGGTCTGGCTGCTCTTTATCCCAGCTGTGTTGGGTGTCCTGGGCCTAGAAGGATTGTTGGTGCCGGTCATGAACATGATTGACAATGTCCTTGTGGCGATCCCTTACATCATTGCCGGCATCCTGCTGTTAGTCATCGCTTACTTATTAGGTCGCTTGCTGGGCAACTTGGTGACTAGCTTTCTGACACGTGTTGGTTTCAATACGATCCTGGTCAAGCTAGGTATAACTAAAAAGCCTGCTGAGGGGGAGTGGACACCGTCAAAAATCGCTGGATGGACTGTTCTGGTGGTGATCATGCTCTTCGCTGGGATGATGGCAGCGGATCTGCTGAACTTCCCTGTCCTAAACGAAGCTATAGCTACGGTCACGGCCGTTCTCGGTCACGTGATCTTGGGGTTGGTCATCCTGGGCATCGGCATCTTCTTGGCGAATCTGGCCTCCAAGGCTTTGCAAGCCAGCGGGCGGCCCCAAGCTAAGACGTTGGCCTTTCTTGCGCAGGTCGCTATCATAGTGTTCGTTGGTGCCATAGCCTTGCATCAAATGGGTTTTGCTAATGAAATCGTTACGCTAGGCTTCGGTATGCTGATGGGCGCTATCGCTGTGGCAGTGGCCATCGCCTTCGGTCTGGGAGGGCGTGATGTCGCTCGCGTTCAGTTAGAGCGTTGGATGCAGTCACTAAGGTCTGAAGAGCCCAAAAAGTAAGGTGGGTCTTAAAGATTATGAAGCATCTCTTCCCAAGTGACCGCTATATGACAGATGAGTTCTAAATACTTATGACAGCAGGAGCACCTAGTCGACTCTTCCCTATGGTGAACATCTTAGTCCCGCTTCTCCGTCTCGCACGGTGAGGAGCGGTTGCACCACCAACAGCGAGCCTAGTAGCGCCTTGGCCTTCGCAATACGCCCACTGAAAGTGTTTAGAGAGACTGGTAGGGAAAGACACATCCAGCTTCCTAAGCCAGGAATAAATCCCCGAGGTGTAGAAATCACTAAAGAGGCATTAGTTGCGGATGAGGACTCCAAAGCTATTGACATGTACTGCCAAAGAACAAAAATAGAGTATAATCCATACAAGAGGTGGGTTAGTTACTGGAGGGAGAGATGAAAAGGAGCATCAATTTATAGTTAAAGAGAGCAGAGCGGATATAGGCATAGCGGGAAGCACAGTTCGAAGCCGGAAAGCAAACTTCGTAAGCTTGGGAAATCCGACATGGATGTGATCATGCCAACACACTGCTAAGGTAAATGATAGTATTCTAAAAGGAGACCGGTTATGCAATCAGCCATAAGAGAGCTGGAAGAAAAAGGGAGAGCTGCCAAAGCAGCTTCAAAGAAGCTTGCCTTCCTTTCCACGGAAATTAAGAATAAGGCTTTGCTTAATATCGCTGAAGCCGTTGTTAGCAGGCAAGATGAAATCCTGGCTGCTAACAAAGTTGACTATGAACAAGCTAAAGCATCAGGAATGAATGAAGCCATGCTTGATAGGCTTATGTTGTCGGCATCCCGCCTGGAGGCGATGTCACAGGATGTGAAGACGGTGGCTGCCCTGCCTGACCCTGTGGGTGAGATATTTGAAATGAGAACCCTGGCAAATGGCTTACAAATAGGCAAGAAGCGAGTCCCCCTCGGAGTGATCGGTGCAATATATGAGAGTCGTCCCAATGTAACTATAGACATATCCAGCTTGTGCCTTAAAGCGGGCAACGCCGTTATCCTTCGCGGCGGAAAGGAAGCTATAAATTCCAACATGGCACTTGCCGGAGTAGCCCAGCAATCCTGCCTGCAAGCCGGAATGCCCAATGGTGCAATTCAATTCATTGAATCCACAGAACGATCTGTGGTTAATCACATGCTTAAAATGAAAGGAATAATTGACCTGATAATCCCTCGTGGCGGTGCTGGATTGATAAAGCTCATCTCAGAAAACGCCACTATGCCCGTGGTTACCGGCGGCGTGGGCGTTTGCCACACCTATGTGGATAAAAGCGCTGACCTCGATAAAGCCACAGCTATTGCCTATAATGCCAAGGTGCAACGCCCAACAGTATGCAACGCTCTGGATTGCCTCCTGGTCCACAATCAGATTGCTAGAGATTACCTGCCTTCAATCGCAAAGGAATGGGCAAAGGCCAATGTGGAAATGCACTGTGATGAACGAGCCATGGCTATTTTAAATTCCATCCCCTCCCTGAAGTTAGTCCCGGCAACAGAGGAAGACTGGGGAAGAGAGTTCTTATCCCTAACCGCAGCTATTAAAGTCGTCGATTCCTTAGATGAAGCCCTGGAGTATATTGCGAGATATGGCTCAGGACATTCCGAAGCCATTATCACCGAAGATTACTCCACTGCGATGAGGTTCCTTAATGAAGTAGATGCCGCCTGTGTCTATGCCAATGCCAGCACCCGCTTCACCGATGGTAGTCAATTCGGATTGGGTGCCGAGATAGGCATAAGCACTCAAAAATTCCATGCCCGCGGACCGATGGCTCTAAAGGAAGTAACCAGCTATAAATGGATTATTTTCGGCAGCGGGCAAGTCCGCCCCTAAGATAAAGCCTTTACTGCTTCCCTCTGAGCTTTGAATAGCTTTGTTATTCCTTGCTGGGCTAATGAGAGCAGTGAATCGATAGCTTCCTTGGAGAAAGGCTTACCTTCGGCAGTCCCCTGGACTTCCACAAACTCGTTCTTATCAGTCATGACTACATTGAAATCAACCTCAGCACGGTAATCTTCCTCGTAGCAAAGGTCAAGCAGCATATCACCATTAACAATTCCCACGCTAATGCCGGCTGCCATCTTATTGAGCGGCATAAAGGGCAACACACCTTGTTTTCTCAAATTATGGAAAGCTTGATACAAGGCAACATATCCACCGGTGACCGCAGCGGTTCTGGTGCCGCCGTCTGCTTGCAATACATCGCAGTCCACAATGAAAGTTCGCTCCCCAAGGACAGTCATATTAGTTATCGCCCTCAAACTACGACCAACAAGACGCTGGATTTCCTGGCCTCTTCCCCCCATCCTATCTCGCGACGTGCGGGTAAGCGTTGCGCGGGGCAACATAGCATATTCCGCAGTCACCCAGCCTTGCCCGCTACCCCTCAGGAAATTAGGAACCCTCTCCTCCGTACTTACGGAGCATAACACCCTCGTCTGCCCCACCTCTATTAACGCTGAACCTTCGGCAAAAGATTGGTAACCCAAGGTTATCCGCGCCGGGCGGATTTCATCACTTGCCCGCTTGTCTATCCTCGCCATTTCAGTCATCAAGTATAGCACTGCTCACTGACATCACCAAAATCGGGATTGAGCCGTTAAGAATGTCTATTTTGCCTTAGCGAAGGGTGAGATTGATTCCTCGTCCTTCCTTAATTCTATGATACGGTCACGGAGCAGAGCAGCCTTCTCAAATTCCAGATTCTTCGCTGCTGCTTTCATCTGAGATTCCAGCTGTTTGATGAGGCGATGCATCTCCTCCATAGAAATAGGGCTAGCTATGTAAGGAGCACGAGTTTCCGCTACCGCTTGAACACGCTGGGTAATATCCTTAATCGCCTTCTTTATCCCTTGAGGTGTTATGCCATGTTCTTTGTTGTAAACTTCCTGGATTCCTCGGCGACGTCGGATTTCTTCTATCGCTTCCCGCATCGACTTAGTAATGGAATCAGCATACATTATCGCATGAGCATTCACATGTCGGGCGGCCCTACCCATGGTCTGGATAAGCGCCTCCTTTGACCTTAAATAACCTTCCTTGTCAGCATCAAGTATGGCTACCAGGCTCACCTCAGGCAAGTCTAATCCCTCACGCAATAAGTTGATACCGACCACAACATCGTAAACGCCTAGTCGAAGGTCACGCAATATCTCTACCCTCTCCAGAGTCTCAATCTCAGAGTGAAGATAATGAGTTTTTATCTCCATCTCCCTGAGATAATCACACAGTTCCTCAGCCATCCTCTTGGTTAAAGTAGTTACCAAGCAACGTTCGCCTTTATCCACTTTTGTCCTTATCTGATAGATAAGGTCATCGATTTGCCCTTTAACTGGCTTAATCTCCACACTGGGCTCCAACAAGCCTGTAGGACGAACTAATTGCTCTACTAGCTGCTGGCTATGCTCATATTCATACTGCGCTGGCGTAGCGGAGACGTAGACGACCTGGTTAATATGCTTCTGAAATTCCTCAAAATTTAATGGACGATTATCCAGTGCTGAAGGAAGACGGAAACCGTAATCAACCAGAGTTCGCTTCCGCGATATATCTCCATGATACATTCCCCTTATCTGAGGCAAGGTCATGTGAGACTCATCGATGAATAACAAATAATCATCAGGGAAATAATCAAGCAAAGTCCAGGGTGTACTTCCCGGGGCACGCCGCTGAAGATGCCTGGAGTAATTCTCCACACCGGTGCAATAACCAACCTCCTGGAGCATTTCAATATCGTAGTTGGTTCGAGCTTCGAGCCTTTGAGCTTCAAGCAACTTACCCTGACTCTTTAGCTCCTCAAGCCTTCCCTTCAGTTCTTCCTTAATATCTTCAATTGCCGCCATTAACTTATCATGAGGAGTAACGAAATGCTTAGCAGGATAAATGTCTACCTGGTCACACTGGGATAGAAGTTCGCCAGTGAGTGGGTCAATTTCCATGATGCGGTCGATTTCATCCCCCCAGAATTCAATCCGCAGTGCTATCTCCTCATAAGCTGGCAGAATTTCCAGAGTATCACCTCTAATACGAAATTTACCTCTCGTGAGCTCAAAATCATTCCTCTCATACTGCATATCAACCAAATGGCGGACAAGCCTGTCCCGGTTATAACTCTCATTCCTCTTTACAGTAATGGCAAAGCTATGATACTCCTCAGGGGCACCTAAACTATAAATACAAGAGACCGAAGCCACTATAACGATATCGCTACGCTCAAAGAGAGCTCTGGTAGCAGCATGCCGCAACTTATCAATCTCCTCGTTTATATCAGTCTCCTTTTCAATATAGGTGTCGGTGCTTGGGATATAAGCCTCGGGCTGATAGTAATCATAGTAACTAACAAAGTATTCCACGGCATTCTCGGGGAAGAATTCCTTGAACTCTGTGGCTAATTGAGCAGCTAAAGTCTTATTGTGGCAAATGACCAGCGCAGGCCTTTGCACCCTCTCAATGGCGTTCGCCATAGTGAAGGTTTTGCCGCTTCCGGTGACTCCAAGCAATGTTTGCCCATGATATCCTTTATTCAGCCCCTCCACTAGCCTATCCACAGCTTGTGGCTGGTCTCCGGTAAGTTGAAAGTCGGAAACCGTTTTGAATGAAGCCATCGAAGTTAATCGCCCTGGTAGAAAGTAACGCCTAATATGCCCGGACCACCTACAGCCTGACCGGCCGGCGTAAATGACATGTGATAAAATTCTACAGGGTGAAATTGCTCCTTGATTCCTTCTATTAGCTCTTCAGCTTCCGCGGATGGTTCAGAATACGTTACGGCAACATGCAGCGACGCCACATTATCAATGTAATCCTGCACCACCTCAACGAGATTTTTCACAGCTTGCGACTTAGTCCTGAGCAAGGAAACAGGTTCCACCCTACCCGGCGAAAAGTTAACCATTGGTCTTGCCCTGAGTGTCGAACTCGACCATTCTGCTAACTTGTCCACCCTCCCTGTTCTCCTCAAATAACCAAATGTATTGAGAACAAAGAACTGCTTCACACGCGATTTCACATCGTTGGCTGCCTCGATTACCTCAGATATATCTTTGTCACGGGCAGCGGCTCGAGCTGCCGCCAGGGCAATGAAGCCTTGAGCCATAGCAAATACTTCAGAGTCAAACAATTCTACCTTCAACCCAGGTATGGCTTCCTCGGCCATTCTGGCACCTGTTTTAGCCAACGATATCGTTGAGCTCAACTGTGAGCTGCCGACTACATGGACTACTTTATTCGCCTTCTGACTTGCCTTCTTATATGCCTCACAATAAATCGTCGGAGACCACGGAGTAGTATCAATTTGCGCTAACTTCTGAAACCTACGAATTAGCTCCGGAGGCAAAGCCTCATTAGTATCCTGGTAAACCTTACCTTCACCCATAATTCGAACAGGAATAACGTAAATGCCATATTTGTCCACCAATTCTTGAGACAGGTGGGCACCACTATCGGTAACTACAATCACTTTATTCATGATGTTTCGTATTGGGCACATAGTGACTGATGCTCAACCACCCTACAAGGCGTTTACCTACCAGCTAGTTCCTGGAGTGCCGTTTTAACTTTTTCCTCCAGGCTTAGCTCCGAGGAATTGGGGATGCTGGAAACAACCTGAGCAGCTTCTTTCAAAGAGTAGCCCAGGCTGGTTAAGGCAGCTATGGTGTCGCTATCCTCTGGGGCTAACGGCAAAGCAGCTTCTTTCCACTCTCGCTCCAGCTTATCTCTGAGTTCAACGACAAGACGGTTTGCCATTTTCTTACCAATGCCAGGTACTTGCTGAATAAGGTCAACATTACCGCTGATAATCGCTGTAGCTAATTGTTCTGCGCTTAGTTTAGAAAGCAATGCTAATGCCACTTTGGGGCCAATTCCTGAAATGGAGATAAGATTCTTGAACAGAGCTACCTCCTCAGTGGAGGTGAAGCCGTAAAGGGAGATATTATCCTCTTTTACATAGAGGTGGGTATAAAGGGAAATTTTATCACCGAGGGCTCCTAGCTGAATTAAGGTTGAACCGGGAAGATATACCAGAACGCCGACACCACCCACCTTAATGACAGCTGAATCAATGCCACAATATTCCAGTGTTCCTTCCAGGGTAGCTATCATCTCAACCTTCGTTAGCAAGCCACTTATTGAGGCGACTTTGCTGGATATGACAAATTGCCACAGCTAAGGCATCACTAGCGTCGCTTGGCTCAGGCAACTCATCAAGTCCCAGAAGCATTCTCACCATTTCCTGTACTTGTTCTTTATCGCTCCTTCCATAGCTTGTTACTTGCTGCTTCACTTGAGTTGGTGAATACCGATATACTGGCAGTCTTTGATTGGCAGCCACCAAAATAGCTATAGCTTGTGCTCTGCCAATAGCCAATGCCGAACGGATATTACGCCCAGCGAAGGGTTCCTCAATAGCTACTTCATCGGGATGATGTTTGGCAATGATTTGAGATAACCCATTGTATGCGGAACGCAGTCTTTCCTCCAAACGAGTATTCCGTGAAAAGCTTAATACCCCGTAATTCACCATCTGCAGCTTTTCCCCATCATCCACTACACCATAGCCTAGATTCACCGTCCCGGGGTCAATGCCA
>Ga0315543_1002515_pt1 | contig 17751 bp, 10 predicted proteins | sample SalMarSW160210MG_2_FD_203098 | JGI IMG/M metagenome (GOLD analysis project Ga0315543, IMG submission 203098) | Salt marsh sediment microbial communities from the Plum Island Ecosystem LTER, Massachusetts, United States - Salt Marsh Sediment SW1601-210 ...
CCACATCTATAGGTATATCTATGCTCTGATCTTTCGGTGACGGCTTTCTGGCGAACTCCGGCGGTTCCACAAACATGGTAATTTTGAGATTATCAACAAGGAGCACCTGCGTCCACGGATCTGCTACTTCTACACCCGGCCACGGCGGACCACCGATCTCATAAGACCACATGGGATTTGTCATGACCCATTCAGTTCCTTGCCACCATGTTTTGTTATTTGCCTCCAAGTCCCCCAGGTTATATTCTATATGGACCCATTCGTCGGCTTGATAAAGTTCCAGGACAGGTAAACCAAATCCATAGTCACCTCCAACCTCTTTTGTGAGTACAAAAATCTCTATCAGGTGAGGATCCCAGTTACCCTGAAGGTTGCGTATATCAAGCTCGAAGGTGTAATCATTCGGATCGTCACTGGTGTTATCGGTCATCTCGATGTCCGTCTTGTAACCAAAGCGTTGATCAATATCAGCAGCAAGCGTTCCGCTCTCTTCCCGTACGATACTTCCCTCGAAATCCACATACTGACCTACATGCGAGATAGAGTTGTCAAACCAAAGCCAGCCCTCAGTTGGGTCGCCTATAGCGCGGTCTTCAAAATCGTCCTCATGCACAGCTATAACATCGGCAAGACTTGTCATTGATCCCGCCAAACATAGTAGTAATACGATTGGAATTGTCTTTTTCATCCACATAATCATTCTCCTTTGAAAAGATTAATAAAAAAATTATTCATACATTTCGACATGTTATGGCATACATATAATGCTATAACACTTAAATCGTCGGTCGTTTCTGTTTTTGTTCCTAAAAACGGAAAAATGGAAAACTACAATAAGTATAATTTCTTCTGATACAAAAAAATAGCCGGATATATTTTCATTGACATAGTTCGGATAAACAACAAAACACGCCTGCCTTCCTTGATAACTACAAGAGTAAGTCTCTATAAATAATTTGTATCACATTTTAAGCCCTATTGTCAAGTGAAAAAAATCGCTCCTTTAAACATTTTACATGGGATTATCGGCCAGAATTAAAGTTCTCGTAACCAGTCTCAAAAATAAGGACGGTTTTTCCGCCCTGACACAAAGATTCTCGGGGTAAACAACAAAAACATCGCAGGCAAACACCATGCCAATCTCCAGCGGCGTGTGATGGAATTGCCTTCGAAATATAAGCGGTTCCAAAGCCAGGAAGCTGCAGGCAAGGATAAAAAAAAGCCCCTTTTTTGTAAAAAGGGGCTTTTTTAAACACAAGCATTTGCAAAAATTAGACAGGCCTTGTTTAGTCGATTTGAGTAATCACTAATGCATCGAGCTGACTTTCGTCTTCTCTGTACCTGATTTCCAGTGTATAATTCCCGGCCTCTAATGTGAACTCCACAGTAACATCATCGTCATCAGAGCTGAATACATCTTCCCAGCCCCAGACACCTTCCTGAGTCAAGCCGTTCCATTCAATCCAGCCCGGATTAGAGGGATCGCCTGCTACATTCATAGTGACGTCGGGAATCCGCAGCCAGAAGGAGTCATTGTTACCAATGGTAATGACACGGCCGGTGATTTTATATACGCCGCCGGTCACCACTGTAAACTGATAAGCGGCTAAACCGTCAGCAGGAGGACTACCGGTGCTTGAAGCCGCATTCGGATCTTTCATAATATACTGTCCACCGGAAGCATTGGGATCATCATAAATCATCATTGGTGCCTCAATCGAATCGGCCGCCTCTGCTTCGAGCCAGATTACTTCCGGAGGTTGCAGAGCGACTCCATAGAGTCTGATCTCGTCAAGCAGTATCATACCCGAGCCGCCGGCGCCGCCGATCCTCTCGAGGCCGATGGTCAGTGACGAAACGTTGTCCAGATTTACCCCTGTAAGGTCAACAATTATAGGATTCCAATGTGGTCTTGTGATATCGCTGTCGTACTGGAACTTGGAATTGCCAACCTTCACATACAACTGATTGTCGCCGGTATTGCCCAGATCGCCATGAATCCAGAGAACCAAAGTTTGAGGCGAAACTTTGGTCCAATCACTACCGATTGACAGATTGCTCGTGCTCACAGTCACTTCAGACTTACTTGCAGTACTATTGTCGTATATTAGCGGCGCCGATTGATTGCCTCCATGAACAATGTCGGTTTCCATCGTTGGCTGGAACGCCTCGGAATAACCCATTGTTGAGCCGTTGACTGAAGGATTATCATATCCATCTATCCACGTTTCATAGACCAGGTTGCTGCCAGCTTCACCTGTAAGAATGTCATTGTAGGACTCGAAATCATCTACAACGAGATATTCCTGCGTCATAAAGCTCCAGACATCACCCGGCCACGTTTGGATTGCCTCAAGATTGTTCACCTCATCAACACGCCAGTAGTACATACTGTCCAGATCGAGAGACAGGAGGTCGTCAACGGGCTGGTTCACAGTTGTGGCAGGCGCGGTGCCGTCTATTACAGCCTGTTGGTCGGTGCTTATATACACTATATGCTGAGCTGCTTCTCTGCCGGGTCTCCAGCTCAGAGATGTATCTATAGCAACGTCTGTCGCACCATCTTCAGGAATGGGTTTTCTTGCACCGACGGGAATGTACATGAATTTTACTTCGCTCAGACCGTACTTGTTAAAGATGCCGGCGCCACCGATCCAGTTGTTGTTGGCAGTGACCTTAACATATTTAACTTCTGCGCCGTCAAAAGGAACAGTCGTATTGGCTGCATAACCTGCGGCACCGGGCGCCTGGGCCAATTCGGAAACATTTGCCTGGTTCCAGGTGGTACCATCTGCCGAGTATTCTATCGCCACCTCTTTAATTCCGTATAGTGAAAGAACTAAATCACCATTATAATTCCAAATCAGCATCTCATGCAGCTTATAGGGCTTATCGAACTGGTATTGTATCCAGGCCGACCCCGGATCACCGGGAGCACTGAGCCACATATCATCCGCATTTGTTGAGTGCAGGTCATTTTCGTCTAATCCCGAGCCGTCGATGGTTTTTTCCGGCCCCCGACCTTCTGACTGACCGGAAGCTGTTGGAATTATGTTCGCGGCAGGGATGGCATAGGTGAAAGGCTCGACTGTAAAGCTCCAAACCTTGCCTTTGAAGACCGTATTATCCGGCGGGGCGTTGACCTCATCAACACGCCAGAAATACTGTTGGTTTAATTCCAGACGACCGGGATCAAGTGTCACTGAACTCACGCCAGGACCGATTAGGAGCGGACTGCTTGAATTGGCATTGTTGACATCATCGAAATTTGTGCCTAAGTAAACATCATGTTTACTTGCTTTATCACCGGCTGTCCAACTGAGAACACCATCGCGGTAAACGTCTGTCTCTTCATCCATAGGGCTTGGTGCAGAGGCGATTTCACTGCTGTAACCCTCCATAAGATCCTTAATTTCCGGCTGGGATAATATCCGACTGAAAATAAAAAACTCGTCGATCGTTCCTTGGAAGTATGTTTCTGCCATCGCTTGCGACCTGCCTATCCAGTTGTTGGTTGTAACACCCAGGCTCGAAACATTATTGACGGCATTGATGTTTCTACCGACTTCCTGGCCGTCGAGATACATGATTATGGTCGTTGTACTGGCGCTGACAGTTACGGCGATATGGTGCCAATCGGTGGCAAGCATACTCCCGGCGTCCACCACGTCCTCGGCGCCGTTACCTGCCGTTGTGATGGCAAAACGCATGGAGCCGATGGTGTTAACGGCAGGAGTAAGAAACATATAGACTGTTGTGCCATTGTTAAACTCAAAGACGCTTTGCCATGCGGTACCAGAGTTGAAAAAGTTTACCCATGTTGCGATTGTGCATTCGGTTAGCGTATTAATAGTAGATCCAATCGGTAGCTCAACATGGTCATCGGTGCCGTCGAGTTCTACTGCACCGTTGATCTGACCTTCGATCCATACAGGTTCGCCCACAAGGGTGCCGTAGTTCCCATTGCCGGATGAATCGGTGGCAATTGTGCCGGATGTTTCATCGAACTTCCACCAGCCAGCGAGGTCTGGACCTGCAACAGCTTTGTTTGTTATGACCAGAGACGCCAATAGACCAAAACAGGTAAAATAAATCTTTTTTTTAAACATAATAATCCTCCTTTAAAAATGCCTTTAAATTTAGACAAACGAGAAAGTTTTTTTCCTTCCGTCCATACTTGGCATCATATATCTGCCCGGGATAATGTTTTTAGATTTGAAAATGCCTCCTTCCTTCAATAACAAGACTTCGGAACAAAGGTAAAAACCATGCCTACATGTTTCTTGAGCAAGAAAACCATAGATGAGAATCATGTGTAAATCCTTACTCACAACCTTATTGCTGCCAAATTGATAGTCATTCTATCAAGAAATATTAAGAAAAAGCCCCCACTTTTATCAGAGGCTTTTTTCAAACCTATATATCAACAATGGTCACATAACGGCCTTGTTTAGTCAATCCTGGTAATCGTAATAGCATCCAGTAAAGCACCATCTTCTCTGAAAGCAATCTCCAGAGTATATGTACTGGCTGCCATTGTCCATTCTACTTTTGTATCAGCATCATCGCTGCTGTGAACGACATCCCAGTGCCAGTCAGCTCCGCCGTCTATATTATTCCACTGAACCCAGCCGCTGGAATGATTCACCGTCTGGATTGTGGCACCTGGAATCTGTCTCCAGAAGGAGTCATCGGTAGCGGGGTGCAATGACCCGGCTGCCAATTTTTATACACCAGCCTGGACCGTAATCGTGTATCTGGCGACACCTGGAGATGGTGGTGCACTTGTACTTACACTGCCATCTCCCACTGCAATGTGCCTACCTCCCAAAGCATTGGGATTATCATATATCAATATATATATTTTTTCCGAAAAAATTAAGGAGCCGGCTTATACAACATAATATCATCCATTAGCAAAACACCCTCGCCTCCAGTCGAGCCGGTTCTTTCCAGACCGATTACAACCTGCGTGACATTTGCCAGATTGATACCAAAGTCCGCCAGAGATACCTCTGCACTTTGCCATTCAGCCAGTGTCAGATCTATGCCGCTTATTGTCTGCTTGGAACTGTTCAGCTTGACATACAACTGCTCCGTTCCGGTATTGTTCGGATCGCCGTAGAACCATAAGACCAGCGTCTCAGGAGCGCTAACGGCCCAATTACTGCCGGCTGACAGAGCGTTCGTGCTCGCTGTCACTTCAGATTTGCTTGCAGTACTATTGTTGTATATGAGCGGCGCCGACTGATCGCCACCATGAACAATAGCGGTTTCCATTGTCGGCTGGAATGCCTCTGAATAGCCCATTGTTGAGCCGTTGGCCGAAGGATTATCATATCCATCTACCCACGTTTCATAGACCAGATTGCTGCCTTCCTCACCTGTGGCGATGTCATTGTAGGACTCAAAATCCTCTACAACAAGATATTCCTGCGTCGTAAAGCTCCAGACATCACCCAGCCAGGTTTGGACTGCCTCAAGATTATTCACCTCATCAACACGCCAGTAGTAAATGCTGCCCAGATCGAGAGATAGTGGGCCGTCAACGGGTTGGTTCACAGTTGTAGCAGGTGCAGTGCCATCTGTTACAGCCTGTAGGTCGGTGCTGATATACACTATATGCTCGGCCGCTTCTCTTCCGGGTCTCCAGCTCAAAACAGTGTCTATCGCAACGTCTGTTGCACCATCTTCCGGAGCAGGCTTTCTCGCATCGACCGGTATGTACAGGAATCTCACTTCGCTCAGACCGTACTGGTTAAAGAGACCGGTGCCGCCGCCATAGTTGTTGTTGGCGGTGACTTTGACATATTTTACCTCTGCATCATCTAAAGGAACGGTCGTATTGGCTGCATAGCCTTCTTCACCGGATGCCGTGGTCAATTCGGAAACATTTGCCTGCGTCCAGGTAACGCCGTCTGCCGAGTAATCTATCGTCACTTCTTTAATTCCGTATAGCGTAAGGATGGTATCTCCGTTATAGTTCCATATCAGCATCTCATGCAGCTTATAGAGCTTATCGAACTCATATTGTATCCAGGCCGAACCCGGGTCACCGGCAGTGCTGAGCCACATATCAGCCGCATTGACTGAGTGCAGGTTATTTTCGTCTAATCCTGAACCGTCGATGGTTTTTTCCGGCCCCTGACCTTCTAACTGGCTGGAAGCTGTTGGAATTATTTTCGCGGCAGGGATGGGATAGGCGAGAGACTCGACTGTAAAGCTCCAGACATCGCTTTTGAATACAGTGGAGTCTGATGAGTTTACATCATCGATTCGCCAGTAATAGGTTAAACCAAATTCCAAATCACCCGGATCGAAGCTGTTCACATCGAGGTTTTCGGCAACGATGTTTACGTCAAGTTGTTCTTCTATTGTAGCTTCGTTTACATCGTCAAAATTCGTGCCTAAGAAAAGATTATGCTTGGGTATTTCAACGATCTTTCCAGGTGTCCAGGAAAGAATCGTTCTATAATGGACATCTTCTTCCTGATTTGCCGGTTGTGGCTTAGTGCTGATACCTGCAGGAACAAACGGAATCTCGTCGGGCAAAGTAGTCGGATCAACATCTGTCTCATTCGTAATCAAAAATCCATCGATCCATAATCCATCTTCCCTATAAGCGATCTCAAGAGTATAGTTTCCGGGTTCCATAGTCATTTCAATAAACTCGTCACCCGGCCAAGCATCATAGTGTCGAAGTTGTGACCAAAACCAATCTTGAGAATCGGTCACGGCCACTTCGTAATCAAGATTATTGTCCCTTATCCAGTCATCAGCAGCAACTTCTATATTTAGAGTAGCTCCCTGGATACGAACCCAACAGGAATCCGAACTATCTCCATCGACATCAGGGGAGCATAGGACGCGAAGATACATTCTATAAACTCCTCCTTCACTGACTCTAATAGTATATGTTGCTATTCCGGTCGATGGAGGACCTGAGCTGCTGTCATTGCCTGGTTCAACGGCAATATACTTACCACCAGATGCGGTCGCATCATCTATTATTTGAAGTGGTTCGGTTATGGAAGAAGCTATTTCAGCTTCTCCCCATATTTCTTCACCACTTGCACCCTCTACAGCCAAAAAAATTAGCAGACTAAAGGCAAATAAATAAATTATTCTTCTACTCATCACATTACTCCTTTCTTAATGAAAAAATTAACTCATCATCTGACATAAAAAAGTACATTTTCTTTTATTTAATATCTGTTATTACCTCCTTCCTTATATACTGTACTTTCCAAAAAGCGAAACGCTAAGCAACGAGTTTTGGGAGTTTATAAAACTGTTTATGAATTTTGTTAATTTCATGACATTTATAAGAACTTGCAAAAAATGTTTGCCTTAAAACCTTCCTTCTCAGAACAACACACTTATTATCATGCGAAGACCTTTGATTTGCATTATCCCATGGATTATCGCTGCGGTTACGCAAAACCTTCGACAATTTGTCCCAGGCCATTGCAATCCAGACTTTAGTCTTTGCATTAACGGATGTAATTACACACAGGCTAAGTAAAAAAGCAGGAGATAAGTTTCTTAATCGTAATAATCCTCATCGTCCAGATAATCAACCTCCTTCAAAAAGATTAATAAAAGAATTATTACATTTCTATATACTATGGCATATATACAAAACTATGATACGTAAATCATCGATTGTTATTATTTTTGGTTTCTAAAAAATGTGAATGTAGATCAGATGATAAAATCATACGCATAATCCGCTTGGAAAACTTCAATATGTGTAATTTCTTTTGGTAAAAAAGATAGACCGGATATATTTTCATTGACATAGTCCGGATAAATAGTATAAACACTCCTGCATTCCTCGATATCTACAAGAGTAGGTTTCTATAAATATCTTGTATCACATTTTAAGCCCTGTTGTCAAGTGAAAAAATCGCTCCTTTAAACATTTTACATGGGATTTTTGGCCGGAATTAAGGTTCTCGCAGCCAATCTCAGTGATAAGGACCGTATTTTCCACCCTAACACCGAGATTCTCATCGGGGTAAACAACAAAGACATGACGAGCAAACACCATGCCAATCTCCAGCGGTGTGTGATGGAATTGCCTTCGAAATATAAGCGGTCCCAAAGCCAGGAAGCTGCAGACAAGGATAAAAAAAAGCCCCTTTTATGTAAAAAGGGGCTTTTTTAAACACAAGCATTTGCAATAATCATCCGGGCCCTGTTTATAAAGCATAGGAAACCGGGACAATTGCACGAGCATGGATTCTGCAGGTGCCTTTACGCACTGTAAATGTATTACTGGCTATACCACCTTATGCGGACAGTTGTTTATATTCTCCTACAAAAATATATTAACCACCCAAAACATTGGTACCATCATACATTTATATTATATACTTTTTCCGACAAAACTAAAGAGCCGACTTATACAACCAGATATCATCCACGAGCAAAATGCCCTCGCCTCCGGTCGCGCCGGTTCTTTCCAGACCAATTACAAGCTGCGTGACGTTAGCCAGATTGATACCGAAGTCCGCCAGGGGTATCTCTGCATTTTGCCATTCAGTCTGTGTCAGATCAACACCACTTATAGCCAGCTTGGAGTTGTTCAGCTTGACGTACAACTGCTCCGTTCCGGCATTGTTCGTATCGCCGTAGAACCACAAAACCAACGTCTCAGGAGCGCCGACGGTCCAATCAATACCGATTGAAAGGTCGCTCGTGCTCGCAGTCACTTCAGACTTACTTGCAGTACTATTGTCGTATATTAGGGGTACCGACCGTCTGCCGCCATGAACAATAGCATTTTCCATCGTCGGCTGGAACGCCTCAGAATAACCCATTGTTGAGCCGTTGGCTGAAGGATCATCATATCCATCTATCCACGTTTCATAGACCAGATTGCTATCTTCTTCGCCTGTGGCGATGTCATTGTAGGACTCGAAATCATCCACAACGAGATATTCCTGCGTTGAGAAACTCCACGTATCACCCAGCCAGACGTCAGTAGCCTCGGCATTATTGACCTCGTCAACCCGCCAGAAATAATCACTTCCCAGATCGAGTGATAACGGACCATAACTTGCCTGAGTGACGGTCATAACTGGAGCGGTTCCGTTCAAAACAGCCTCCTGGTCGGTGCTGACATACACATTGTGCTCGGCCGCTTCTCTGCCGGGCCTCCAGCTCAGAGCAGTATCTATAGCAATATCTATTGCTCCATCTTCCGGAACGGGCTTTCTTGCATCGACCGGAATGTACATGAATCTCACTTCGCTCAGACCGTACTGGTTAAATAGGCCAGTACTGCCGCCATGGTTGCCATTGGCAGTTACCTTGACATATTTAACCTCCGCGTCGTCAAAAGAAATTATCGTATCGGCTGCATAATCTGCGGTACCGGACGCCTGGGTCAATTCGGAAACATCTGCCTGCGCCCAGATAACGCCATCTGCAGAGTATTCTATCGTCACCTCTTTAATTCCGTATAGTGAAAGAACTGAATCACCGTTATAGTTCCAAACAAGCATCTCATTCAGCTTATAGAGCTTACTGAACTCATACTGTATCCAGGCCGAACCAGGGTCACCGGCAGAGCTGAGCCACATATCAGCCGCATTGATCGAGTGCAGGTCATTTGCGTCCAGCCCTGAGCCGTCGATGGTTTTTTCCGGTCCCTGACCTGTTGACTGACCGGAAGCTGTTGGAATTATGTTCGCGGCAGGAATGGGATAGGCAATAGGCTCGACTGTAAAGCTCCAGACATCGCCTTTGAAGATAGTACTATCCGGTGGAGCATTCACTTCATCAACGCGCCAGAAATAGGTTTGGCTGAACCCAAGCCGGCCGGAATTAAAACTATTAGTGGTCAGGGATGGACCAACAAGAAGCGGGCTGGATACATCGGCGTCATTTACATCATCGAAGTCCGTACCTAAATAAACATTATGAGTATCAGCAAATATCCCGGGCGTCCAGGAAAGGGTCACATCGCGAAGTATATCTACGGCCTCATCATCCGGACTTGGGACAGAGGCTAACTCGGGACCGGGAGCACCTTCCATAATAACAATTTGATCAATCAAAATGTCGATACCGGGGCTTTCCGATTGGATATAAGCGGTCGCATAACCTGTGGATAATTCGTTTGTAATCCCCGCTGCCGCATACGTACCAGACAGCGAACCTGTCACATTGCTGATCGTATCACCTTCAATGGTTAACGAATAACCTGTGGGACCAAGATCCAGGATAATGTTAAGGATTGGGGTTAAATCCATCGTGCCAGCATTATTATCATCCCAGTTAAGCGTATCAAATTCCCAGGTCGCCAACACTGTTTTGACGTCGGTGCTGGATTCGTAAAACAAAACAGAGGTCCCATTCCATGCGCTGGCATCGTTCGCCGTGAGAGAAGTGTTTTCAAACTGAATCCAGAAACCGGTCGGCAGCCCTTCGTCGTAGTCCCAGGCTTCATTACCTTCCTTGACACCTACACAATCCCGAGCGGTCGTTCCAGTGCCTGTATTGCCCACAGCAAAGCTAACACCCTGAAACTCAAAACGACAGATGTCGGCCCCCAGGGTGGCACCTTCTTTGGAGGCAATCGATGCTCTAGACCCACCGTGAACCGGGCCATTAAGGATTACTTTTGAGTCCGCTTCCGTGACGTTTCCACTCCATCCAACGTCCCAGTAATTAAATCCCGTACCGATACCCGTGGTGTTTGTTTCGATATCACCATCATCAAAGTGATCATCTACAATTATATCCCCCAAGACCGCAGGAGACAACATTGCCACTAATGCTAAAACTAACAATCTTTTGCACATAATAAACCTCCTTTAAAGAACCAATAAAACCAATTAATGATATATTTCGATGTTTTGACGGCATACATACGAAGATATGATACGTAAATCATTGTTCATCGCCGTTTTTGGTTCCTAAAAAAACTCAAAAGCGGTTCGGAAGGCAAAGTCATATAATCCGCCTGACAAAACTTCAATAGATGTAATTTCTTCTGGTAAAAAAAGATGGCCGGATATATTTTCATCCACCTTGTCCGGGTAATTAACAAAAACACGCCTGCATTCCTTGATACCTACGGAGGTAGGTCTCTTTAAACAACTTGTATCACATTTAAAGCCCTATTGTCAAGTGAAAAAAAAACGCTCCTTTAGACATTTTACATGGGATTTTTGGCCGGAATTAAGGCTCTCGCAACCAGTCTCAGTGATAAGGACAGTATTTTCCAACCTAACACCGAGATTCTCATCGGGGTAAACAACAAAGACATCACAGGCAAACACCATGCCAATCTCCAGCGGTGTGTGATGGAATCGCCTTCAAAATACAAATCGATGCCACCTTTACAGGCATCTGGACATGAGTAATCCGGGAATTCCGGTCTATCTTAGCAATAGGCCGAGTCGATATTGGTATCTATCTCGCCCACTATCAGCAGGAACTCACCTTTAAGCCGGTATGCATTGTCCACGTTATAGGAGTCGTCGTATTCGGATTCAAGCGGCCAGCCCATCCGATGCTCGTTCCATCACATTTTATCCATACGGTTGTCGTGGTAGCCGCAGGAGGACACTCTGACTTTGTAAAATTCGGTGTGGAAAAGCAGACCTCCCAGAGCGTTCCAGCCGCCGGTGGAATTACCGTAAATTCCCAGCCGGCTGATGTAATAATAGGGATATTTCTCGGACATGGCCTTGTGCCTCAAAATTCTGTCTGGAAATCCCGAGTCACCTATGTTCTTCCTGCAGATATCGTGGAAGGCCTTCGAGCGATCGCTGGTTCCCATGCCTTCTATCTGAACGACGACGAATCCCATCTTGTCTAATTGTTGCATACTGTAACAGGGAATATCCCTGGCAAGCCACATTACAAATGAATGAAAAACCATCCAGAATCGAATTTATTAGGCTCGAACAACCATAAGCAAGATATTAAATTGCATATTTTTAACTTAAATCGAACATTTTTTACGATTAACAAAGAAAGACCTTTCCCGGATATTTTGCGTCAAAAAAACTTGATAGAGAGGTTTTTCCCCGAAGGACATGGCAATTCTATAAATTTTTTACAAAAATACGTAGTTACCACAATTGACAATTTCTTGGTGATTCTGCGAAACTATAAATAAGTTCTAACATTTGTTCACGCCCCTGCTTTACTCCTTGACTCCTTGGAGCGGGGGCACTTTTTTTGTTTTTTATTGTGTTCGGCCTCAGTATAATCATTGGGTGATCATTTAACCGTTTTTAGAGAATACAAGCAGTTTTATTTATCCTGTATTTATGATTTAGCTTTGGATTCAATGTAGCAAATTTTAATACTTTTTTCTTGAAAAACGCTTTTATGAAAGATAGATTTCCTAAACGCTTTTATTCTTAAATATCGGTTTAAAGAAAGGAGCGATATAGATATGAAAAGCACGCTGTCGGAAGTCTTGGATTCTAAAGGGCACAATGTATGGTCGGTTTCCCCTCAAAGCTCTGCTTACGAAGCCCTTGAATTGATGGCAGAAAAAGATGTCGGTGCTCTTGTTGTCATTGATCAGGGGAAAGTCGTCGGGATGTTCTCTGAACGAGACTATGCCCGCAAGCTGGCTCTCAAGGGCAAATCATCCAGAGAAACACTGGTGGCAGAGATTATGACCAAGCCGGTTTGCTATGTTCTTCCATGGACCAGTCTTAGCGAGTGTATGGCCCTGATGACGAATAAGCACGTTCGCCATCTGCCTGTCATTGAGAGTGATAAACTCACTGGTATTGTCACCATAGGCGATGTCGTAAAGGCGATTATTTCCGAGCAGGAATCTGTAATCCAGGAGCTTAAGTCGTATGTCGATGAAGCTTTGAAGAACCGGGCATAGTGAAATTGGAAACTCTTACGAAGGGCTGTGCGGCCGGAGCAAAATGGTAAAGTATAAGTGTCTATAGAGTTGATGTGCAGGTTAAAACGGTACTGTCTTTGTCTGGAAAACCTGCTGGAATATCCGAGGAAATAAAGTTTCAAGATAATACACATACGACTTATGTTATTTGCTTAGAATGTCATCAATTCGTACTCGATCTCGAAACGTAATTTGTGCCCGGCTTCTTCGTGAGCTAATTGAGTGAATATCTCTTTGATTTGTTGATTTAATGCTATTGATGCAAGGTTTGTATAAAGCCGGCGTGCCTGCTCTTCTCTTCTCATACCAACAACGAGCATCTCGATATAATCAATTTTTGCATCCGGTACGATATCATTTACACATTCGGCGATACCGAGATTGCTGACTTCCTCCTCGTCTAAGGCGATTTGACCTGTCCGAACGGCTTCCAGCTTTGCCTTGTGTCTTAGTTCTTCCAAGGCCAAATCATTAAGTACTTTAGCCATTTCCGGCTGTTCGACGAAATCAGCCAACTCCAGATAGAAAGAATAAGATTTTATTTCCTGTTTTATAGCAAAATCCAGGACCTCTTCAATTGTATTGAATCTACTCATAATATCTGTTTCTTAAATCCACACTGATTTTTGATTAGTATAAAGTATGCTGCCGACATTTCCGTAGTTATATAATATACGATGTATTTTCCGTCCGGGAAGTAATTGGCCATTTTTACAAAAAAAACTGATTATCGATTCTTCAAATTTGGACAAAACTTGTTTTTTAATCAAAAAATCAAGATTAATCTCCTGAAAAATACGTAGTTACCACAATAGACTTATTTCCTGTTTTTTGTTATATTTTAAAGTAGCTTAACCCTAAGAAAGGGCTGTGAATGCGGAGGTTTACAGCCCTTTCTTTACTATGGATCCCATGTAGTGGATTTTGGTAACTCCAGCATAGTGATGGTCTGCGTATGTATATCTTAGAGCAAGGGAATATTAACATTGGTGACCGTTTTCAAGTATCATAAACCTTTTGATTCGATTAAAAAGACCAATCCCATAGCCATATCTACAGTGCATGATGGTGTAGTTTAACTTCAGCCCTGAGTTTTTCCATTAGTTTTCAATAATGCCGATCGGGGATTAACCCGAACATACAAGCATACCATACTGGTTTATAAAGCTCAGAAGACACTAATTAGCATTGACTTATCGACTTTTCATTTGTTACAATATGAATAGGAATTTATAAAGAAGCTGCAATAATCTGTGTCCCATACCAAATAATGGGGAAGGGTTAGAAAACGTGCTCCGATTTGTGAAAATCTTATTGTTCGCTTCTATAACGGCCAATCTTGTAACTGTTTCTCCGGCCGATGCCGCGCCACTTGTAATTAATGAACTTATGGCATCCAATAGTACTTGCAGACCGGATCCGCAGGGGCAGTATGACGACTGGATTGAAATCTATAATAAAAGCAAAAGTACTGTCAATATCGGCCGGATGTACCTGACGGATAATTTGTCCGACCCGACAAAGTGGCGGATTCCCGCTTCAACAAGCATCCTCGCGGGAAGATATCTGTTGATATGGGCCGACGGTGATACCGGCGATTCCGGGCCGCACGCGAATTTTAAGCTCAATGCCGACGGCGAGGAAATCGGCCTGTTTGATACGGACGGGGAAACTCTGATTGACAGTATTTCTTTTTCCGCTCAGACTACCGATATTTCCTACGGCAGGTATCCCGATGCCGCCGATGATTGGAGGCTCTTCGATAATCCCACGCCGGAGGGACAAAATCAAGACGGTTACCTGGGCCAGGTCGAACCGCCGCAGTTCAATCATAACCGCGGATTCTATGAGCAGCCATTTTACCTGACAATTGCAACTGAAACCGAAGGTGCAATAATTTACTACACTCTTAACGGTTCTGATCCGCTTGAACTGAATTCAAGGGGAGAACCGATAGGTACAATCTATAGCGGTCCGATTCTAATCGGTAAAACTACATGTTTACGAACTGTGGTGGTTAAGCCAGAGTGGAAACCTTCTTATCTTGATACACATACATACATTTTTCTCAACGACGTCATCCGTCAGGACTTCCAGTCAACGTTAGATGCCGACTTTCCTGCTTCCTGGACAGGGACAAGTCCGGACTATGGTTTGGACCCGGACGTTATCGGCACATTTGATGAATACGGAACTCCCAGAGGTGATGACAGATACGAAGGAATTTATGCCGCTACAATACATGACGACCTCGCATCACTGCCGACAGTGTCAATTGTAATGAACATTGATGATATGTTTGGTTCCAACGGTATATATAGCAATCCCACTGGACGCGGCCTTGACTGGGAACGTCCGGCTTCAGTCGAACTTATCCATCCCGATGGAACCAATGGATTTCAGATAAACTGTGGGATTCGAATTCAGGGTGGTTGGTTCCGAGCTCTTAATCGGGCGAGGAAAAATTCTTTCCGTCTTTTCTTCAAAGGAATCTACGGCCCAACCAAACTGCAATATCCATTGTTCGGAGATAATGCAGTCGATGTATTTGAAACAATCACCCTCCGGGGTGGTGCTAATGATGGATATACATGGAATGCTGCTAAGTACACCGAGCAATACACACGAGATGAGTTTGGCAGAAACCTGCAAACTGCCACAGGAAATGCCAGTCCACATGGAAACTTTGTTCACTTATATATAAATGGCATCTACTGGGGACTTTACAACCCATGCGAACGACCGGATCATTCTTTCTCAGCCAGCTATTATGGCGGCGACAGAGATAATTGGGATGCAATGCATTATGGACAGGAAGGTTTCGAGGTGATCAATGGAGATACTGTTAGATGGAACCAAATGCTTGCCCAATGCAACGAAGCCGGGATATCTTACGAAGGATATATGGAATTACAGGGTAAGAATCCGGATGGTACGCCTAATCTTTCATATCCAAATCTTCTCGATGTAACAAACTATATCGACTATCTTATCGTCAACATCTGGGGTGGCAACTGGGACTGGCCCTGGAAAAACTGGTACGCCGCCCGTGACAGGTCTGAAAACAGTACAGGTTTCAAGTTCTATAACTGGGATTTTGAAAATACGATGGGAAATAATCTCGGACGCTCACCACTTGATAGGAACGTTCTTTTACAAAATAATTTCTCTTCCGCAGGTCAGCCGCATCAATCTCTCCGGAATAATCCTGAGTACCGGCTGCTTTTCGCTGACAGAGTTCATAGGTTCTTTTTCAACGGGGGAATCCTGACGCCGGAAGCGCTTATCCCGCGTTATGAAAACTTAGCAGCCGGTGTTGAAAGGGCGATCGTCTGCGAGTCTGCACGATGGGGTGACCAGCACTACTCAATTCCTCTTACACTCGAAGATTGGTATGACCGGGATTCCAACTATAATGATGGCCGTGCCGGCAGAGACTGGATTCTGAATTATTACCTTCCTCAACGCTCCGATATTGTCTTGCAGCAGTTCCGTGACGCCGGTCTTTATCCTGATATTGATGCGCCTGTATTCCACATTAATGGTCTATATCAGCATGGCGGCTGGATTTTAAAGGGTAGCTTATTCTCAGCAACTGGTGAATCCGGCACGATATTCTATACACTTAATGGAACTGACCCGCGTATGCCTGATATCTCACAACAGGATGCGGCAAATGTTATTCTCGTAGCTGAGAATGCCAATAAGAAAGTGCTGGTTCCAACCGGCAATATCGGCAGTACATGGAGAAGCGCCCTCGATTATGATGACTCGTCATGGATAACCGCAGATACCCAGGATGGTGTTCTGGAATTTGACGGTTTGAATGATTTCGTTGACGTTGATGACGCCGATATTGTAAGAGGAAGTTTTACACTATCTATGTGGTTAAGATACGATGCCCTAAATACTTTTAACGCGGTGATGCACAACGACGCATGGGATTCCGGTTCTGTTCACGTCCATCTGAGGGACGGTAGTAGAGTGTTTGATGTTGATATAAATGGTGGTACAAGGGTAACAACACAAGCCGCTCTACAGGAAGGTATATGGTATCATGTTGCAGCAACAGTTGACATCTCTTCACGCCAGTCAAAAGCTTATATCAACGGCGTTTTAGACGCGACCAGTACATCAGGCGACACAGCTACACCTTATATCGGTCCCATGAATATTGGTGCATGGCAGAACAATTCGCGATATTACACAGGTGCAATGGACGATATTCGCATTTACAACAGAGGTTTGAACGATTCTGAAGTCCGGACTTTAGCTGATAACAGAAACGTTGGTAACGGTCTTGTTGCGCACTGGAAATTTGACGAAAGCAGCGGCGAGATAGCAAAAGACAGTGCTGGCAATCACAACGGTTTATTATACGGCGATCCAACATGGACATCCGGACCCGGCGGTGTAGGATATGAAATAGGTTCGGGCTACGAAGATTATATAAGCCTGGATATTGAAGAACAGATGTTTAACAGGTTTACAAGCTGCTACATCCGAATACCTTTCTATGTGGATATCGAAGACCTGGCCCATTTTGACATTTTAACGCTCAGGATGCGATATGACGATGGTTTCGTCGCTTATATCAACGGCGTTGAAGTAGCCCGCTCGAACGCACCAGGATCGCCTCAATGGGACTCTGCGGCAGCGGCACAGAATTCGGATTCTGCGGCGGTAAATTTTCAGGATTTCGATATATCATCCCATTTGAATCTTCTTAATCCGGGTGAAAATATCCTTGCGATACACGGTCTTAATATAAGTCCGACAAGCTCGGACTTTTTGATTTCTTCCGAGCTGGTCACGGGCCATAGCTATCCTGCCGGTGACCCTGGAATTTCACCAAATGC
>Ga0315543_1002520_pt1 | contig 17722 bp, 16 predicted proteins | sample SalMarSW160210MG_2_FD_203098 | JGI IMG/M metagenome (GOLD analysis project Ga0315543, IMG submission 203098) | Salt marsh sediment microbial communities from the Plum Island Ecosystem LTER, Massachusetts, United States - Salt Marsh Sediment SW1601-210 ...
CCCCGATGATTTTGTGCAGCTTGCCCAACAGTTCGTTCAAGGTGAACTGGCCGCCGCAGGCGACATTGAAGTGGGTGCCGACTATCTGGTCTTTGGTGGCAGCAAGGATATTGGCATCGACGCAGTTGTCGATGTGGGTGAAATCGCGCGACTGCTCGCCATCGCCATAGACCGTTGGCGGTGTTCCCTCAAGAAGGGCGGTGATAAATTTAGGTATAACCGCGGCATACTCGCTGGCGGGGTCCTGATTCGGTCCGAAGATGTTGAAGTAACGTAGAGAGACAGTAGGAAACCGATATAGCTCCCAGTAAATCCTGCAATAGTATTCACACGTTAACTTGGTCACAGCATAAGGAGAGAGAGGACTGGGATTCATCTTCTCATGCTTGGGCAGCTCCTCAGATTCGCCATAGACTGACGAGGATGAAGCATACACAAGTTTTTTCACGCCGGCGTCTTTCGCTGCCTCAAGAATGTTGAGAGTACCGTTGATATTGACAGCGTTTGTCGTCAGCGGATTCTTGACCGAGCGTGGTACCGACGGCAAAGCCGCTTGATGAAGAACGTAATCCATTCCTTGCACTGCCTTGGCGACCGTCCAGTAGTCCCTGATATCCCCCTCGATGACTTCAACCGAATTTAGTAATCCCTCGATATTCTCTCGCCTGCCCGAGGAAAAGTTATCGAGAATACGCACTTGGTCGCCGTTTTCAATCAGGCGGGCAGCTATGTTTGATCCAATGAACCCGGCCCCGCCGGTAATGAGAAATCTCATCTTTAACTCAACTTTCTTGAACCTGTCATACTATATCGGCTTAGACTGATCCAGTTTAACCTGATCAATCTCCTTGGGACGAAAGTATTCCTACCAGTAGTATAGTAACACGGCTGGCAGCGGTTGTCCAGCTATTCTTCCTAAAAGGCATTGTGCACTTACCTTACTCAACTGACCTGCGCCCCAGAAATCAACTGTAACCCGTTGAAAAACAATTTTAGTGTTGGGGAATTATAGTTTAAGATCGACCACGGTTGCGCCCCAGCCGCCGCCTGAGCCGCCTTCGTGCTGATAACGGACGACATTGGGGTGACCTTCGAGAGCGCTATGCACAATCTCTCGTTTGACACCAATTCCCTTGCCGTGCACTATCCGAATGGTTAAAATGTGTTTATCCAGGCAGACGCGAATGTATTCCAATACCGCCTCTTTGGTGTCTTTTGGCGCAAACATATGCAAATCGAGCGTGCCGTCTATCGGGTATTCTACCGGTCTGTCTTCTTCGTCCATCGCCAGATCTCAACTTTCCTCTGATTCAAGTATAATAAATGTGGCTCTCCAACGCCCCCACTTTTTGTTGACTTGTTTTTCTAAAAATGGCTACTGTATTAAGAGGAAGGTAGTTAGATTGGGATACAAGTTTGTCCTTTGAGAGGATGCGTGATGAAAGGTATGTTGAAGGTTGCACTGAGTGTAGTAAGCCTGGTGTTGGGGCTCGTCTTTGAAGTTGCCGCTCAAGGCGGCGCGGGAGTCAGACAGGGCAGCCTGTACGATGTGCCCCCTCGATGGCTGGTAGACGTCCCGACCGCCGGCACTCTGCCGCGCGCTTGCTACAATATCGGTCTTCGCATCTACCCCAATGGGGGTGCATTGGGTTCTACCGATATTGGGTTATCCCATCGTTTCATGTTGGGTATCTCGTTTGGCTCTGAGGATGTCATTTCCAATCGTAAGCCGAACTGGAACCCGCGTATTGAGTTTAACCTGAAGTTCCGTGTCATTGATGAGCTGGAGTATTTTCCGGCGATTTCGATCGGCTTTTCTTCCCAGGGGTTTGGCGCTTGGCAGGATTCTCTTAAACGGTACACGTTTAAGTCTCGAGGTTTCTATGCGGTTACCAGCCGGAGTTTCTATTTTTACCAGTGGACCTCTGGTTGGCATGCTGGCCTCAACTATTCGCTTGAAAACGACGTGGATAATGAGACGGACGTGAACTTCTTTGTTGGGTTTGACGCGACCTTCAAGTACAACCTGGCGTTGCTAGCGGAGTGGGATGCAGCCCTGAACGATGACAAATCATCCACGTTTGCCGGCAAGGGGCGAGGGTATTTGGGCCTATCGGTCAAGTGGTTGTTCTCTGAGAATCTTGAGATTGAGGCTTTGCTGAAAGACCTGTTGGTCAACCGCCGCGAAGCCAACACATTCACCCGCGAGATACGCTTGACCTATATTGATAGGTTTTGACGTTACCGCACTTGGAGAGCTGGCAGGTCTTGGAAAGACCTGCCCTTGACTTGAAAGACGGTATCTACTGTTGTCGTATCCAAAGGGAACCCGCAAAGATATTTACAACCCAAACTTCTTCCAGCGTTTCAACACCGTCTCGGCAAAATCGCCAACCGCGGCGACAACTTGCTCATAGTATTGCCTGGCCTTCTCGACGTCAAACTCCGGATAGCCCTCACCTTCTTTGTATAAAAGGATCGAGCCGGGCATGGGGTAGACGTCAGCACCGGCCCGAAAATGGTAGGCGAGATCGGGGTCGTAGGTTTCTTTGTCGAGCAGAGCCGGGTCAATTGTCATCACCATAGCGGCTTCATCGGTACCGGCATGACCTCCCGCGTGGCCAAAAAACTCATTGGTCATCTCGCTGCATAATTCCCACCAGTGAATGACGGCAATGTTGGTTTTTCTCTCAAAGTGGAACTCGTACGCAACGGTTTTGAGAACGTCATTGTTGCCACCATGACCATTCATCACAATAACGTTCTTAAAGCCGGTATCAGCCAAAGAATTGAGAATATCCCCGATCAATAACTGGTAAGTCTTGGGATTGATGGTAACTCCACCCGGGTAGCGATACAGCGATTTGGTGATACCATAGTTGAGCGTCGGTGCTACCAGGGCGTTAAGTCGCTCGGTGATACCCAGAGCAATTGCTTCCGGGATGATGTCATCGGTTCCGAGACAGGCTGAACCATGAGCTTCAATTGTCCCTACAGGAAATATGATCGTATCAATAGGAGAAGGAACAAGTTCTCTGACTTTGAGCCAGCTCAGTTTTTGTAGTTGTCGTTCCACTTACGGCCCCATTTTGGTGAGAATACGTTGCATAACGAGTTCTGTTTCGCGGGCGGTCGATTCATCTCCCTCATATCGAAACTGGTTAATATCTCGTACCATCATCTCCAGATCTTCCGGTGTTTCCACCGCATACCATATTTCGAGTTCTGACCAGGCCAGTTGTTTCGCTGTGAAGGCTTCCGCAACCTCGGAATAAATAGAGGGTGATTTCCAGTCAAACTCGGCAAGATTGATCTGATAGGAGCGAGACATTCCGATAACATAGTATCGTCCCTCAGGGGTGGGCCCGAAGACGGCGTCCGATTCGCCCAGCATCTTAAGGGCCACCTTCATCATTGCCGGTCGGATAGTTGGTGTCCGGCTTCCAATCACCAGAATGTGCTTGTACCCTGTGGAAAAGCAATCTCTAAAGACTTTTTCAATGCGGACGCCCCAGCGTTCCGGGTCCAATTCAAACTGTCGAAACCTGGCGCTAAACAACTCAGCTTTCTTGCCGGTAAGTTTCTTTTTGAGGTAATCAGTCACGATTCGTGCCAACCGCTTCCTCTCAGGTGCGTTTATGTAATAGAGTCGTACATCGGCATTATCAATATCGAGAGAGTTGGTTATGGTGTCGGTGATAAACGCCTGATGGAGGAAGCGTAAGTTATCCCCCTTGATGAGGCCGAAGTCCATACAGGACCCGTCTTCAAACGGTTCCTGAACACAAATAGCAATGACTGAGTCGTTTTGTTTCCCTGTTGGCATGTTCTCGTCTTGAAATAGGTAGTTCTTTGACTGCCAATATATGGCTGGGCAATTTTGCAGTCAAGTGTGAAAGGGGACAAAAGTACAACAACTAACCGACCTCTTGAAGCGCTGGTATGGCTCTGAGCAAGAAGACTGAGATACGCTGCAGCAGGTTAAAGAAGATCAAAACACCAACTAGCATCAACAGCCCTCCTGAAATTATTTCCACCATCTGGAAGTGGCGTTTGATAAATCCAAAGGCGCCGATCAGATAGTTAAAAAGCAGGGCTGTGAGAATGAACGGTATGCCCAGGCCGGCGGAGTAGAATAAAAGGAGTATGATACCGTGGTTAAGCGAGTTTTGTTGTGCAGCTAACGCGAGGATGGTGCCGAGGATGGGTCCGATGCACGGTGTCCAGCCAAAGGCGAAAGCAATGCCGATCACTGCCGAACCCACTACGCCCATCTTCTTCTGACTGGCGTGGAAACGCTTCTCGTAATTGAGAGCTTTTATCTTAAAGATACCCAGCAGATGCAATCCAAATATAAATACCGCGACCCCGGCAACCTTGTTGAAAACATCCATATATCGACCCAGCAATGACCCGATGGATGTTGCCGAGGCTCCCAACAAAACAAATACCAACGAAAACCCCATAACGAAAAAGATCGTGTTGATGACTACCTTCCATGGGTGGGCTTGCGCCTTGTCTCGGGTACTCATCTCTTCAATTGAAACCCCTGAAATGAACGAGAGGTACCCCGGGATCAACGGCAAGACGCACGGCGATATGAAAGACAAGAATCCGGCCAGGATGGCGGTGGGAATTTCAACTGTTGGCTGATCGAACACAACTATCTCACTCGATGCAATATAGTGTTAAAGTTAAGATAACAGAACGAGGATTCGTTACGGTTTGTTCCGGGTTCGAGAGAAGATTTCATTTTTTATCAAATTGAGCAGCTTTTCGCTGTCGATTTTTGAAACAATTTTGTCGGCTATTTTCTCGGCCAGCTCAGAACATAGTTGATGAGTGAACAGACCAACTTGTTCCGAGGTTATATCCTCAAAAGACTCTTCCCATTTCTTGTCTCTTACGCCGGCTTTCTCTTCAGCGGGCTTATCTGCCTTCAGCATTATACTCTCAGGTTCGTCAGAGTGAACCTTTTCAATTTCCTTTTTGAATTCGTCGATGAACTTTTCGACTACCGGCGCTTTGGGCTGAGTCGGTGCGCTTTCACGAGCATCAGATGGTGTGGGGAGGGGGGTTACCATCGATGCCGGATCGGAAATGGTCAGTTCCGGAGACTCCGCCTTATCAGTGGTATCAATGTCGGGAGGCGGTGATGAAATCTGTGATGCCTCGGCCTCCTTGCGCATTTCATTGACAAACCACTCATAGTCATGGACCTGATTGCCAGTATCCACCTGCAGAGCATTGGGGTCAGAAAGCCCGTACTGATCTGGCAGGATATCCAGTTTTCCGCTGGCGGAAAGGCTTGGTTTGGGTTTCTTTTGTTGATTGCGAGGGTCTCCATCGGTCCCGGCACCTTCACGAATCATGACCGATTCAACTTTCCCACTTTCGGTTTGCTTTTCTTGACCGTTTTCAGCATGGTCAAGTCCGATGAACTTGTCCAATGAATGGGGTGGGGCCTTCGTTTTAATCTTAGTCGTCTTATCCATAACTTCGGAATCTGTGACATCAATTCGGTCAAGGCCTAAAGCGGCGTCAAGGAAATCATCGTCAAGGCTCGCTGCTTCTAATGGATTGGATGCGGCCTGCTTATCAGATTCGATGGTGCCGGAGAATATCCTCACCTTCTCAAGGAATTCGTTGGGGTCGAACGGCCTGGGGATGATAACCTCGCTGGGGAAAGGCAAGCTGCTGTCGCTGGTGTCACCAAAAAGCAGCAAAGCAATTGAGGCCGTCTTGGGGTCACTCTGGATTCTGTCATACAGCGGCCGCTGATCGATAGTGGTTAGCTCCCCGCCTATTATCAATAGATCGGGCCGGGAGAACTTGAGCACTTCCAAAGCTTTTTCGGCGGCAGCGACAGAGACCACCTCAAATCCATTTTGCCTCAAGACCGTTTCTGCTACGCCGCGAACGGCATCTGACTGTTCAGCTAAAAGCACACGCTTGCGCATAGAATTACCTGTCCTTTGTCGATTTTTTCCTGGAAAGCTCTGATGAGGCCTCCTCAAGGAACTTACGGTCGCTCTTACTGATGTTCTCCATGCCCACCTCATTGATTTTATCGAGGATGGCATCAACTCGTTTCATGACGTCTTCTGCCTGCTGCCTGTTCTTGGTCATTTTAGTTTCCTGTCGCCGGTGGTGAATGTTTTTAAAGGGCCGAGCCAGATGGGCCCATCGCCAATCCATTTTCAAGTATAGCAAGCCAAAAACAGCCCCCCCAAGGTGCGCCATGTGGGCAACGTTACCACCGGAGAACAGAAAGCCAAGAAGCATCAACCCCGGAATAGCCCACTTGACCTTGATGGGAAACAGAAAGTAGATGTATAAGTGCCTATTAGGGTACATCACCCAGTAGGCCACCAGGACGCCGTAAATTGCCGCCGATGCCCCGATGACTGGATAGGGTTGTGAGGAATTGACTATCAGTGTAAGCAACGCCCCGGCCAACCCGGCCAGAATATAGAATCTGCCAAACTTCTTGCTCCCCCAACCGTTTTCAATCTCGGTTCCGAACATCCAGAGGATAAACATGTTGAAAAAGATGTGCCAGAAGCTGCCGTGCAGAAACATGTACGTGAACGGCTGGTACAAAAGATTGGGGAACTCAGAGTAAAATCTGGAGGGGGTCAAACCAAGCTGGAAGGTCAGTTCGGGATACAGTTTTTGTACGATGAAGACAATGATGTTTGAAAGGATCATCACCTTGATAAAAGGTGATATTGCGCCCGGTCCGAAACCGAGCCCACGCCTCATCGGGCGATTGTCATACTGATAGAATCTCATTAGTATCTGTTATCGGCCTTTAGCCAAATATCATTTAAGTACAAGCGCATAGCAAAGCTGATGGCTGAGTATTGTCACGGTCTTCCGGCCAATTCTTGAGTTCTTTCTTGGCATCTTCCCCTGGAAGATCACAGGCGCCGGACAGCCAGCTTCCAGGTCGCTCTTGTATCTTGGTCAATAACAAAAACCAAGCCGCTAGGAAAACCAGCCATAAAATATAATATCGTACTGCTTATAAAGTCCGAAGTTTTCCCAGAAAAATCAAGTGAATTCACCACCTACTTGGGTTAGAATGAGAAAGATAAAAAAAGTTACATGCTGTCACCTGATGCGGGCAGAGCCCTATCCAAGGTATTTCTGGGTCGACTGGATAAAAGTCTCGCCGACACTGCATATACACTCCTTCCACGAGGCAGCAATCGCAACTCTTAGGGCAGTGGATCGAGCTGTGTACCCGTTCCGCTCAAGTCGGCATCACTGCTGAAGACAACCGGAGGACGCAAATCTCATCATTTACTTCCTCTTGTGCTCAAAAGCCTCGCAAGTGAAATACTGACAAGCAAACGAAAGCGGCCTGAAGCAATCCGGCAGGACCCGGAGAACTGTTCAGTTTTTTGCCACGGCTGACGATAAAATAAAGGACGGCCGATGATAAATCGGTTTGCCGCGAATAGGCACAAGAAAAGCAGATGGACGTTGTGTAAACCAATACCCCTTAACAAAGGAGGAGTATACGATGAGAAGAGCGTCTGTAATGGCCGGTCTTGTAGTCGGTATCCTACTGATTGCGGGCGCAGCCGTAAACGCGGGTAACAACCCCTCATTCGATCTGAAGTGGTATGGTCACTTCAAGCTGGACGGTTCGTTCGACCAGAACCTGACCAGCCACGGAAACTTCGTTATGTGGGTTCAACCGCGGATGTACAATAAAGATGATGAGCAGTTCAACATGACTGCCAACGCGACCCGTTTTGGATTCGAGGCGACCGGCAAAGGTTACAATAACCTGGAAGTAGGCGGTAAGCTCGAGTTTGATCTGTACGCTGGAGTTTCTGCGTCCTCAATAGACCAGAACGCTGCTACGCTGCAGTTACGTCACGCCTATCTCACTATCCAATCAGGGAGTACCAAGCTCCTCGCGGGTCAGAGCTTTGACCTGGTTTCGCCGTTAAATCCCTCCACTTTGAACTATTCGGCTCTGTGGGGTTGTGGCAATATCGGTTATCGTCGTCCGCAGGTCAGCCTGTGGCACAGTCTCCGGTCCAATGACGACCAAACGCATGCTACCCTTGCCGGTGGCTTTTTCCGCACGATTGGTAGCGACCTGACTCCCACCTTCAGCCTGGCAGCCGGTGAGCTTAGTGAGGGCGAAGATGACGGCACTGACGCAGGCATTCCCTCTTTCCAAGGTTTGTTTGATGTCTGGCATAATCTGCCGTCGGGCGGGTACCTACGCGTTGGCGTGTCCGGCATGTGGGGAGAGTTGAAGGCTGAGACCAATCTGGGCAATTCCCAGAAATATGAAAGCTGGGCTGCTGTCGGCCACCTTATGGTTTCGTTCCCTAACGACTTCGGATTTGCTGGGGAGGCTTTCACCGGTTCCAATTTGGGCACCTACTTTGGTGGCATTCTGAGAAACAGCTCAATCGAAGGTGTGAGGGCCATCGGTGGTTGGGCATCGGCCTGGGTTAAACCATCACCAAAGGTAAAGTTTGCTGCCGGTTTTGGCTTGGACGATCCGGATGATAATGATTTCACAACTGGTCGTTCGCAAAACGTTAGCTACTTTGGCAACGTTCGCTACAATATTGTGCCTCAGGCGGAGATCGGCCTGGAAGTTTCTCATTGGGAGACCAAGTACAAAAATGCCACGACAGCTAAGAACCTCCGGGCGCAAACTTCGTTTATTTTGAATTTCTAACTTGAGGTCACGCTGTCGGGTTAGAGTGTTAAGACTACATTGACTGCTCTCACAAGCGTACGACCGGTCGGATCTGACTCAACATTGATGATGGCCCGGCCGGTCGCTCGTTTAGGGAAAAAAGATCATTCGAGGTTGGCACACCTCTTAAAGAAAGTTTGGTAAATCAGGCATTAACCAGTGTGGTCGGACCGGCTGATCTGACATCGTCCGACGCCTGATCTTCAAACTGTCTGAAATTTTCCACAAACAAACGAGCCAGTTCCTGGGCCTTTTTGTCGTATGCTTCTTTGTCAGCCCAGGTGTTTCTTGGCTTTAAGATTTCGGTTGGCACGCCTTGGCAGGCGGATGGTACCTGAATCCTGAAGACCGGATCTTGTTCAAAACTGCCTTTGCTGAGACTACCGTCTAAAGCTGCATTCAAGAGAGCACGAGTATACTTGATCTTCATTCGTTCCCCGACTCCATACGGCCCGCCGCTCCAGCCGGTGTTGACCAGCCAACAGTCGACCTTGTGTTCGTTAATCTTTTGTTCCAGCAATTCGGCGTAGCGAAACGGATGCAGCACCATAAACGGTGCCCCAAAACAGGCCGAGAAGGTCGCCTGCGGTTCTTCTACGCCCGCTTCAGTTCCGGCTACCTTGGCGGTGTATCCCGATATAAAATGATACATAGCCTGATGGGGAGTTAGACGCGATATGGGTGGAAGAACACCAAAGGCATCGGCGGTCAGCATAATGACATTTCTGGGATGACCGGCCATGCTTTCTCTCAGAGCGTTGGGGATGTGACTCAACGGATACGCCCCCCGCGTGTTTTCCGTAAGGCCGGCGTCGTTCAAGTCAAGCCGTCTGGTGATGGCATCAATGCCGACGTTTTCCAAAATGGTGCCGAATTTCCGAGTCGTCTCATAAATCTCAGGCTCAGACTCTTTTGAAAGGTTGATCACCTTGGCATAACAGCCGCCTTCAAAGTTGAATACCCCGTTGGAACTCCAGCCGTGCTCGTCATCGCCGATCAGTTTACGGTTTGGGTCAGCCGACAAAGTTGTCTTGCCGGTTCCGGAAAGGCCGAAAAACAGGGCGACCTCGCCGTCCACGCCGACATTAGCGCTGCAATGCATTGATAGGACATTCTCTTGCGGCAGTAAGTAATTCAAGACAGTGAAAATAGACTTTTTTATCTCCCCGGCGTAGCTGGTACCCCCAATCAGAACAAGTTTGCGGCTTAAGCTTATGATTATGAAGGCTTCGGAGTTGGTGCCGTCAAGTTCCGGGATAGCCTGGAAGTTTGGCACGTGAAGCAGCGTAAAGTCCGGTACGTGGTCGACGAGCTGTTCCGGTATGGCCTGGATAAACATGTTACGTGCAAACAGGTTGTGCCAGGCGGTTTCGGTTATTACCCTGATCGGCAGGCGGTATTTAGGATCATACCCGGCCAAACAGTCCTGTACGTACAAATCCCTTCCCTGCAAATAGGCCAGCAGCCTTCGAAAAAGAAGTTCAAACTTTTCAGTAGAAAACGGCTTATTTACCAATCCCCACCAGATTTTTTCTTTAGTTTCAGGTTCCTCGACAATAAACTTATCCTTGGCGGCGCGGCCGGTATGCAGACCGGTCCGGACGACAATCGGGCCAAGATGCGCCACAAACCCCTCGCCGTTGCGGATGATCTCCTCATAGAGCATAGGGGTGTTATGGTTCCAGTGGGCTTTGCGGATATTGGTTATTCCGTGGTTCTCTAAACCGTATTTACTGAATAAACGTTGGACTGACATTTTGGTACTCCTGTCGGTTAATTCGTCTTTTGTTCATGTCTGTAAGTAAGCTTATCAGACACTCAGTGTAAATACTCTTCTCTTAAGTTAATGTTCCAAATACTTAGGAGGATGCTGCTTCTGACATAGTCAGAAGTGGAGCCTTACGCATTCAGTTTCTCTCGCGTCGTACTTATAATACCATTATGTCTATCAAAGGCAAAGTGAGATATTCCTCCGAGAAGTTATATTTTCTGCTGGTGGTTTAGGAAACGGGGGCCGAGCGAAAAACAGATAGCGCTTACTGACAGGCTGTGTTATAATGGGCTGAGAAGTCGCAGCCTCTTTTGAGGTTCTTCAGGAGACACAAATCGTAAGACGCGAGAGAGGACGACATAAAAAAGTTCACAGGTTTAGATATCGCATTAAAATGAGGTAACGATGAAGGAACTAATCATAAAACTCTTACCTGAAGTAGACCTGATTAGCGATGTCAAGTTAAGGGACAAGGTCATTGCCTGCTGGGAGGAAGCAGTCCGGTTTCGCGGCTGGACGGAAGAGCTGCTGCGCGAGATTCCTTTTACTTTGATGGCGGATGACGTCAAAATACCGTTTATCGACCATGTGCGGGCGGTCTGCCGGATGTGCACAGCGGCTGATGATGTTCTCTCCGAAGTGCACGGCCAAAACAAAACTCCTGTAAACCGCGATTATCTTATTGCCGGAGCGCTCTTGGCTGATGTCGGGAAACTTTTGGAATTTGAAATCGTGGGTGGCAAGCCGGTCAAGTCAGAATACGGCAGACACATCCGTCACCCCTTCAGTGGGGTTGGGCTGGCGTTCAAACATGGTTTGCCCTCGGAAGTGATGCACATTATCGCTACCCACTCTAAGGAAGGGACCGGTGAGAAACGCCTGCCGGAAAGCATTATCTTCCACCACTGCGATTTTATTGATTTTGAACTAGTGTGATGTCCCAGAAATACATGCTAATAAAAAAAACAGCAAATTAAATCGTGGCATGGGCATCTTGCCCATGATTCACGGGCATGATGCCCGTGCTACTGCAAAAGAATATGTGAACATATATTTGGGACGCAACACTAGTTAAGGAGACATAAGAGGTATTGTTACGCTCGGCTTAGAAGTATAAGGAATAGCCCTAAGGTTTTCTGTAGAGGTTGATGCTGGTGAAAAGTAGTGGAAGACGTGGGTAAGGCTTCATAGCTCGAAGGAAGGTGGTCATCACGCTGCATTATCCGGTAAAGCAAGTGATCGACGTCCTAATCGAAATATGCTCTGTGTCCCGACACTCTTTGGCGCATTCTCTGCGCCATCGGAGAAATGCGCTTATGTTCGCATTGTGGCCTTAGTTTTTCGCATCCTTCTCAAATTTTTTTGTGGTTTCCTGGAACAAACTCCTTAACGTGTTTGTAGCAGATGTTGAGAAGAAGGAAGTAACCCAAAGAATTTGATAGTTTGTACTCGTTGCAGAAACCGGCGCCAGGACAATAAAAGACTTGACAAAACGCTATTTATCTTATATATAATCAAGGAGGGTAATTCATTTGCGATGTTGGGTGTCTCTTGCACACGAGAGAGCGGCAGTTTCCAAGGCAGGAATTCGTAGTACGGAAAAGAAACGGCTGTAAAGAGAATAGGATTTAATTGACCCGTTACAGCCAAAACAAAAACACATTTTGCTCTGAGGAGGTGAACCTTGAGTAAACGCTTTCACACATTAGGGGTCATTTTTGCCGTTCTTCTGGTGCCCGCGGTGATTTTTGCCGCCAGTGGCCAGAAATTCGCCATAGGAACAGCAACGGCGGAGAATAACACGGTGGTTGTACCTCTGGTAGTAACCAATGAAGCGAATCTTGCGGCAGTTGACATCCCCCTGAAGTTTTCTGAGGGTGTCACGTTGCGGGAGGTCAATTTCGAAAATACCCGGGTGTCGTATTTTGACCTGAAAATAGCCAATATCAACAATACGGAACACTCGGTTATAATTGGCTTACTGCCCCAGATGTCATCGGCCCCCAAGCCCGATCTGGAGGCAGGTACCGGCGTAGTTGCGAATTTGGTATTTGAGGTTAACGATCCATCGGTTAGTGAAGTCACGATTGAAGCTGTTGAGCAGCAGAATCCGAGCCATTCACTGATGTTTGTCTACCACGACTACGATAAGAATGGAACCCCGCACATCCGCATGGAGAAACCGGAGTTTGAGGCCGTGACGGCGTCCTTAAGTGGTGCGGCTCCATCAACGATGCCTACATCTTATGCCCTGAGCCAGAACTATCCGAATCCGTTTAACCCCAGCACTGAAATAGCGTTTGATTTGCCAGTAGCCTCACATGTTGAACTAACAATCTACAATGTTCTGGGTCAAAAGGTTGAGATGTTGGTAGATGGTGATATGGAAGCCGGCAGCCACGAAGTGACGTGGAACGCTAGCCCCTATTCCAGTGGTATCTACTTCTATCGGATTTCGGCCAAGAATTTCACCGAAACGAAGAAGATGATGATGTTGAAGTAATTTTTTGTTTTTGGAAAAGCGTTCAAAATGACTCTCGCCAATTGGCCCTTTCCCAACCAGGGAAAGGGCTTTTTTTTAGCAAAGAGAATAATTTTTGCGTCCAATCGGACACATTATCTGCGTTTTTAACCTCCTCAACTACTTCCCGGACAACGAGACCGTCTGTAAGTTGTTTTGTACCAATTGACCATGTGCGCCGGGGAATTTTGGCATATTTTTTGATTGTCTGAATGCAGGTCGGGAAAATGAGAAAGACAGCTGCAGGCCCAAGGCCTGCAGAGCTATGGGGTGAGCGAAGCAGTATTTGGTGGCGGTTAGGCTGCTTCGAAAGGGTTTCCCGACTGGTGAGGAGAGAAAGGTCTCAACGTTAAGTTGAGGCCTTTTTTTGTAATGACATCATCTGTGGGGTCAAATCCAACACTCAGCGAGGAGGGTGTGTTGCAATACGGTGTAATCGCGAGCGACCGAAGGGAGCGCGGCGATCTCAGTGGTGCAACTGCTTCCGTAACAAGAGATTGCCACGTCGCTGCACTCCTCGCAAAGACAGTTTATGGAGCTTATGTGACATTCATGATTATGACACAGCCTCGAGATACGTGCTGGGGGGAGACCAAGACTCAGCGGATAGCCAGAGGACTCAGCTCTTCATCACTGGCTGGGGCAACAACCACTTGCCGTTCGTTACACTTATCCGTTAAAGTTACTTCAACCCGTGATCTGTTTTTCGCCGAGGTGTAACGGGCAGTAATCATGGCGGCCTTTTGAACATTATCTTCAGTGGCATTTCCTACTAACAACGTTACTGGTGACCCAACGCCAAGCGCCTCAAGACACATGTGATAGGGCTGCTTGTAAGACAAAATCAACTTATTGTCTTTTTCATTCCGTCCCACGATGATCTTTGTCTTTTGATCGAGTCGAAAGTGTCGGCCTGCTTTCAGTAAGTTCAAATCTGCAAACGTGACTCGCTCAGTATGAGCCAGAAGATCGCGCAGCCGTTTGGAATACCCGACATCAGTCAACAAGCAGCCCGAAGCAGGAGAAGTGTAGTCCTTAAGACCAAACTCATTGGCCAGCTCCAACTGCCGTTTGCGACCCCGTCCGCTGATACCTTCAAGCTGTTCCCTGTCAACCATTCCGCTCAGTTCCGGCTCAGTGGGGGGCAGGAGCTTGGCTGAAAGCGGGCGCACCAGTTTCCCTCTGAGACCGGCTTGTTTGAGCACGAGGTTCAACTTGTCTTTCGTTTGTGACATCGGTCGCTGCCCCATGACCTCGCCGGTGATGATAAAGTCGGCATTGAACATCTCCATAAGTTTCCTGGCTTCCCTGAGCATGAGAATGTGGCAATCAATGCAGACATTCATGTTTCTCCCTCGGCCATATTTGGGATTAACAACAATATCTACGAATTTCTGGCCGAGGTCTATCAGCTTGACACCAAAGCCGAACTTTTCAGCGGCCAGAAAGGGATTAGCCCCACGCGAGGAGCGGTTGCTGAGATCGCAGGCGAAATGCGTAAAGGCTAAGGCGGTGACTTCGATGTTTTGTCGGAGCATCAGCAAAATAGCAAGAGTTGAGTCAAGCCCACCCGAATAGAGGGCGATGGCATGACCTCGTTTGTCAAGGTTCTGGTTCTGCATATGCTTGTTTTTCCTTATGATGCCAAAACAACAGGCATAACACCAAAAACAATACCAAGGAAATAGCAAAGGGTCAGTTCGTTACTTTGACATCTATATTTAATATAACTATTTTGCAACGTGTTTGAAGTCGAAATTGCCATGATTGGGTCACAGGTAAAGGGTGTCGATCCGATTTCTTAAGGGAACAGGATGTCGATTCTTAGAGCAATAAACAACTGGCTGAAACATTTCGCCTATGAACTCCAGCAGCTGTTTTTCTTTTCTCTGCGCATGTTGGCAGCTCTGTTCGGTAGACCGTTCTACGTAACGGAAACACTGGAGCAGATGTACCTCATCGGAGTTGGGTCGCTGTATCTGATAGTCCTCACGGGAATTTTCGCTGGCCAGGGGTTTGCGCTGGCCCTTTCGGTTGAACTGAGTGACTTCGGAGCAAGAACCTATCTCGGCCGGATCATGGCGATTGCGATCATCCGTGAGCTGGGTCCAACACTGGCCGGTCTTATGGTTGCGGCAAGAGTGGCCGCCGGGATAACTGCTGAGATTGGCGCTATGAAATCCTCAAACCAACTCGATGCCCTGGTCGCTTTCGGCATTGACCCCATCAAGAAAATCGCCGTCCCACGGCTGATCACTCTGGTGATTATGGTTCCGGTCCTCACTATAATCTGTGATGCCATCGCAATCCTGGGCGCCTACTTTGTCGCCATATTTGTTGCTCATGTAACCTCCACCTTGTACTGGGCCAACGTCCGGGACAGACTCATTTTCGGCAATATCTTTATTGGGCTTTTGAAGCCGTTTATATTTTCGTTTGTGATCGCCTTCATTTCATGTTACAAGGGATTCACTTCCAAGGGAGGCACGAAGGGGGTAGGGCGAGCTACCACCGACTCAGTTGTGATAACATCTATCTCTATCTTGATTGTAAACTTCTTTATAACCAAGGTTGTTTTTTCACTTATTAAGGGTTACCTATGATCGAACTGAGGAATGTCGACTTCTCTTACGAAGACAAGCCGGTTTTGCACGATGCTTCGTTCCGGGTTGACCAGTCGGAAGCGGTGGTGATAATGGGGCCTTCGGGGTCGGGCAAATCAACGATCCTGCGCTTGATTCTTGGTTTGGAGGATCCGCAACAGGGACAGGTGATTATTGACGGTCAAGATATCTCTACCCTCAAGGAGAAGACCAAACGCTATATGCGAAAAAAAATCGGCATGGTCTTTCAGGATGGTGCCTTGTTTGACTCTCTGACGGTGGGGGAAAACGTTGGATACTACCTTTTCGAGCATACCAAGCTGTCCTTTGAAGATATCTCACATCGAGTGTATCAGATGCTTGGCTTTGTGGGTCTGAACGCCGATGAAATTATAGATACGCTTCCCGAGCAGCTTTCCGGTGGGATGCGGCGGAGGGTGGCCATCGGACGAGCGCTGTTGTCGACGGATCCCAAGATAATGCTGTATGATGAACCAACCACCGGCCTTGACCCGGAGTCGGCCGAGAATGTGCTGAACCTGATACGCAAGCTGCATGAGCACAAGCCAATATCAACGATAGTCGTTACCCACCAGATTGCCGATGCCATTGCGGCAGGTGACCGGTTTGTGGTGATTGTGGCCGGCGAGGTTGCTTTCGACGGCACCCTTGATGATCTGCGCGAGTGCACCGACAGTCGCGTGCGTGCTTTCCTGGCTCCGTTCCGTTCATCGTTTGCTGGGGTAGCCAAAAGGAGATTTGTTGACGAGTTGTGAACATCCCTACTTGAGGATAGGATAGATGTGGACTCGCCTTGGGCGAGCTGCCCACGAGAATTGAATTTTGAAGGAGATTATGGTGAGTAGATATTCCTCTTATGATAGATGGCAGGAGTCTGAGACTCTTGTCCTACTTTTGGGTGGCTGAGGACATAATTTGTGAGAGACTTATACAAGTAGAGAAAATGATTCGGAGTTAAGACAAATGAAAAGGACCGTAGGCATTAAATGGGGCAATCTCGCGGTCGGTATTGTTCTTATGGTGGCTATAGCCGTGGCGCTCTGGGCATCACTTTCAGGCGGTGGGACATCAATATTTGAACGGAAGGGACAATTTGTCTGCTATTTCAGGAATGTGAACGGCCTGGTACGCGGTTCGCCGGTCTGGATGTCGGGAGTCGAGGTTGGCAACGTCCGCTCAGTGAGCTTTGTGAATCTCGATTCCCTCCGTCAAGTTAAGGTGGTATGCCGGATAAAGAGATCGGCATGGCCCATGCTGACCGAGGATGCCGAAGTGATGCTGGGCACTATCGGTCTGGTGGGGGATAAGTATGTTGAGATCATTCCCGGCACCAAAGGGAAAACCGTAATTAGCAAAATGGATGTAATTGCCACTCGCGATGCCGGTGACGCCATGGCCATGTTCAAGGCCGGGGAAGACGCTATCGGTGAAGCCAGAACAGTAGTTGATAACCTTGACGCGTTATTGGCCCGCATGAACCGCGGTGAGGGAACGTTGGGACAATTAACTACTAATGACCTACTCTACCACAACCTGAACGAGCTTGCGAAACGATTGACCCTTCTGACCGCCGACCTGCAAAAGAACCAAGAGCGGATTGTCTCCTCTCTGGAAAAAACGGCCACGACCGTCGAGCACCTTTCGGAGCAGGTAAACAGCAACACCGGCACGATCGGCAAGCTGGTCAATGACCCGCAGCTATACGACAACCTCGCGGCAACATCTGCTCGTATTGATACCATTATGCACAGGATCAACACCTCCGAAGGAAGCCTCGGGCTTCTTGTAAGCGACACCGCTTTGTACGTCGAGATGACTAACCTGCTGGCCCGTATCAACAACCTGGTGACGGATATCGAAAAGAACCCCCGGAAGTATTTCAAGTTTTCGATATTTTAGAGGGCTTCCTCACAGCATCGGCAGGTACTTGTCATGCTCAAACTGGCTGACGTGGATGCGGTATTGATCCCACTCTATTTTCTTGTTGGCGATCAGTTTTTCAAAGACATGGTCGCCCAGAGCCTCACGGGCCAGCTCAGATTCCTCAAGTTCGCGCACAGCATTTTCAA
>Ga0315543_1002521_pt1 | contig 17718 bp, 11 predicted proteins | sample SalMarSW160210MG_2_FD_203098 | JGI IMG/M metagenome (GOLD analysis project Ga0315543, IMG submission 203098) | Salt marsh sediment microbial communities from the Plum Island Ecosystem LTER, Massachusetts, United States - Salt Marsh Sediment SW1601-210 ...
TATCTATAATAATATACCTGAAACCCTATAATAATGGTCAGGAGAAATCCTGTAATATTTGTAAATGATTAAGAAAAAAACACAAAACACATTGTACTGGTTAGTAATAGCCATCGTTGGAACAATAACGGTATTTCTTTTTCTACGGGCATTTACAGGACCGGAAAAATTCCGTATGGTTGATATATTAAAAACTACCGTGGTATTTGACACAACGGATATGGATCTTGGCATACTAACCTGTAACCAACCTGAAAAAGCTATATATCGTTTCACCAACACCGGCACTCACCCGCTAATTATTTACCGTGTTACTGCCTCCTGCGGTTGTACTGCAGTTGAATGGCCGGAAAAGGTAATTCATCCGAAGAAAATCGGCACTATTACTATAACCTATGATGCTGCTCGCCCGGGGCGGTTCAGAAAAACAGTTTATGTATATGCTAATATATAAACCAGTCCTATCACTCTTGCCCTGGAAGGAACAGTTGAATAACACTTGTTAATAAAACAAAGTTCAGGCTATAACAAAACCTCAACGGGTAAGTCCTAGGCGACTACCTAAATTCACCCGGTGAATTCCTGCCTGGCCGGACGCCTCGAGTGCAACTCACGGGCATATACCCTGAAGCAAACTCCGGATGCAAATACCGCCACAGGTTGGTGGGGTATATACCCTCCGCCTTTGGCGGGATTCCTGCCAGCCGGCAGGCTGGGTTCGACTGGAATTTTCAAGTTTCCGCCAAACGGCGGATCTTGAAAATTTAGTCTCACGAATAAACCGCTACGCCATGAAAGTCTCTGTGTCACGGGAACAATGTAGGTCGACCCTGCCTCGCCGGCAGGCAGGTCTCTTGAGTCGACGAGGCGACTTACAAAGTCGCCCTACATGATGTACGGAACAGCCGGGTCAATCGGTTATATTGAAAGGGCATGTTCGTCAAAACGCTCTTGACACGTATCTGGCGATTTGGTAAATTTGTTGGAAAGAGAAGGACTAAACTATAAAAAGCACCTGAAAACCACAGTGAAATATGCTTCCTGTCTGAGGGGTCGTTTTCTTCGTTTATTTTCTCACCGGTAATTATATCTTAAGAACAATTGAAATGAAAAAATATAGTCCTCCAACAGGAATGCATAAGCATTTTTTTCTCCTGTTAATGGCTTTGCTGGTTCTCATAACATCGGGTTGTAAGAAACAAGGCAATATTACATTCAAATCCTTCCCAATTGAAACGGAATTGAAGGGGGAAAAATTAGATTTTGTTATTAATACCTATTCTGTGAGCCTTGAATTGATGGATTCTCTTTTATTTATCCGAAATTCTTATGATGACAATTTTTTTATTAGCATTTATCATAAGAACACGTTTCAACATATCAAGTCATTCTGCAGAAGAGGAAAAGGGCCATATGAAATGGAATATATTGGTCCCTGGTCACTTGATAAAGAGAACGGTATATTATGGGTTACAGATTTTAGAAAAACAAACCTTTGGGGATTTAAAATAGATAGTTTGTTGAAATTTCCGGATTATAATCCAACAATAAAAATTTCGTTGCCAAAGAAACTATATCCATTAATGGGGCTGGCCAATTACAATAGTGAACTCTTCGCAATACCTGACCCCCTTGGTGAGGTACAACTGTATTTTTTTAACAAACAGGGTGAAGAGGTGAGTGTAATTGAAAAGATGGACATCAAAGATATTCAGGATTCTTTCTTTTCCGATTTAACCCGAACTCATAATCGTATTCATCCTGGAAAAGATAAAATGGTAATGGTATATCGTTACTTTGACCGAATGATTATACGTGATTTGAAAAGTGATCAATTCACAGAAGTGACCGGACCTGATCATATCGACCCGAAAGAACAATTGGCAGCCCATGATCACGAACGATTAAAAGGATATACAGCTAAACCAAAATTCGACGATAGGTTTATCTACTTATTTTATAATGGTGGACCAGGAGCGCATGTTGATTTTGAAAAAGGGAAAGTATCTGCCGTATATGGAAAAAAGATTCATGTTTTTGATTGGGATGGCAATCCTGTAATGAGACTTATTCTGGATCATCAGATCAGTAATTTTGTCATTGACAAAGAAAACCAAAGAATAATTGCTTTTGCTGTGGATGCTGAGGACAGTATGATCTCTTATGACATCAGTAATATTTCTGAATTGAATTAATGAATAAACTTCCCAAAACGAAAAAATTTCTAATTTCGATCAACCCAGATTTTTATTACGTAATCCTGGAAAACCGCTACGCTCGGAAAGTTGAATAATATGTTCGTCACACCAGTATTGACATATGTTTTGTAATTGTGTAATTTTATACAAGGATTACATCGATCCTAAATCAAAATGAGCCCTTCTTTAAAAACCGGGAAAGGATTTTCATCGTTTTCAGTGATTGTTGTTTTTGCAGCCCTGATGCTGATCGGTATCAGCGTGCTTCCGGTCATCGATCTTCAGCTTGAGCCATCCAGGTCATTGCCTTCCCTGACTGTTTCATTCAACTGGCCGGAAGCGTCTGCAAGGGTGATCGAACAGGAAGTGACCACCAGGCTGGAAGGACTTTTCAGTTCAGTAAGGGGCATAAGTGAGATGAACTCCGTTTCTTACAGGGGGCATGGTACCGTTGAGTTGTCGTTTAAGAAACATGTAAACCTTGATGCCGTCAGGTTTGAAATAGCAACATGTATCCGCAGGTGCTACCCTGACCTGCCTGACCAGGTTTCCTATCCTGAGTTATCGATGAGTACGGAAGGCCGGAATATCAGGCCCGTCCTGATCTATAACCTGAATGCCAGCGCCAGTCCCTATTACATACAAAATTATGCAGAGAACAATATCGTTCCCAGGCTTTCGCGAATAAAAGGTATAAAGGAGGTTAGTGTGTATGGAGCCGTACCATACGAATGGGAGATCCGTTTTGACGTTAACCTTATTCAAACCCTTGGTATCGGGGCCAATGAGATAGCAGAATCCATAAATTCCTTTTTCAGGGAAGAGTTCATCGGTTCCGCATCTTTTGAAATTCCGGATGGGGATTATGAGAAAGAAATAAATTTGTTTCTTCAGACCGGCAGGTCAGGAGAACTTCCCTGGGACAAGATCCCGGTTAAGAAAATAGATGACCGGATCCTGTACCTGACCGACCTGGCAAAGGTCAGGTACAAGGAACAACCTCCTCATTCCTATTACCGGATCAATGGATTAAATACGATAAACATGGTCATTTATCCTGAAAAAGAGGTGAACAACCTCAGCCTGGCGGCTGATGTGAAGTCCGGGATAGAAACCATAAAAGAGAACCTTCCTTCAGGATATTCCATTTTACTCTCCTATGATGCTACAAAATATATTTCCAAAGAGATCCGCAAAATAGCCCTGCGGACCCTTTTCTCCATGGTTATTTTATTATCGTTTGTTCTCCTTATAAGCCGGAACTTCCGATACCTGTTTCTCATTTTCATAAGCCTTATCGCAAACCTGATTATCGCCTGTATATTTTATTATCTTTTTAAAATAGAGATACACCTCTATTCACTGGCTGGGATTACCGTTTCATTCGGCATCATCATTGACAACAGCATTGTAATGATCGACCATATCCGGCATAGCCGGAATATCAGGGTCTTTCTTGCAATTCTGGCCGCCACACTGACTACCATTGGCGCACTGAGCATACTCTTTTCCCTGAAAGAGGAACAGCGGGTCAACCTTACCGACTTTGCCCTTGTTGTGATGGTCAACCTCTCCGTATCCCTTGTGATCGCCCTGTTTTTTATCCCTGCATTAATGGATAAAATCAGGCTCCACGCAGTATCCGGCGGAGCATCTGTCCGGAGAAAGCGAAGAATAGTCCGGATTACAGGTATCTATGAACGTTCCATTCTCTTCGGGAAAAAGTTGAATTGGCTCTTTATCCTGTTACTGATCTTTGGTTTTGGAGTACCACTGTACCTTCTTCCCGACAAGATCGAAAGTGAGAATACCTGGGCCCGATTTTACAACAGCACACTGGGAAGCACCTGGTACCAGGAAAATGCCCGGCCAATAGTGGAGAAAATTACAGGGGGAACATTGCGTCTTTTTTCCGAACATGTGTACGACCGGTCATTCTATTCAAGCCCGCAGAGAACCACGCTCTACGTCCGGGGACAGATGCCCGAAGGTTCAACGGTTCAGCAGCTTAATGAAGCCATAGGGAAAATGGAAAACCAGATCAGCAGGTACAATGAAGTGGAAATGTTCCAGACTTCCGTTACAGGATACAGGAATTCTTCGATAACCATCTATTTCAAACCCGATTATGAAGAGGGATCGTTTCCTTACTTCCTGAAAGAAGAACTGACTTCAAAAGCGATCAATTTCGGCGGGCTTGACTGGAGTATTTATGGTGTCGGACGCGGTTTTTCTAACGCCCTGTACAGCGGTTACAGGAACAGCCGGATCACCCTGGAAGGGTATAATTATGACCAGCTATACCGGTACGCAGAGTTGCTACGGAACAGATTACTGGGAAATCCCCGTATCCAGGTAGCAGATATTACCGGTTCGGGGGGATGGAATGTCACTTCACTGCATGAATATTTTATCGGGTTCGACCTGGAGCAATTCGGCCTGCATGAGATCCCTCTTACCTCATACTATTCCTATCTGAATGACCAGATGTTTCACCGGTCCCTGAATAAGGTTTTTCACCAGGGAGAAGCACAACCGGTTACCCTGGTATCAGGCAATGCCGGGATTTTTAACACATGGGACCTGATCAATAACCCGGTTCGTTTCGGGAACAGCTCTTTTAAATCAGAAAACCTGAGCAGTGTAAGCAGACAAAGAACGGGCAACGATATCTATAAATATAACCAGCAGTACCGTCTGGTTGTAGCCTATGATTTTATCGGTGTGGGACCATTGGCACAGAGAGTTATGGAAACCCATACGGAGGAGATGAATCAATTATTGCCTCTTGGTTACAAAGCAGAGATCCAGGGGTGGGGCGGATGGTATACCAGGGATAAAAAACAGTATTACCTCCTTTTCCTGGTGATCCTGATCATCTATTTCATTTGCAGTATTTTGCTGGAATCCTTCGTTCAGCCTCTCGCCATTATCGGTATGATCCCGGTATCCTTTATCGGAGTGTTTCTGACCTTCTACCTGTTTGACTTCAATTTCGACCAGGGAGGATTTGCCTCTTTTATATTACTGAGTGGTATTGTGGTTAATTCGGGCCTTTATATCATCAACGATTACAACAATTTCTGCCGTACAGAAAATTCACCGGGTGACTTCAAATCACCCGGTGAGTATCAGAACCTGAGGCTCTACCTGAAAGCATTCAACCATAAGATCATTCCTGTTTTCCTTACGGTGGTTTCTACTATTCTCGGTTTGGTTCCATTCGTATGGGCAGGCCAGAATGAAGTGTTCTGGTTTGCATTTGCCGTCGGAGCCATGGGAGGGCTGGTCTTCTCATTCGTTGCCGTGTTCGGTTACCTGCCGTTGTTTATGAAGCTGAACGTTGCCAATTAACCCGGATTATTCATTAACGCGTTGTGCGGTTTGTATAGTAACATTAATCGAAAGTTATGGTCTAATATAAATAGCCTGAAGGGCTTTGATTTAGCAGCACAGGGCATCGCCCTGTGTTGATGAATAATTATATAAAAGAGCCCTGTAGGGGCGAAATACGGTCAAAATATATAACGCCCCTTCAGGGCTTCGAATAATTTATTCTCCTAAAACACAGGGCGATGCCCTGTGCTGCAATATTACAGGCCTATCGGCCTGATAAATAGATTAATAACAATGAAATAAACTAACAGAGAATAGTTAGAACCTCCAATGTTTAAACCGCACAATGGGTTATTCATTAATAATCCCACATACATTTGCTTCCTATGCTGTAAAACTCAAAAATAATTCCAGGATTATTTCTATATTCGGGTTTCCATAATACCGTTTACCAATCCACCATTTTATAACGTTACATATCATGAAAAGATCGTTTTTAATCGTGCTTTGCACAGTCTGTATCACCTCCGTATCAGCACAGGTGAGTCTTGATTACTATCTCCCTGAAGGGATCTCTTATGATGAATCCATACCCACACCGGAATCAATTATCGGGCACCAGGTGGGGGAATGGCATATCACCCACGATAAACTGCTGCTCTATATGAACGAGATTGCCAGGGTATCCGACCGGGCTGTTCTTGAACCATATGGTCGTACCTTTGAGGGAAGAACCCTGGTACACCTGGTTTTTACCTCCCCGGAAAACCTTAAAAACCTGGAAGCATTGCGGGCTGAACACCTGAAACTCTGTGATCCGGATCAATCACAGGGGATGAACGTCAATAACATGCCCGTATTCCTGAACCTGGGGTACAATGTTCACGGGAATGAAGCCAGTGCGGCTAATTCATCCCTGTTAACCGCCTATTACCTTGCAGCCGCCCAGGGGCCGGAGATCGAGGAATTGCTTGACAATGCCATTATTTTAATTGATCCGTGTATTAATCCGGATGGGCTGGTCAGGCACTCCACCTGGGCAAACATGCACAAAAGCAAAAACCTGGTTACCGATCCGAACAACAGAGGTTTTAACGAGGGCTGGCCGGGAGGCAGGACCAACCATTACTGGTTCGACCTGAACCGGGACTGGCTCCTGCTAACTCAGCCGGAAAGCCAGGCAAGGATCAAATGGTATCATGAGTGGAAGCCGAACATCGTTACGGATCATCACGAAATGGGAGCCGGATCAACTTTTTTCTTCCAACCCGGGATACAAACCCGTGTAAACCCGTTAATTCCACAGCAAAATGTTGTCCTGACCAAGAAGATTGCAGCCTATTTTGCAGGAGGACTGAACGAGATCGGTTCTCAATACTATTCGGAAGAACGTTTTGATGACTTCTATTTTGGCAAAGGATCTGCTTACCCGGATATCAATTCCGGCATCGGTTTTCTGTTCGAACAGGCAGGAATTCGCGGGCATGCACGGGAGACGGAAAACGGACTGATCACCTTCCCGTTCACCATCAGAAACCAGTTTAACGTTTCCATTTCAACACTCAAGGCAGGTCTTGCACTTAAAAAGGAGCTGCTCGATCACCAGAAAGAGTTTTACCTTTCTGCATCCGGTGCAGCAGCAAAAGATCCGGTTAAAGGATACCTGTTCGGCGATCCGTACGACAGGGCAAAAACCTTTCATTTCATTGAACTGTTGCAGCAACACCAGATCGAGGTATACCGCCTGAAATCAGACGTGAATGCCAGGCCGGTCCGGTTTGAAAAGGAACATGCTTATATTGTCCCCCTGAACCAACCGCAATACCGCATGATCAGAACCCTGTTCGAAAAGGTAACCCGCTATCAGGACAGCACCTTTTACGATGTGTCCACCTGGACCATGCCGCTGTACTTTAACATACCTTACCAGGAAGTACGATCGGCAAAAGAGCTTCCCGGACTGATCGGAGAAGAATATACCACAAACCGGTTTTATGAAGGGAAAGTACTGGGAGGAAGCAGTTCCTACGGGTACCTGTTCCGATGGGATGAGTATTATACGCCCCGGGCACTCTATACGATTCTTTCAAAAGGATTACGGGCAAAGGTCGCCACACAGGAATTTACCTATAAAGACAGCCAGTTCAATGAAAAGTTTACGTACGGGACAATTTTCATTCCCGTTGCCGGGCAAAACCTGAAACGGGAGGTGATCTATACACTGCTGCAATCGCTTGCCGTACGGGATGGCATTGATTTCTATGCCACCACAACCGGATGGACACCCGAGGGGATTGACCTGGGAAGTGGTGATTTTGCAAGCCTTGAAAAACCTGAGATCCTGATGGTGATCGGTGACGGAGTGAACAGCCGTGATGCCGGGGAGATCTGGCACCAGTTCGACCAGCGGTACCACATACCCATTACCATGGTTGATTCACGGCAATTCAGCCGGGTCAACCTGTTTGATTACAACACGCTGATCCTTACCGACGGATTGTCCAGGGAAGTCAATGAGCGGGAACTGGAAGGGCTCAAATCGTGGCTGAGTGCCGGGAACACGCTGGTTGCATACAAGGGTGCCAATGAATGGCTGAGCCGGAACAAGATAATAAACCTGGCCTTTAAAAGGTCTCAATCGTCAGATTCGGAAGGTGCATCCCGGTATATTGACCGGTCTAAGAATTTCAGCATCCAGAGGATCCCGGGGGGATTTTTCGAAACATCGATCGACCTGACCCATCCGATCGCTTACGGGTATCACTGGAACAGGCTACCCGTCTTTAAAACGGGGACAATGTTTGCTGAAAAAAGTGCCAATCCCTATGCGAATCCGGCAGTCTATACCGAGGATCCCCTGCTCAGCGGCTATATCTCTACCGAAAACCTGGAGAAGCTTAAGGAAGCACCATTTGTTGTAACGCATTCCAGTGGAAGGGGTAGTATTATCTCAATTCTTGACAATACCAACTTCAGGGGAGTATGTTACGGAACAAGCAAGATCTTCGCCAATGCTGTGTTTTTTGGGCAGATGATGAGGTAGTTGGCCAAGAAAAATATAATATGAGAACACCATTGGTGTTCGATTATTGTAGTTATCAAACTCCGATGGAGTTTTTATGTCTCTCTAATATATTTCTACAATAATCCAAGGCCGATGGCCTTGATTTTGGGAGAAAAAGAATGTAATGAAAAATATTTTAACTTGTTTTTGATGTTTAAAAATTACATCGAGAATTACGAAAAGCAACAAGAAGATTAATATTTTCACTTCCCCTCTAAAAACCTGCCTGGCAAGGCGGGGAGGGGACCGAGGGGTGTGTAATTATGGAACCCAATAACATGTAATTCATTGATTTTATTTTTCCATTTAAGCTATATACCTTTACTTAACATATTTCCCTGACAAGTTAACCCGCATTATTCATGCAAAAACGTAGTACATTGCATGAATGTGTGATGGGTAGAGGGAAGCAATGCGGGAAACCCCGGCAAGAAAATACCCAAATTTGAGGATTGGAATGAACTCAAATTTGTGGTATTGCTTCGTCGGAAGGATTATTTATGAATAATCCGGGTTAAACCGTCAGCAGATCCCGCTTTTCAGCGGGATGCCTGCCAGCCGGGCAGGCTGGAATTCAACTGAATGGTTTCAATTCACACAGGTGTTCTTGAACCCATAGTTTCATTTACTTTAATCTTGTTACTTTTATCTTTTATCTTAATCTACATACATGACTGATTTCTACACATCCGACAACCGGTCAGCATTGGATTCCATGTCCAATGCACAGAAAATTGCATTCGGACCCATTGTTTTCCAGGCAGCCAGAGTGCTGAGAGATACCGGCATACTGAACTTGTTGCACGATAAAGGTGAGGCAGGTATTGATGCGGAAACCATCTCCGCAAAGTTGGAGCTACCATTATACGGTGTAAAGGTCCTTACCGATGCAGGTTTGAGCATCGGTGTACTATACCTCAAGGGTAAAAATTATTCCCTGACCAAAACCGGACATTTTATTGTCACTGACAAAATGACCAATGTAAACATGGACTTCGTTCATGACGTCTGCTATAAGGGGATGTTCCATCTTGAGGAGGCAGTACAAACCCGGCGACCTGCAGGGCTCAAGGTCTTCGGGGACTGGGATACCATCTACGAGGGACTCTCAAAGTTACCGGAAAAGGTGAAGGAAAGCTGGTTTGGGTTTGATCATTTTTATTCCGACAAAGCGTTCGAAGAGGTGATCCCGGTACTGTTCGAAGAGAAACCGGAAAATATTCTCGATGTCGGCGGCAATACAGGGAAGTTTTCCATCCGTTGTGCAAACCATTCAGATTCTGTTAAGATCACCATCCTGGACCATCCGGGACAGCTTGAGATGGCAGAACAAAACATCCGGGAACATGGATTCCAGGAACGGATTGACACCTACCCCATCGACCTGCTCGACCACTCCAAACCCTATCCCAAACCCTATGACATCATCTGGATGAGTCAGTTCCTGGATTGTTTTAGTGGTGAAGATATTGTTGAATTGCTGCTGAAAGCCAGGAACGCCCTCTCCGCAAATGGTTCAATACTTATCCTGGATACATACTGGGACAGGCAGCGTTTTGAGATCTCCTCCTTCTGCCTGAACATGACATCCCTCTATTTTACCGCCATGGCAAACGGGACCAGCAGGATGTACCATTCAGAAGAGATGATCGGGTATATTGAGAAAGCCGGTTTACGAATCGTCAAGCAGAAAGATGGAATCGGTTTGAGTCATACCCTTATACAGTGTAAAAAATAATTAGTTTCGCACCTACCTGCCTTGTATTTCTTCAGTATTCAGGTAACAGATTTGTTTTATTGTTTTAAGATATATGTGCTTATTCAATAGCCAAATTTTTTATTCAGAGTCTGGATGATATTAATACTTTAAATAGCAAAATTCAACCCCTATAGGGTTGTAATCTTCTCGTATATCCTAACCACCGGTCATAACCGGTGGTTACTCATTATTCTACCCCTGTCGGGGTAAATTTTAATGATTAAAGCTAATTTCGGTAGAGCGATAAAACAACGGAAATCAATCGCTCCATTGGAGTGGTACTTTGGTAGCAAAATGGTTCTCATGCTTATTCCCGCTCCAGCGGAGCGGAACCTTGATAGCATAAAAGAGGACGAATACCAATCCGCTCCAGAGGAGCGATACATTGGTAGACCATTGGGGATCAAAATTAATACCGCTCCGTAGGTGCGGAACATTGGTAGCACAACAGAACACGAAAAACCGTTCGCTCCGTAGGAGCGATACGTTGGTAAATCGCTTGATAACACCTATATTTCTGCTCCGTAAGCCGTGCCTGCCGGCAGGCAGGTGCGACACAAAAAAATAAAATATACCAACTCACAAAAACCATGAATTACCGTCGATTTGGAAATACAGCATTGCGGATCAGTGAAATCGGATTTGGAGCCTGGGCAATCGGTGGCCCGGCATATGCCGGAACAATCCCGATCGGATGGGGTAAAACAGACGATCCTACTTCCATCAAGGCACTGAAAACAGCTTTTGAGCAGGGAATAAATTTCTATGATACGGCTGACTTTTATGGACTGGGACACTCCGAGGAACTGATCGGTCAGGTTTTTGGGAATCACCCGGAAGTAATCATTGCCACCAAGGCTGGTCACCGGCTAAACGAAAAGGGAGAAATCCTGTTCGACTATTCCTATGATTACCTGATACGCGCTTGCTCACAAAGCCTGAAAAGACTGAAACGGGAAAGCATCGATTATTACCAGTTGCATACTGCCCGGGTGGCTGACCTGGAAAAAGGAGACTGCATCCGGGCAATGCAGGATCTGCAAAAGGAGGGAAAAATCCGGTACTGGGGCATTTCGCTCAACACCTATGATCCCGCACCAGAAATTGAATTCTTGATCCATCACCGAATTGGCAATGGGTTTCAGGTCGTGCTCAACATCATCAACCAGCGAATCGTTGAACTCTTACCGGAAATAGCCAATCATCACTATGGGGTGATTGCCAGAATGCCGCTACAGTTTGGACTGTTAACCGGAAAATTTGACCGGAATTCACGTTTTGGTGCGGATGATCACCGTGCCACACGCCTTAATCCCGAAATCCTTGAGCAGGCAGAAGAATATTTGTTGCCAGTCTGGGAAATGGCGAAAAAATATCAAACGACATCGGGAGCACTGGCTCTGCGTTTTGATCTCAGCTTCCGGGAAGTGTCAACGGTCATCCCGGGAATGCGGGATGAAAACCAGGTGATGCAAAACATTGCTGACCTGGAGAAGATCCGTGATCACGATATGCTATTTCTAAAAAAGCTTTACCATGATAAGCTTTCGACACTACTATCAGAAATGCAGAAATTCGGATAGTATGAATTGTTCCCGGATTCCACGGATTCCCGCATTTCTTTTCCTGTTCGCCGGATTAATCGTGTTTTTGATTTCCTGTTCAGATGAAGAAGAACCTTTTGTTGATCCCTATTTGACCGAACCCGCCTGTACCTCGACATTTGTTCCCAAAGAGTATACCTGGCAGGTGGTGGGATTTTACCCCTCCTGGAAACACGATATCCTTCCGATAGATTCCATTCAATGGGACAAGATCACACGTGTTGTCTATGCATTTGCCTACTGTTTTGACGGGGTGGACATTGACTGGGAATACTGGTCGGGATTATATACGGGAACGGTAAATCAATATGAGAGTCAGGCATTTGTCAACATCCTGAAAGGGTTGAAGGAGGATCTTGCACCGTATAATAAAAAGATCTCCGTCGATCTCTATGCCAGTGACTGGGGAGGGAGACACTACCTCGACAGGATCAGGGATTACGCAGATGACATCATGATCATGTGTTATGATTTTACGGGATCATGGTCAGATCCGGGGCCCCACTCCTCTTATGAAGATGCGATTGGTACCGGTTCAACCGCCCAATCGACCGGGTTGGCTTACTGGGTCAATTACAGGCAATGGCCAAAATCAAAGATCCTGCTGGGGGTTCCTTTCTACGGCAGGGATTTTGACAACAACGGCGGTGGAATCTCCTATAGCCGGATCGTCGAAGAGTATCCCGAAGCACCCTATGCTGATCAGGTTGCAAATATTTATTACAATGGCATTGAAACCATCAAAACCAAGACCCGGTATGTCATGGAGAATAACTATGGAGGCATCATGATTTGGGAACTGGGCCACGATTCATGGGTGGATAGCATCAGCCTTTTGAATGCCATTGATGAGGAGATCCGGTCGTTTAAATAGAAAATCTTACCTTAAATCTTACATCCAACTTCCCATGTGAGATTACGAAAACCATTAATATCACTCGTTCATCGGTGTTCGTGCCTGTCAAATGTACTCCGATTGTTCAAAAGACAGATTCCTTTTCCTAATCTCTAGAATCCTGACTTTCAAAAATATATTATAAATATATTGAAATAAATGATAGCAGAATCCGTCCCCCTTTTTCAAAGGGGGATTGAGGGGGATTTTAAGTGGTTTGACAAATACATTGTTTCGCACCTACGGCGCGATGTTTTTTTTTCGGATAGATATTTTCTACCAATGTTTTGCTCCTCTGGAGCAAAGCTAATACATTATTCCATGGACTATTTGTAGTCCAATGTAGGAATTCTAACGTAAAAAATAACTATCTTTGTAATGATTTTCAACCTATTGAATTCATGCCCCCGTGGCGTGCATACAGATCTCCAGGAACGTCTCCCAGATGAGACGAATTGGAGCTTTTGGTTTACCGGCAATTTAAATGAAGCGAAAGGCAGGAACTCTTTTCGGATTGATTGTTTTCATGTCATTCCACCTTGTGGTTCGTGGTCAGGATTTCATCAACCAGGAGGATGCACTGGTATGGATTGGAAAAAACATCGAATCCAGCACAACCGTTCTCATTCGGAAGCAGTTAAGTCTGAAAGAATTCGAATACGGAAATGATATCCGCTTCTTCAAACTGGCTCAGATAAAGGGTTGTAAACTGATCCTGGAACGCTACGACAAGACGGAAGGAAAACCCATGGTCAAATCGGTTTATGAGCTTCCGTTGAAAGAGATTGATCCGAACAACATCAGGCTAGCCATTGAGAAATTCAGCCGGAATATCTGCCTTATCCTGCAGCCAAACAACAAAAGAAAGATCAAAGTTACACGACTCAGTGGAAAAGACTTTAAAAACAAACGGTACCTGAAAAAAACAGAAGTGATCCTCGAATTCAACCAGGAAGCACAAGCTAAAAATATCCCTTCCCAAATGCAGAAAGCATTTCAGTATACGATCCAGAAATGCAACAGCGACAATTCCAGCATCATCGATTACCTGAATAATTCAGGCAGTAATTAAGGTCAGAATCCATCCCCCTTTCCCCGGGATGACCGCAGGCAGGGGGTTGAATGCTAATAACTTACATTTGAAAATTCAACCCTTGTAGGGTTGTTATATCCTCCTACATCTTATCCACCGGTTAGCACCGGTGGTTACTCATTGTTCTACCCCTGCCGGGGTAAATTTAGATGGTTAAAATCAATTTTGGTTAAAACACCAGATTAATCAGAACCAAAAGTGATACGATGACTCGAAGTCATCGTATCACTTTTCTCAGTTATTTCCGGCATAAAAATTGTACCATTTCCCTGTCAAACACAACAGCCTAACATAACCATGAAACGAAATCACAGACTCTTACGATTTCTGCTCATTTTCTTTTTTATTCCATTTTTATTTTCATGCGAAAACGAGCAGGAAGCGGCTACCGGTCCGCTCAATGTGTCCAACATTAAACATAGCAGCTGTAAAACCTTTAAATCACTGGTGGATAAGAATCAGGATTGTATCGAATATCAAACGGTAAATGATCATTATCTGAAAATTAATAGAATCAATGTCGCTTTCAATTTCTGTATCGATGGCGTGGATATCAAAACCACAGTTGATCAGGAGCAGGTAATTACTATAGCAGAGACGGATATAAACCCGGCATGTAATTGCCTCTGCCTGTATGACATAGAATACACCATCGGGCCACTGGAATACGGAACCTATATCCTGCGGATTATCGAGGGATATACCGATACCATAACTGTGGAATTTGAATTTTCCGCAACAACCCGGGGAAGCTATTGTGAGGTGAGGGAAGGGTATCCCTGGGATGTAAAGTAACGAGATTTCCTGCCTGCAGCAGCAGGCAGGCGGATTGCGGACCTGTCCTGACCAGCGAAGCTGTGTCAGGATCGCAAAATTTGGATTTTTAAGTAATTCATGTAAACTCACCGGGTGACTCGAGTCACCCGGTGAGTAAAAACAATTAACATTGAACAATTAACCATTAACAACAATTCTTCATATCTTCCGCCGGTTCTAATGGTACGAATCAGTCATAGGTTTTTTTAAAGATTTGCATTAAATTGAGCTGCAAATGGTTTGGTAAAATCCGGTAAACTAATGGCATGAAAATCCAAGGATACCTTATTACACTTCTTTTCGTACTACTGACTCCCGGGATCTCTGAAGTTTCCGCACAGCCTGCCGGACAGACAGGCCGGGGCTATCTCTCCGAAGAGGCACAGATCAGCCTGTTAACCTGCGATCCGGGGAAGGAAGTCTATTCTGTTTTTGGCCATACAGCCCTGCGGGTAACAGACCCTGTAAACGGATTTGATGTGGTCTATAATTTCGGTACGTTTGATTTCAGCACACCAAATTTTTACCTGAAGTTCATCCGTGGCAGACTGATGTATACCCTGTCGCGCTACAATTTTTCCGATTTCAAGATGGAATACAGGATGGAAAAACGTTCCATTTTCGAGCAGAAATTAAACCTATCCCAGGCAGAAAAAGATAAGACCTTCTATCTACTTGAGGTGCATTACCTGCCGGAGAACCGGTACTACCTGTATGATTTCTTTTACATCAATTGTACCACTAAAGTGCTGGACCTGATCGATTCCGCGATCAATGACCCCGAATACTTCTCGCAGTACAGCACGCTTCAGGAACGGACCTTCCGTCAAAACCTGGCTATTTATCTTGAACCGATACCCTGGACCAGACTGGGTATTGATCTTCTGCTGGGAATCCCTTCTGACAAGACCATGACGGTCCGCGAAAGCATGTTTCTTCCACTGGAACTAATGCAAAAAGTGGATAAGGAAAAAAATCGTGATCTTTTTGATGATATCCAGGTCGTTTACCAGGCAGAAGATGAGGGATCCTCCTCCCCTTCCTGGTGGTCACCCAGCATCGTTTTCTGGGGTATCTTCCTGGTTGCCCTGGTGCTGACCATTTTAGAAATGAAAAAAGGTGTCCGGATAGTCTGGCCGGATACCATCTTTTTTTCCATTATCGGATTACAGGGCATTTTATTGGTGTTGCTCTGGGCATTCAGTGATCATGATGGTATGCATCAAAACCTCAATATTTTATGGGCTTTCCCACTCCATTTTCCGGTTTTCCTGATCCAGGGATTGCTGGGGAAACGGATCTTCAGGGTATACATCATGATTACCGGTATCCTCTTGCTGCTCACCCTTCTGCTCTGGAAGGTTATTCCCCAGGAGTTTAATCCAACGATGTTCCCTCTGATGCTGATTATGCTGGTGCGGTTTGTTTCTATCTATTGGAGACTTAGAAGGGTCGACTCAGAGAGTCGACCTACATAGTTGCCAGCTTTACAGAGACTGATAAGTACTACTTCCAGGTTTGAATTTCCTATACACAATGTAGGGCGACCCAGCCTGGCTGGCAACCGACTAAAATAAATCGGTTTTGCTATTGATCTTTCGTCGTGTTATTGGATCGCCTGGTGCTTTTCGGCCCATGGACGAATTTCCATCTGAAGATCATTGTAGTTGGGCCGGGCTTCATTGCTTCCGATTCTTTCTTTAAACATGCCGTCCCAATGGGACTTAAAAACTGCAGAATTCATCGATAAAAATGCTGTCACTGTCTGACGGATGAAGGGCAAGCAGGACCGTCTGACCGATTGGCCGGTCTGACGGATGAAGGGCAGGCAGGGGGTTGACGTATAAAGAGCAAGGATTTTCATGGACCGGGAAATTTGGACGTTTATTAGATAGAGTCCAGTGATACGATGACTGAGCAGGGCTATCTTTTACTATGGAAAGTCATCGTATCACTTTTGAACTTTGCGGTACGGTACCAATTTGTTCTTTTACCCAATCTTTTCGATTAACAGAAAAATTTTTTTTGTATTTTGCCGGGAACAGAGATCACAGTACAACGATCCTCCCTGCCTGACTGCCCGTCCGACCGGCGGTCATCCGGGCGGGAATGTCATTCGGGCAGGCCGGGTCGTTGACCAATAAACACAGCGATGAAAAACCTGACATACATTTGTTTGATCGTCTTAGCTTTTTTGAACCTTCAGGAAGTTCATTCACAAGCTATTGATCCCGTTACGGCTGATTATACAGCCATTGATGCTCATGCCCTAAGTCTGGGTGGCAATTACAGGGACATCGACAAATTAGCCAATGATCTGAACGAAGGTCTGACAGAGGATTATGAAAAAGCAAGGGCGATATTTACCTGGATCGCAGCAAATATCGATTACGATATCAAAGCCTTCCATAAAGGTAGCGCCCCCATTCGCTTTACTTACTCCACCGAAGAAGAGCTTCAACGGCTTTTGGCAGAAGATAATGATCGCATCGTCGGTGAGGTTTTAAAAAACAAAAGGTCTGTCTGCGACGGCTATTCAAGATTGTTCATTACCCTGTGTAAAAAATCCGGGATTGAGGCAGAAGCGATCGACGGATATGGCAGGAATAACCTGGAGATAAGGGGAGGATCGGTATTGGATAACTCAAATCACACCTGGAATGCCGTCAAACTCAATAACAGGTGGTATCTGCTCGATCCCACCTGGGCAAGTGGATATACTGATCCGGGTGTTACCAAATTCACAAGGAAATTCAGGGAGGGATTTTACCTGACTCCCCCTGAAAAGTTCATTTTCGATCACTTTCCTGAAGACCCTAAATGGCAGCTGCTCGAGAAGAATGTTCCATGGAATGAGTTTATCAGTTTTCCCCTGGTAAAGGGAGGATTCCTGGAATACAACATCTCTAACTTCAAACCTACGGAAGGAACGATTCGGATAAAAACCGGGAGA
>Ga0315543_1002522_pt1 | contig 17711 bp, 14 predicted proteins | sample SalMarSW160210MG_2_FD_203098 | JGI IMG/M metagenome (GOLD analysis project Ga0315543, IMG submission 203098) | Salt marsh sediment microbial communities from the Plum Island Ecosystem LTER, Massachusetts, United States - Salt Marsh Sediment SW1601-210 ...
CGACTCCGACGACTACATCCTCTATCCCGGACTCACTAAGTTCCCGGCGATCATCGGGCACGAGTTCTCTGGTGAGATTGTGGAGATTGGCCCCGGACCGGAGGGGAAGCAGTTCAAGGTTGGGGATCGAGTGACAGCCGAAGAGATGGTTTGGTGCGGCCACTGCCGCGCCTGCCGAGATGGATTTCCCAACCACTGTGAGAACCTAGAGGAGATCGGATTCACCATCGATGGAGCAATGGCGGAGTACATCGTCGTCCAAGCGAAGCTGTGCTGGAGCGTTAATGCCGTCTTTGAACGCTACGCCAACGAAGAACTGGCCTGGGAAGTGGCAGCGACTACCGAGCCCACCTGCGTGGCTTACAACGGAGTGTTCGAGCGCGCTGGGGGTTTCCGCCCTGGGGCGTACGTGGTTGTCTATGGAGCTGGTCCGATCGGGCTGGGTGCGATTCAGCTCTCTAAAGCGGCCGGTGCGGCCAGGGTCATCGCATTCGAAGTCTCCGAGGTACGCCGAAGTCTTGCCAAGGATGTGGGCGCGGATGTGGTCTACGACCCTCGCGAGGTTACCCCTTCTGAAGTGGTGATGAACGCCACCCAAGGCGCGGGGGCCGACCTGTCGGTCGAGGCAGCTGGAGCACCGGACAAGACGATCCCCGAGATGGAGAAGACCCTGGCAATCAACGGAAAGATCGCGCAGATAGGTCGAGCTGCATCACGAGTCCCGATGTACCTGGAGAGCTTCCAGATCCGCCGTGGCCAGCTGTTTGGCGCACAAGGGCATTCGGGCCACGGCATCTTCCCATCGGTCATCCGCTTGATGGGCTCTGGATTGATCGACAACTCCAAAATCATCACCTCTCGCTTCCCTCTTGACCAGGCACTCGATGCCCTGGAGCAGGCCACGAAACGCCAGGATGGGAAGATCATCATCAAGCCGTAAGGAGGAGAAATGGCCAAGTGGCTTACAACAGAACTTCCTCAGGTCGTATTTGAGGATTCCCAAGTCGGACGGTTGAAGAAGGATATCTGGGACGCCTCAGAGGACGAGATCGACCAGATTCTCACCGATTATGGCATCCCCGCCCCTTCTGAACTAGTAAAGCCGGGCTCGTATATTCAGACCACTCCGCGCGCGAAAGTGGAACAGAACCGGCGCAAGAACGACATTGTGATCATTCCCGTTGCCTCTACCGAGCGGCATGGTGATCACTCCTGCTCCGGGCATGACCTGTTTCAGGTGACGCAGCTCATCGAGGGGGTGAGGCGGTACACGGAGAAGAAAGGAAACCCGGTGAACCTAGTGTACTCGCCCCTCAACTACGGTGGGCACCCCTATCACCATGTGGGAATGCCGGGGACGGTGATCCTGCCGGAGATGGTAGTGCGAGAGACGCTGATCAACGTAATGTTAGGGCTGTGGAACGATGGCTTCCGCAAGCAGCTGATCATCAACAACCACGGGCAACTGTGGATGCTCGAATCGGCGCTGCATGAGTTCATGTACCGCTATCAGCTTCCAGGGATCTACCAGATCTTCGACTGGCACCGCTGCATACGTGAGTTCTTCGTCCCCTGCGAGAGAACCGGTTGGGAGACGGACTTTGTCCACTCCGCCGAAGCGGAGACCTCGCTCGGACTGCTCCTCTTCCCTGAAGGGATGATCGATATGGATCACGCAATCGGCGGAGAGGGGAAGAGTTACTTGCCTGGTGGGCACTTCGATACCTCGGTCGACCCGTACAACCGTCCGCACCGCTGGTCTGAAGGGGAGGGTCAGATTGCGATCGAGCTTGCTGCTGTGCCGCACGGTGCGGTTGGGAAACCCGAACTGGCTGACCCGAAGAAGGCAAAGCGACCGGTAGCCGCGATCCTTCGTTATCTAACCCTTGTCCACGACGAGATTCTGGACGCATTCCCGCCGGGAAAGCTTCCTCCAGTGGAGGAGATCACCACGCGCACGCAAGAGGAGATGGAACCATACCTGAGGGAACCAGGATCCCCGGGTTGGAAGCCGGTCTATGCCCTTCCGCGCAGGGGGTTCTAGTCGATGAGCTGGCCTCTGGGGTTGATCGTCCCTCTTCAGGACAAAACGCCGTTCTCGCCATTTGTACCAACAGAGTGGCAAGACGCCTTGGAGCGAGTGAAGGATGCTGGCTATGATGCTGTTGAACTCGCTATCATCGACCCTAGCCAGGTGGATCGCGAAGAAATGGTGGAGGTCCTTCAGAGCAAGGGCCTCCGCCTCCTCTCTCTAACCACTGGCCAGGCTGCAGCGAAAGAAGGGCTCTCCCTTTCCTCTCCCGATGAGAAGGTCCGCCAACAAGCGGTGGCCCGTATTCAAGCACACATGCGCTTCGCCAAACCGTTCGGTGCAGTTGTGATTGTAGGATCGTTGCGCGGAGCGGATGGCGATATGAAAGCACTCGTCGAATCCTTACGCGAGTGCGCGGCCTATGATAACGAAGCCAGGATTGCCCTCGAACCGCTGAACCGTTACGAGTCTCGCCTAGTGAACACGGCAGTGGAGGCACTGTCGATTGTGAACCGTGTGGGAGTCGAGAACCTGGGACTTCTTCTTGACACCTTCCATGCGAATATCGAGGAAAGAGACATCGGTCAAGCTTTTCGAGATGCCGGGGACAGGCTCCTCCACGTCCATTTAGCCGATTCTAACCGCTGGTCTCCTGGCTACGGCCACCTTCCTTTCGATCAAGTCTGGACGGCACTTGCGGCGATCGACTACGGCGGCGGCTTGGCGGTTGAAGCCTTTCCCCTCCCCAGCGCGGAGGCGCTCCTCGCTTCTTTGGCAACGATCAAGACGCGATGGAGCAAGGGCGGATCGTATGTCGTTCAAGACACTCCTTGAAAGAGGGTATGCGCTTTACGATCGGTCGGTGCACGAAGCGAAAGGGGTCACGTTCGCTCTTGTCCGAGGAGGGGATAGAAAGCAGCTTTTCCTCTCTGAGGGGCTCTCGGAGTTCTCCGGGGAGGTCTTACCGGAAGGGGGATTCCTCTGTCCCCTAACGGTTGAGAACGCTCTCGCCCTCCAGGGGATATTCCCTTGGCTTTCGCCCCGTCGACTCCTGGAAAGGGAAGCAAGTTTTGGGTTTGGAGACCGTCTCGGTCTGGCAACGCCAGGGCATATCCGTGCCCTTTCAGGCGCAGCGGTCTTCCCGATATTGGTCCAGCAATCGGTTCGGGAGAACGCCCGCACCGGCCGCACCTTCGAAGAAGTGCTGGCCGAAGGTGTATTCGGAGCCTTTCAGGAAGGCTACGAGACTGGTTTCGGCGCCGATGCCGATCACCTGAAACAGATCGAAGATGCCCTGTATGCCGCAGATCTCGGCTATACGTTCTTCACCTGTGACCCTGGGGATCACGTTGTCGCGGTGGAAGATCTGTCTTCACAGGAGGTTAAAGACCGATTCACTTACCTTCCGGAATCCGGAACGTTCCGTCAAGAGTACCTTGGACCATCCTTCAACATAGACGGGCTGGGAACGCTGCGCTTCTCCGAGGAGGAGCTTGCCCGCGCCGCGGTGAAGTACGGTGGAGCAGTGGCTTTCGCCACTCGAATGTACCACGCCCTGGCGGAGCACCTTCCCGACGGTTTCGACTACGAGGTCTCTGTGGATGAGACGGAAACACCCACGACCCCATTGGAACACCTGTTTGTGGCCCACGAGCTGCTGCGGCGCGGAGTGGACTTCGTGAGCCTTGCCCCGCGGTTTGTGGGAGCGATGGAAAAGGGAGTCGATTGGAGGGGTGACCTGGAGGTGTTCCGCAGGGAGCTTAAAGCGCACGCCGCCATTGCCCGCGCAGTGGGCTCGTACCGCCTGAGCCTTCACTCTGGGTCGGACAAGTTCACCCTGTATCCGTTCCTGGCAAAAGAGACCAGGGGGTTGTGGCACGTGAAGACTGCCGGTACGAGTTACCTTGTTGCCCTGGAAGTCGCCGCCCATCGGGCTCCTGTCCTATTCCGTGAGATTGCACAATTCTCGATGGAACAATTTGCTAAAGATCGGGCGAGTTATCATATTTCGGCCGATCCTTCTCAAATCTCTCCACTGGAGACGCTGTCAGATGACGAGCTTCCGGAGATTATTGAGGAGCACAATGGACGGCAGGTTCTACATGTAGCCTTTGGATCGGTTCTACAAAATCCATTGGGGGATGAACTGCGCCTTGTGCTCGATGAATGGGAAGAGGAGCATTACGAGAGACTGGCCCGGCACCTGGGCCGGCACCTGGATGGATTGGGGGTGAGGAATGGTGAGTGATTTGGGTGCCAAAGTGGCGATCATACAGTTAGTAACCTACTTCGCCGTATGAAGAAATGGAATCTCGTGTGATGAAGCTTCACCGTGTGGTTTCTGATATCTCTTCGCTCAGACCGCTGAGTATAGTTGAGCAACTGGAGGAGAGTCTTGCTGATAGGTGGTGATGGCTCAGGGATCTACTTTCGAATCATTTTTGTGGGTCAATTCGATTGTTTGTTTTGCAGATGGAGATGGTGTAGGGTTCAGCTCAGGAGAACTCAGTCCGATAGAAAAAAGTACTACTTTACGGACCATTTGGAGAAGCTCTGAAGCGTGATCTACACAACGAACTAGGTTAAACGAGTGGGCGAGAAGGTAGGTTGGAGTAATAGGAAAGATCATTCAGCTCAATACTGTGGAACACAACAAAGGTTGGTCGGCAAGGAATCCGTGGGCTTCGGATCCGGTGCGTGAAAGCACCAAAGAGTATCTGTGGAAAGACACTCCGTGGGATGGGAGACGCAAAATTCTTGGTGTGGCCTGATAATGAGCTCGTATAATGGTGGGGAATGGATTTTTTCACTACTTTTATTACTACTGGGACGGCGATCGCGAAACTCCTTATCTTGGGCCTCGCCGGGTATATCCTTCTCCGCAAGAATATCGTTACGGAGAGGGGCTTCCAAGGTTTGAGCCGGGTAGTGGTCTCACTCACTCTTCCGTGTTTGATCTTTAGCAACATCCTGACCAAGTTTGACCCTACAGCCCTTCCACGCTGGTGGCTGTTCCCCATCACCGGCGCGGCCGCGGGTTCGATTCTCTTACTTGCAGGATATGGAGTTTCAAGGCTGATCAGGGTGGATGGCCGGCATCGGGGGCATTTCATGTGCATGCTCGCCTTTCAAAATGCGGGGTACATCCCTCTTCCGTTGGCCGCTGCGCTCTTAAGTAGCGGGGAGAAAGAGATCGTGTTTATGTACATTTTCCTCCTCTCGATGGGGCTTTCCCCTGTCATGTGGTCGATCGGGGCCGGATTGATCTCAGGACATCTTAGAAAGGGTAACATTAACATTCGTGCGGTCATTACCCCGCCTTTTGTGGCAACCACCCTATCGGTGGCGTTCGTTCTGGTTGGGCTGGTTAACCACATCCCCGATCTGCTCCTTTCAACCCTGTCAATGACCGGTGATATCACCATACCACTGATCATGATCACATTGGGTGGAATTTTGGGAGGGATGAAGTCCCAAGGCAGTAGGGACAACAAGGCATTAGCCTCTCTCATCCTCATGAAGCTTATTGTCTTTCCGGCGTTAGCACTGTTAATCATAAATCTTCTCCACCCGTCGAGATTGCTCGGCTTGTTCCTCATCATTCAGGCCGCCTCTCCACCGGCGACCGCGTTGCCGGTGATGGGGAATCATTACGGGGTAGAGACCGATTTCCTCAACCGGGGGATTTTATATTCCTATCTGTGTGCAATCGTCACTATCCCAGTATATATCGCCCTATATGGGGGCTTGTGAAGTTAGTGCCAGCGGTATGATCCGCAATCTCGAGGAGTTGCAAATTTGACATCGGGTGCGATATATTATATAATATAAATGAGATATGATGATACGGATAGACCGTAATCCCGTCAGCACACAAGTATTTGAGATTCTCAGGCAAAGGATTGTTACTTTGCGGATTCCACCGGGGGCAAAGATCCAAATCGGTGCCTTATCAGAGGAGTTGTCCATCAGCGCAATCCCAATTCGAGAGGCGTTAAAGCAACTTGCAGAAAGAGGCCTGGTTTGCGCCAATCCGGGTATGAGCTACCATGCGGTCAAACTTTCCAATGAAGATGTTCGCGACATCTTCGAACTCCGCAAAGTGCTCGAAAATTTTGCAGTTGAAAAGGCAATCAAACAGTTTTCTGAAACAGAACTTAAAGGACTGCATGAGCAAAACTGTAAATTACTTAATGGGAAACTCTCACCTGAAGAGTTGCGCGTAAGATTCGATCAGACCGATGTAAAGCTACATCAAGGGTTAATTATCGGTAATAGTGGAAACAAGTTTGCAAAACTGTTTTATTCAAGGATGAATGATCTAGTCTCTATCGTGAGACATTTAAACGAAAGGATCGACCTTGCGATTCGGGAACACCTGGAAATTATCGATGCGTTGATAAAAAGGGACTTGGCTGAGGCAAAGAACAGGCTCACTAATCATCTTGATAACTCTGCGGAGGGGTGTCTTCCGATTCCGCAAAGTGGCCTGGAATGGAGTCGGAAGACCGCTTCTCGCAGTGGCCAGCAGGACCTACTGACCAACCATACAGGAGAAGCAAGGAGGACACTATGAAGGAACTAGATGACTGTCTCGCTAAAGTGCAGGAGATCTTCAACAAGATCACCAACGAGAATGGCCAGGCGTTCTCACAAGCCAGCAAGTTGATCGCGGACCGAATAGAGGATGGGAAGCTCATCTACATCTTCGGAGGCGGAGGCCACTCGAATATGGCTACAGAGGATATGTTCTATCGCTCTGGAGGCTTGGCGTGCATCCGTCCGCTATTTGCCCCTGGAAACCGTATGGGCGACAACATCATGCTGAATGAATCGGAAGGCTATGCTCCCTTCATTTTCGAGAAGTATGCCTTGCAAAAGGACGACGTTCTCCTCATCTGTAATGCCTACGGAACCACCAAGATGAACATCGATATGGTTCTCGAAGCGAAAAAACGTCAGGTGATCACCATCGGACTGACGGGAACAGAGTTTCCTAAGGCGCTGCCGTCCGATTTCCCGGGAAGGCACTCCAGTGGGAAAAACCTTCACGAGGAAGTCGATCTCTTCATCAATACTTTCGTACCCTACGGAGACGCCCTTGTCAAGGTTGGCGATCATCCAGCTCCAGTAGGCCCAGCCTCGACGCTTGCAACTTCGATGGGGCTGAATCTTCTTCTGGTCGCGGTGACCAAGGAGTTGCTGGATCGAGGAACCGAACCACCCATCTTTGAGAACGCCAATTGCATAGGCGCGATGACTCGGAATTCGAAGTACCTAAAGGAATATTACGACCGTGTCCCCGAGTTGTCTGCATTCTGGACTCGCCAGGAACGGCCTGGGAAACTTGAGACCTGAGGCAACCAATAAGTCCCGCGAAGTGGCGAGGACCAAAGGCGGTTTTCAAGGGGAAAACCAGCAGTGGATACGAGATGACAGTAGCTTCCTCTAAACTAAAAGGAGGTGATGAATTCCAAACTTGCAAGAGCCTTAAGGTTAGTGGTTGTCCCTTCTTGGGATGGGTTATTGGACCTAGTAGTATTCAATGGAGGTGCGAAAAGAATGAAACGTCTATCAAGAATTCTGGGTGGCACGCTTCTTGTGCTTTCTATAGGTGGAATCCTCTCTTGGGCAAACGCAGAGGAACCAGTTTTCGGCGAAAGAGAAGTAGGGAAGTTTGGTGGAACGCTCACCGTCGCTATCTCAGCAGAGCCGGTGAGTCTTGACGTACAGAAAACCCCTGCAAACGTATCGCAAGCAGTAGGAGGACACATACTTGAACCTCTCTACGCCATGGATGCAGCGGGAAAAGTCAGTCCCGTGTTAGCGGAGTCTTGCATATGGAATGAGGAAGAGAAGGCTTTCGAGCTGACCCTTCGCCAGCACGTTTACTTCCACAATGGGAAAGAGATGACGAGCGAAGACGTGCTCGCATCCTTGGAACGTTGGCGCAAGTTCTCCGCCACGGCCTCGATATTCGATCGATTTGTCCCCGAAGATGGGATCAGTGCAGAAGGAAGGTACTCCATCCGTATTGCCGCTAGCAGCGAATTTAACATCACCGCTGTCCTCGGCTATCCGACTACCAACGACGTCATCTATCCTGCCGAGCTTGCCGCTCAGGAAATCATCGCCGATCCCATCGGCACAGGGCCGTACAAGCTAGACGAATGGGTGCCTGGAGACCACATCACCCTCACACGGTATGAAGGCTATAAACCGGTATGGGGGCCTTCCCCAAGCGGGTTTGCCGGAACCAAGATACCTTATTTCGACACGATCGTGTTCCGTTTCGTCCCCGAAGATGCCACACGCTTTGAGCTTCTTAAGGCCGGAGAAGTTGATTTTGTGGACACGATCCTTCCTATCTGGCTCAATGAACTCAACGAAACGGAGGGCGTAGACCCCATCATCGTAAAACCTATCTGGACGCCCGTTTGGCGCTTCAACTTCAAGCGCTGGCCGGCCGGGATGGACGCAGACCAAGCGCTGAAGTTCCGCCAAGCTTGCCGAGCGGCCGTAGACATGGAAGAGCTTCTGAAAGCGTCTGCTTCTGCAAGAGAGGAATTCTACCGGCTCAATTCCTGCTTGATCGCTTATCCCGAGCAGATCTGGTGGAACGATGTGTGTGAAGACACCTACAACATCAACGATCAAGCACTTGCAAAGGACCTCCTGGCAGAGTCAGGTTACGATGGTGAGCCGATCCACTTCATGATCGCCAACGACATCCCCTGGATCTACAAACCAAGCTTGGTCCTAGCTGAACAGCTTGAGGAAATCGGCATCAACATCCAAGTCGAAATCATGGGCTTTGCGACGATCCTAGAACGGAGATGGGAAGAAGACAGGTGGGATATCTTCAGCGAGGGTAACTCCATCTCCTATCACCCCCTGTACTATAGCTCCTATTGGGGTGGCAAACGCCCTGGTTGGTTCACCAATGATGAGGTCCAGGAGCTTCTCGACGTCATGGTGACTTCCCGGGACTTCGACGAGGTCTACGAAGGCAGCGTGCGATTGACCGAGATCCTTGAAGAGAACATACCGGAGATCCAATCAGGCGACTTCTTCGAACTGCGAGCAGCTGCCTCAGATCTGGCCAACCTTCGAGGATCCTATCGAACCTACTTCTTCTGGACCACTTGGAGGGAGGAGTAAGCGAACTGGCGACTGAACTAGCATTATGCTTCGCCAATTGCTTATGTCTCTAACGAAAACAGTAGCTGATCTTCCGGAGGGAGGAAGGGCAAGAGCCCTTTTCCTCCCTCCTTCGTCTCTTGACCTCAAGGCGAAGAGCTTGCTTGAGGCCAAGACAGCGAACGAAACAAACCAACCCGCAAGAAATCCTCTCATTAGGTTCTGCATGGCTAGCACAAGCCGCGAAGGGAGGTGGGATAGATGGTTGCGTATGTCATGAGGCGTTGTGTGGTCTCAATGGTCATCGTCTTCGCGATCACAACTGTAATCTACTTCCTTCTGCAATTGGTTCCCGGAGATCCTGCGCAGGTTTTACTGCAATCAGCAGGAGATCCAGAAACCATTGCAGCGCTTCGCCACGAACTCGGCTTAGATAGACCCGTATACGTCCAGTACTTCTCTTGGTTGAGCGGGCTTCTCAGAGGGGATTTTGGCACTTCGCTTCTGAAAGGCAAGTCGGTCACGTCCTTAATCGTCAAATGCCTTCCCATTACGCTTTCCGTGGCGGTCTTCGCAGAGCTCTTTGCGCTGTATTTTGGGATTCCAGCGGGGTGCATCGCAGCCATCAAGAGCAGATCATTCCTGGATCACGCTTTCATGGGAATTGCTATCCTAGGTGTCTCCATGCCCACGTTCTGGCTAGGCCTGAATCTCATGTTTCTTTTTGGGGTCAAGCTGCAAGTCTTGCCCATCGCTGGTTATGTTGCACCCTCTGAGAGCATTGCGGAATGGCTACGTCATCTCATTCTTCCCGGTCTCTCTCTTGGTTTGATGCACTCGGCGTTGATAGCTAGAATGACACGCTGTAGCGTCCTCGAACAAGTCCGCCAGGATTACACCAGGACGGCTCGAGCGAAGGGTTTGCCGGAATCACGGGTTCTCGGAAAACACGTCCTCAGGAACTCATTGGCCCCCGTGGTGACCATCGTTGGAATGACGCTTCCCCGGTTGCTGGTGGGCACCGTCATCGTGGAGACTGTTTTTGCCTTGCCAGGAACAGGACGCTTACTCATCAAGTCCATAATGCAAAGAGATTATATGATCATGCAAGCTGCGATCGTTCTGCTGGCATCTCTAAGTGTCCTAAGTGCATTTATCGTTGACTTCATCTACACTACATTGGATCCACGCATTAGATACTACTAAAGCATCATGAAAACCATGACCACACACCCGTGCCCTCATCTGAAGGTAAAAGAGAGAAAGCCATGAGAACCCGGCTGATAAAAGACAAGCGCGTCCTTCTTGGAGGAGCCTTACTAATAGTCACGACTCTGGTAGCTATCCTTGCACCTGTGCTCACGTCCTATTCTCCAACGAAAACGCATATGTCCGATCTTCTGCAGCCCCCATCTCTAGAGCACCTTTTCGGGACCGACAGCTTCGGCAGAGACATCCTCAGTAGGGTGCTCTACGGCGCCAGGATATCGCTTCTCATCGGTATGACAAGTTCAGTGCTTGTTGGCATGATTGGCACGTTCTTCGGTATGATCGTGGCTTTTGTTAGGCCTCTGGAGGAAATCCTGATGCGCGTGCTGGAGGGCATCATGGCAATCCCTGCGATGCTCCTGGCCATGATCATCATGGCCATACTAGGCAGAGGAATCGACAAGGTCATTCTTGCCTTTGTCATTGTATACACTCCCCAGGTTGCGCGACTGGTACGCGGAGAGGCCCTAAGGGTTCAGAAGGAGAACTACCTGGAGGCTGCCAATGCACTTGGAGCCTCAACGCTTTCCATCATCTGGCGCCACGTCCTTCCGAATATTGTCTCTCCTTTGCTCGTCCAGACAAGCTTCATGTTCGCATTCGCTGTCCTTACAGAAGCTGGTCTAAGCTTCCTTGGACTAGGTGTCCCTCCTCCTAAGCCTAGCCTAGGCCTCATGCTTGCCGAAGCAAGAGACTATATCCGTTACGCTCCTTGGATTAGCTGGTTCCCTGGCTTTAATATTATACTTATAGTGTTAAGCATGAATTTATTGGGTGACGGCTTAAGAGATGCTTTTGATCCCTATTTTAGATATTAGGAAAAGCAATCATGATAGGTATGTGTAAGATAACTAATCAACTTACAAAATGGTGCTACAAGGCAACCAAAAAAATCCAGCAAGAGGAGATAATGAACCTGCACTTGCACTTAACGAAAAGCGATGGCGTCTCGATAGATATTCCAAGCAAGGATATAACATCGAGGACCTCGTTTGCGGAAACCGCCATGGTCAGAGAGAGCATGCTTTGAGTCCATATCGGAAAGAGCAGGCTTGCTTTAGTTTTCAGTACGGACTAGAGGAAAAGATTCTCTGTCTTCCTGCCAAGAACCTTGTCCGTCAAGCCAACATCGCCGTGAGCCAGCCTTGTAACATTCGGGAAAAGCTGCGATCTAAGCTCGATACGCAAACCAACCTGACCAACTCTATACGAAGAGGAAGAAAACGGGACCAGAGAATTCTCATCGTGGCGGATGACTATACGCGCCCAACGCCTACTGCCGAACTGCTTCCCGTTTTACTCAATTGGCTAAATGAACAAGGTGTTCAGGATAAGGAGATATCCCTTCTCATTGCTTCTGGGTTCCACAGGCCTACGACAAAAGTGGAGCAGCAAACCAAATATGGAGAGGAGACGTTGCAGCGGATCCGCATCTATCATCACGATGCATCGGATGATGGTTCTCTTGAATACCTGGGAGAGACAAGCACTGGAATCCAAGTCTACGTCAACCGCATGGTTCTCGAAGCCAAGCTGACAATTGGCGTTGGAATCGTTGAGATTCATCCATGGGCGGGTTTCGCTGGGGGAGGAAAGATTATCTCACCTGGCGTCGCAGGGAAGAAGACCATTGACATGACTCATGCGCTCCCTGCCCGACTCGAAGGAGTCGATATCGGCAGAACGACTGGGAATGATTTCTGGGAAAGCTGCCAAGAAATATCTGAGATGGCAGGCCTGGACATGGTTATCAACGTTGTTATCGATCAAAGAGGGAGACCTGCCAACGTCTTTGTCGGGAGCCCAAGGACTACACACAAGAAGGCAGTAGACTACTTTATGACCATCAACAAGATCGTTTTTCCTACCAAAGCTGATATTGTGGTTACATCAGCAAACCCAAAATACCAGTCATGGGGGCAGGCCATAATTTCAGCTTACAACGCGGCCAGAGTCGTGAAAGAAGGAGGGATTCGCATCACGCTTGCTGCATGTCCCGAAGCATTTGGTGACTCTCAATACGAGAGCCTATTCTACTATGACGCGCTGTTACGGCGCTGGAATAGCCCCGGTGATTTCTGGGATCAAAGGCGTGGCAAGAACGACAGCAACTCCCGAAATGCCTGTGCCATGTACAAACACCTTGAGTTGATGCGTCACTCAGACCTGTTTTTTGTGACAGATGGTTTCCCGGAATTTGCAAGGGACTTGGGCTCTCTTAACGTCTATGAGAATCCTCAGGATGCGTTGAATGCGGCATTTGCCAAGGCAGGCTCAGATGCGAGCATCATCGCCTTCGACCTGGGGGCTATGGTCCTGCCCTATGTAGAAGAGGAAGGATAATTGAACGATCATGTATTTCGGAAAGGAGTAAGGATCAATACCTACAAGCTGGCTTCGGAAATTTGGTACGCGGACACGGAACTAGAAATAACGTTTCCCGAGAACTGGAGTGTCCAAGTCTGTGATATGGCAGGCGCTGACGCTCCTATCCTGAGTGATGATGCGATCCGGAAACGCATAGACAACCCCATCGACTGCGAACCGATTCGCAAGGGAGCAAGAGGCAGCAAGAGTGCTGTTGTGATTTTCGATGACTTGACGCGCCCCACACCTGTCTGGCGTCTTGCGCCGCATGTCCTGGAGTCTCTAATGGAAGCAGGGGTCCCAAAGCACTCTATACGTTTTGTCATGGCGACAGGCGCGCACAGAGCGCATACAAGATGCGACTACGTCAAAAAACTAGGGAAAGAGATCGTGGATGAGTACCCTGTTTTCAACCATAATCCTTTCCAAAACTGTAAAAGGATAGGAATAACACGTTTTGGAACTCCGGTAGAGATCAATGCTGAAGTCATGAGCTGTGATTACAAGATAGGAATCGGAGGAATCGTCCCGCATTTTCAGATGGGTTACGGAGGAGGGAGTAAGATAATCGTCCCGGGAGTGGCATCTATTGAAACCATCCGGAAAAACCACTACCTCTCTTTCGACCCTGCTGAAGGGCTTCTCAAAGCTGGTGCTGGTTTCGGTAACTACAGCTCCAATAAGCATCGCCTAGACGCTGAGGAAGCAGGACAGTTGGCTGGGTTAGATTTTAAGATCGATGCATTCTTTAACTACAAGGGTAATATTACAAATCTTTTTGCAGGACATCCAATCTATGAATACCAACAAGCTGTCAAAAAAGCTAAAGGTTATTACCGAACAGAAAAAGCTAGAGACATGGATGTAGTCATTGCTAATGCATACTGCAAAGCTACAGAAGCAGGCGTAGCCATACCGGCTGGATTGGGCTCACTAAAGGAGAGTGGTGGTGACTATATTGTTGTGACGAATAGCCCTGAGGGCTTGGCGCCTCATTACTTGTATGGACGCTGGGGGCTTTCACGGGTTGGCGGATGGGATTGGAGTGAAAAAAGGAGTTTACCCGAGCGAATTAGGCGGATGATCATTTTCAGTAAATATATTGATAGAGGTGGAAATTGGTGGTTTGCCCCGTCTAACAAAGTCAACTGGATCTCTGAATGGAGTAAAGTGATAGAATTAATAGGAAAAGAGGAAAAGTTAGTTGCATTATACCCTGACGCTACAATACAGTTGATCAAGTAAGTGATGTGACTTATGGAAACGAAGGATCTCTTCTATGTACGCAGAATCCCAAAAGGACGTAAGCAATGGAAAAGGATTTGCTTATTATAAAGAATGGGTGTGTTCTCACTCCTTTTCAGGTTTTTGAGGAAGGAATAGTGGTTATAAAGGGAAGACACATTGAGTACGTCGGCCCTGCGCAAGAAGCACCGATGGGGCAAGAACCTCGTGTGGTGGATGCAGAAGGTGGATATATATCGCCTGGGTTTATTGATGTTCATCTTCACGGCGGTGGCGGTGCTGACACAATGGACGGCACTAGGGAAGCGCTTTTCACTATCGCCCGCGCTCATACACGGGGAGGGACAACAGCGATGTTGCCAACGACCCTCACCCAGCCGATGGAGGATATAGAGAGAGCCATCGCCTGTGTACAGGAGGTCATGGATCGTTCGACCGGAGGTGCAGATATTCTGGGCGTTCATGTGGAAGGTCCTTATTTTTCCATGGAACAGAAAGGTGCACAGAACCCAGACTATCTCCAGTTACCCAAACCCAACGAGTACCTTCCTCTCTTAGACCGCTATTCGTGTATCCGCCGTGTCTCTGTGGCTCCTGAGCTACACGGGGCTTTACGCCTTGGTCGAGAACTCCAGAGGAGAGGGATTATCGCCTCCATCGCTCACACTAATGCTACCTACCAAGAGATCGTTGGGTCCTTGGAGTGGGGCTACACACATGTAACTCATATGTTCTCCGGCATGAGCAGTTTACACCGGGTAAGCGGCTATCGAGTTGCCGGGGTGATCGAAGCGACATTACTTCTCGATGAGTTGACAACGGAGGTGATCGCAGATGGACATCATCTACCCCCGAGCCTACTAAAGCTGATTATCAAGACAAAAGGAAGTGAACGAGTGTCTTTAGTGACGGATGCAATGGCAGCGGCAGGCCTGGGCTCGGGTGAGTACACATTAGGGGGTCTCGACGTTATTGTCGAGGATGACATCCCGTCGGAATTCGAAATAAAGGGTGGCCAAGGTAATTATGTCGCTAAGCTGACTAATCGTACAGCTTTCGCTGGCAGCGTCGCGACGATGAACCAATTAGTTAGAACGATGGTGCAACTCGTCGGGTTACCTCTCCAAGAAGCAGTAAAAATGGCTACGATCAATCCAGCCAGGCTTCTTAACATCGATTCAGAACGGGGCATTCTCGCCCCCGGTATGCGAGGCGATGTGGTTGTCTTTAACCACAATATCGACGTGAAAAAGACGATTGTGGGCGGGAATGTAGTGTTCGAGTCATGATCATAACGGAATATGTCAAACAATTAAATACATATAAGGAGGCAGCATGAGCAACTTCAAACTCATCAAGCAGTATCGGGACAAAATGGACCAGATACTGGATGCAATCGTAATGCAGGAGAAAGATAATATTGATCGTGTGGTTAAGTGCCTTGCTGACACTATCGAGCAAGGTAAGTTAGTCCATGTTTTTGGAACAGGAGGCCACTCAGTCATGGCAGCCATGGAGATCTTCTATCGGGCAGGCGGATTGGTACAGATCAATCCCATTTTTCCCCCAGGCGTATCCGTTGCGGCAAGCTACCCTAACACCGAGCGGATAACGGGATACGCGAAGCTCATTCTTGACTACTACCGAGTAAAGGAAAACGACGTAATCATTGTCAGCAATGTCAATGGAATCAATGCCTTAACGATCGATTCTGCACTCGAAGCGAAAAAGAGAGGCGCCACGGTCATTGCTGTAACATCGAGGGATTTCGCTAGCAATGTGCCTCATGGCATTGCCGCCCGACATCCCAGCAATAAGAATCTCCATGAGTTAGGAGATATCGTGTTGGATCTTCATGTTCCTGTTGGGGATGCCATTGTCGAAATCCCGAACTTCGAGCAGAAAGTCGCTTCCAGCTCGACCATCGCAATTTGTTTCTTGCTCAATGGCATCGTCGCCCTGGTGGTAGAAGAGCTTCTCTCTCGCGGAGTCACTCCTCCTGTTTGGAAAAGCGCAAATGTGGCTGGGGGAGACGAAGCCAACAAGAAGTACATCGGGGAATACAAACAATTGATTCACCATTTGTACTGAGCCATGCAGGAAAGGAGATCCATGGAAATCAAGGTTCACACCACCACAGAAGAGATGGCGAAGGCAGCCGCTACCACTGCAGCCAAGCACCTAAACGAAGCAATCCGAGAAAAGGGCCAAGCCGTCTTCATCGCAGCGACCGGAGCTTCGCAGTTCGAGTTCTTGAATGTCTTGTGCGGCATTCCTTCAATTAACTGGGACAAGACTATCATGTTTCACTTGGATGAGTATATCGGCCTACCGGAAACACACCCAGCTAGCTTTCGCAAGTACCTCAAGGAACGGCTCATTGACAAAGTGCACCCGGGTAGGGTTCACCTTCTGCAAGGGGATTCACAGGATCCAAAAGCGGAATGTGCTCGAGTTGGCAATATCATCAATCAATACGAAGTGGATGTAGCGTTTGTAGGAATCGGAGAGAACGGGCACTTGGCATTCAACGATCCCCCAGCGGATTTTGACACGGAAGACCCCTACCTTGTGGTCAATTTGGATGACCGCTGTCGACAACAGCAAGTAGGAGAAGGTTGGTTTAGTGATCTGAGCAAGGTTCCGCAGAAAGCGATTTCAATGACAATTCATCAGATTATGGAATCTCGGAACATTATTTGTACAGTTCCCACAGCTCGTAAGGCAGAAGCGGTTCAAAAGTGCTTTGCAACTGGCACAGTATCGCCAAATGCACCTGCGTCCATCTTGCAGGAGCACGATCGGGTAATGGTCTTCCTTGACAAAGATTCAGCGAAGCTATTGCCCACAAACTTAAAGTCGAATCCCCAATAAGGCGATGGGGTATGGTTGGGGGCAGGCGTACGCAGCCCCCAACCATCGCGATTAGTCATGAAACAATTAGGTCATGAATCCAACACAAACCAGATTTGGTCCGGGAAGACCTATGTCTACGCGGGTTCCATACAGAAGATCGGGGACGTTGAGTTTGCCTTACTGCGTGGGCCGGGGAGAAAGTGGTTGTTCCTCTCAGAAAAACAGCCTGGTTTTACGGGAGATGAACTCCCACAGAAGGGATTCCTCTGTCCTCTGACCCCTGAGAACGCATTTGCTCTCGAACACGTGTTCTCGTGGCTTTCACCCCAGCGAATTCTGGAGGAAGAAGCGAGCTTCGGGTTTGGAGACCGTCTCGGTCTGGCAACGCCAGGGCATATCCGTGCACTTTCAAGCGCAACGGTCTTCCCGATATTGGTCCAGCAGTCGGTCCGCGAGAATGCGCGCACCGACCGTACCTTCGAGGAGGTGCTGGCCCAAGGCATATTCGGAGCCTTCCAGGAAGGGTACGAAGCCGGTTTCGGCGCTGATGCCGATCACCTCAAGCGGATTGGAGACGCCCTGCATGCCGCAGATCTCGGGTATACGTTCTTCACCTGTGATCCTGGGGATTACGTGGTCGCTGCGGAACGCTTGTCCTTGCAGGAGGCCCAAAGGCAGTTTGCCCTCCTCCCAGAGGCGGATGATTTTCGCCGGGAATACCTGGGGCGTACGTTTGAGATTGATGGGATTGGAAGTTTAGCCTTCTCTGAAGAAGAGCTCATTCGAGCGGCGGTGAAATACG
>Ga0315543_1002524_pt1 | contig 17698 bp, 14 predicted proteins | sample SalMarSW160210MG_2_FD_203098 | JGI IMG/M metagenome (GOLD analysis project Ga0315543, IMG submission 203098) | Salt marsh sediment microbial communities from the Plum Island Ecosystem LTER, Massachusetts, United States - Salt Marsh Sediment SW1601-210 ...
AGCGCGCCCATGTTCCTGAAGGCGGCCACGGAGAGCGGTATGATGGCCGCCTCACTCCCCCCGCAGACCATCACCTCGGCCTGGCCTCGCCGGATGATCTGGGCGGCCTCGCCGAGGGCGTGGGAGCCGGTGGCGCAGGCGGAGGAGAGGGAGAAGTTTGGCCCCCGCAGGCCGCAGGCGATGGCGATGGCCGCGGCGGCGGCGTTGGGCATCATCATCGGTATCATAAAGGGGCTGACGCGGCGGGGGCCGCGCTTCTGCAGCACCAGGAGGTTCTCTGCCAGGGTGCTGATGCCCCCGATGCCGGTGCCGATGAGCACGCCGGTGGTCTGCTTCAGTCCGTCGTCGAACTTCAGGTCCGCGTCGGCGATGGCCTGGCGGGCGGCCTCCAGCGCGAAGAGGGTGAAGCGGTCGTTGCGGCGTGCCTCGCGACGGCCGAAGAGCGCCACCGGGTCGAAGTCCTTGACCTCGGCGGCGATCCGCACCTCCATGTCGGAGGTGTCGAAGCAGGTGATGGGGCCGACGCCGCTGCGCCCGGCGACGAGCGCCTCCCACATCGCCGGCACGTCGTTGCCCAGGGGGGTGACTGCGCCGAGACCGGTGATGACGACACGTTGTTTCATAGGTTCACCTCATAATTTGGGATCAGGGTGCAGGGTGCAAGATGCAAGGTTCAGAATAAGTAACACTGTCGGAGGGCAAAGGTCACGCTCTAAATTAAAGCCCCCGGCATAGCCAGAGGCCGTTCATCTTCGGAATCTTTGCCAGATAAGCAGGATTGTGCTACACTTATCAGGCGGTAGACTTGGGGCCGGTGATCGAGCGGCACAACTGCATTGCGCGAGAGTTGATGAGGTGAATCTATCAGATGATTTCGTGGAGAAACCCCACATGAACGATTTGCTGGACAACATCACCGCGCAACTGCGGCACTTCACGCACGAGGAGATCGTCGCCCTGGTGCGCGACTTCCTGGCCGGACTGGACGAGAAGCAGCAAACCTGCTTCCTCAACCTGGTGGCGCAAGGCCCGCGTCCGCTGGCGGCCGAGGCGATGGGCCTGGACGACGCCGAAGACCTGCTGGACGAGATCCAGTTCCTGCGCGACGCCATCGCCAACGACGTGTACGTCGAGTACGGGGCTGGCTATGATCCTGAGTATGGCGAGTATCGCGGCTTTGGCGACGACAGTTGGATTGGCGAGACGGACGACCTCTTCTCTGCCGCCACCAGTTTCTTCCGCGCTGGGCGATTCAAGGCCGCCGCCGATGCCTACATTGCCCTCTTTGGCATCTTTGACCTCAACGAGGACGGCTTTCACTTCACCCGTCCCGACCCGGCCGAGGCGCTCCACACTGACGTGGACGCAATGAAGGAGAACCTGTTCATCGCCATCGGGCGGGGCTACCCTGGTGCAGCATCAAAGGCCATCGAGGTCTCCGGCGACGTGTACTACTACGGGCACAATCGCTGCGCCCTGCTGGACGCCTGGGAAGGTCGGGAGGAGTTGATGGCAGCCCTGGAAGCGGCCCTCATCGTCCGTGCTCGTCAACCCGCTCGCCAGGGGCCCTACGGCTACAGCCTGTCTCACGCCTCCGAACTGCTGCGCAAGTTCTACCGCCGCCACCGCGCCCTGCCCGATTACGAAGCCCTCTGCCGGGAGATCGGCCCGCAGCAAGGTTGGCCGTATGAGGACCTGGTCAACCGTTACCGGGAACAGGAGAACTGGGAGCGGGTGCTGGCCTGGGCCGAGGATGGGTTGGAGAAGCTGCCGGCCGAAAGCCGCTACCGCCTGCTGCTCCAGGAGGCGCGGGGCGAGGCGCTGCTTCACCTGAAGCGGCCTGCCGAAGCTCTCGATGAGTTGCAGGCGTTGTTCCAGAAGCAGCGGTGGGAAGCGCCGGTTTACCTCAAGCTGCGCCAGGCAGCGCAAGCCGTCGGTCGGTGGGAGGCACTGTACCCACAACTGACGGCCGAGATGCAGGCGCACGCCCTGGCAACGGATTGGTCACGGGGCTATCCCGTCGTTATTCTGACGGAGGCATGCTTACTCGGCTATGCCTACCTGCTGGAAGGGGATTGGGAGAAGGCCGTCGAGTGGGCCTCAAACCCACACGTTCCAGGCAGTTGGCGGGACGACGACCTGACTCTCACCGTCGCTACTGGCCTGCTGCGTATGGGGCTCGCCGCCCAAGAAAAACAGAAACTGAGCGATGAGACACTGGTGCAAGCACTGCAGGAAGCCCCGAAAATCATCCGCGAGCACGGCGAACTCCTGGAGCCGGTAGCACGCTCTATGCCCGCCGACCCGCTGCTAGATAGCGCCGTGCAACTGTACGAGCGCAGGGTCGAACGGGCCATCGGCGGCAGAGACCGTGATCACTACGCCGAGGCCGGCACGTTCTGTGAGGTGATCTGGGCCATCCGGCGCGTACAGAGGCGCGAGGCCGATTTCGAGCGCTACTACCAGGGCTTGTTTGTCACCTACCGCCGCTTTTCCGCGCTCAAGGATGAACTGCGTAAGGCCATTGAGGGGCCAGGGCGTCCTGCCGGCGCCACAAGATAATAATCGTATCTTCTCAAAATGTAGGGGCGAACCCTTGCGGTCGTCCTGACGGGCAGGTGCAAGACCTGCCCCTACCCCAGATTATTGAGAAGATACTAATAATCATTCACGTGAAAGGAGACCTATGGATTGGACACAATGGACACCACCGTATGACCCGCGCCAGGTAGATGGCGCAACAGTGACAGAAGACGAGCACCGGCGCTTAATCGAGACCGCCGACTGCGGCACGCGCTGCCCCGGCTGCGGCATCTGCTGCGCCGGCTACCACGACGTGATCACCGCCGAGTACGCCGGTGAGGAAGAATTTGCGGGTAATCTCGAGCCGGTACGCGGCGGTCTGGTTCAATTAGAGGGCAGCCTGTGGTACCACGTCTCTGCCTGTGGCGAGTCGTGCCCAGGCTATGGACGCTGCTGCCGGCCTTTTGGACAGCGCCAGCGCCCAGAGACGGTCGCCGATGCGCGTCGCGTCCTGCTGGAGGAGGACGCCAGCCCACGCTGGCAGATGCAGGAAGCACTGCTCATCCTGGCCCACGAAGGAACAACTGAAGCGGTTGACGTTCTGGAGGCGTTCGTGCCGCGTGCCCACACGCGATTGGCCGGATTTGCCGAGTGTGCGCTGGACGAAGGACGCTATTTCGCCACCATTCCCCATAATGCAGAGGAGGCGCGAACGATGATGAAACGAGAGGTACTACAGGCGTGGGAAGATCGAGTCATCAGCGCTCAGGGCAAGATCGAAGAAGCGCTCGAACCTGAACTGGAGCGCTTGCGTTACGAGACAGAGATCGCCCAGCGGCTGCTGACCAAAGCACAGGACGAGGCGGCGCGGGAAACCTGGCAGACCCAGATGGACGTGCTGCAAACAATGATCGGGATTACCGAGGGCGATCTGGTCGAGCAACAGGAAGAGTTGGCTCTGTGCGAAACGATGATTGCCGAGATTGAGGCCGACCTGACCGAGGATCAGCCGGCGTGAGCACTCGGCTTATGACCGGATCAGGAGGTGTTCCCATGAACTTTACCGGCATCTGGGACGTGGTATCAAGGGCTGGTGGAACGTGGAACGATGGAATGAACGGCGACGATATGAGTTGGTACAATTGGAGATGGGGAGTACGATGAAAGGATATTCGAGTGCAACTCTACTCATTAGGGGCGGCACTCTCGTCACCCCCGAGGACACCTTCGAGGCCGACCTGCTCATCCAGGGAGAGCGCATCAAGGCCATCGGGCACGGCCTGCCCGTGGCCCGCGACACTGTCGTGGTGGACGCCGAGGGGTGCTACGTCCTTCCCGGCGTCATTGACGCCCACACCCACATCGCGCTCGACACCGGCATCTACCAGACCCCCGACGATTGGTTCGTCGGCACGCGGGCCGCCGCCTGCGGGGGCGTCACCACCGTGGTGGACTTCGCCACCCAGTTCCCAGGCCGGACCCTGCGGGAGGCGGTGGGAGCGCGGCTGGAGGAGGCGCGGGAGGCGGTCATTGACTACGCTCTTCATGTGATGGTCACCGACCTGCCGCCGGGCCGGGAGGGGGAACTGGCCGACCTGGTGGAACTGGGCACGACCAGCGTCAAACTCTATACCACCTACCGGCCCAACTACTGCGCCGACGACGCCACCATCCTGCGCCTGATGTCGGCCTGCGCTGACCTGGGGCTTCTGCCTCTGGTTCACTGCGAGAACGACGCGCTGGTGACGGCGCAGACCGAGGCGCTGGTCGCCGCCGGGGAGACCGGCTGGCGGCACCATGGTCGCTCCCGCCCCGCTTTGGCCGAGCAGGAAGCGGTCCAGCGGATTCTCTTCCTGGCCGAGGCCGCTAACTCCCCGGTCCACATCGTCCACTGCTCCACCGGACGCTCCGTCGCGCTGGTGGTCGAGGCGCGCGATAACGGGCAGGCCGTCTCCTGCGAGACCTGCCCCCAATATCTGCTGCTGGATAACACTGTCTACGAGGGGCCGGAGCCCTGGCGTTACATCCTCCAGCCGCCCCTGCGTGACCCCGACGAGCCCGACCGGCTGTGGGCGTTGGTAGAGGGCGGGGCGGTAGATTTGATCGCCACCGATCACTGTGACTACACGCTGGCACAGAAGACCGCCACCGATGACTTCACCCAGACGCCGGGGGGGCTGCCGGGGATGGAGACGTTGCTGCCCTTGACGTACACCTACGGCGTTGTGGAGGGGTGGCTGACGCTTCCCCAACTGGTCGGGCTGCTCTCCGCCAACCCGGCCCGCGTGTGGGGTCTGTGGCCGCGCAAGGGGGCGCTCCTGCCCGGCTCCGACGCCGACGTCGTCGTCTACGACCCGCAGCCGGAAGGCGTCATCCGTGCCGAGGACCTCCACTACCTGGCCGGATATACCCCCTACGAGGGATTGCGGGTGCAGGGGCGGGTCAGGGCGACCATCTCGCGAGGGCAGGTCATCTACCGCGAGGGGCGCTTCGCGGGGTGCAAGGGACGAGGGCGGTTCGTGGCACGGCGGATTTGAGAACTACCCTCCTGTAGTACTGTTGACTGCATAGTAAAACGATAGTATAATTCATCTTGTAAATACTCAATCGTCTTGTAGAGAGGGGGGATATGAAGACGACAGTGTCAGTGCGCGGTCAGACGGTGGTGCCACGGGAAATCCGTGAGCAGATGGGTATTGTGCCACAGACCAGGCTGAAATGGCAAATCAGAGATGGGGTGATCGTTGTACATCCTATTCCTCCTGACCCTGTCCAGGCTGCGGTGGGTATACTTAAGGGTCGAGGGCCGACAGTAGATGACCTGCTGGCGGAACGACGGCAGGAGCGTCAGCGGGAACAAGATCGGGAGAAAAACTGAATGTCGCGCTACGTCTTGGACACTTCGGCTGTGCTTACCGTCTTGAATGACGAGGAAGGCATCGAAACTGTACTGGATCTCCTGAAGGCCGCTCACTCTGGAGGGGCGCTGGTCTACCTGCCCTTTATGACATTGATGGAGTTGGAGTACTTGAATCTGCGCAGGCACAGCCAGGAAGAAACACAGCGGGTGCTAAACCTGGTAGAAGCCTGGCCTGTGGAGATCGAGCATTCGACGGAGGAATGGTGCCACGAGGCGGCGCAGGTCAAGGCGAGGGGTCTGGTGTCTGTAGCCGATGCCTGGATCTGCAGCCTAGCCCGCCTGTTGGATGCGGAATTGGTGCACAAGGATCCGAAGTACGATGCGGTCCCCGGTCTGAAAGCCCTGCCGTTGCCGTACAGATCCTAGGACTACAACGTTGCTTTATTAGTGACCATCCTCAACACGGGCTACATGGGCCATTGTGCTGGCCGCAATGTCGAACACCGCCGTCAATTGTCTTCATCCCTTTCCTTGACTCGTATCATTGGATGTGATACAATAGCACAGTAATATAGCACAATTTGTGTCATATTGGAGGTGGAAAATGACCTGGACTGTACAGACCACAGACTTGCGGCGGCGGGGGCGGGAGATTCTAGACCGCGTTCGGTTGAAACGGGAGCCGGTGATCGTCCGCAGTTACGATACGCCTCAGGCTGTCATTATTCCTTACGAAGAATTCGAGGACTACAGGGAATGGCGGGCGGCTAAGGAGAAGCGAGCAGCCTGGCTAGCCGAACTGCGATACATCGCTGAGGAGGTGAGTGCCCGCGCTGCTCTTTCCGAAGGTGAGGCATCTACTCTGGTGGCTGAGGCAATCCGGGCAACGCGGGAGACCTGATGCGCGCCGTGGTGGACACCAACATCCTGGTCAGTTATCTGATTACCCATCACCCTCCGATAGCCGATCTGGTAGATGTTCGCCTGGCATGCGGTGATTTTGTGTTGCTGACTTCCCCAGTGCTGTTGGAGGAACTAAACAGGGTGTTGCAGTATCCCAGACTTCACCGGTACTACGACGCCGAGACCCGCATCCGCTTTGTGGCCCTCATCGCCGCCCTGGGCCAGATCGTGGATTTGCCTGATGAGGTGCCCCGCATCTGCCGCGATCCGGACGACGACTGGGTCATTGCCTGTGCTGTTGCCGGGGAAGCCGACTTCATTGTTAGCGGCGACCGAGACCTGCTGGACCTGGAGCAGGTCGGCCGGATTCCCATCCTCTCTGTCCGCCAATTCCTGGCACGGCTCCAGGGAGGCCCAACCAATTAACCGACTGACCAATCTGGTGTACAAGGAGGCATTCAATGGAACTCACCCACTTTCTCCCCATCGCCCGTGGCGACGAGCCCGCCGACCTGGCGCTGCGCAACGGGCGCGTGATCAACGTCTTCACCGGCGAGATCATCAGCACCGACGTCGCTATCGCCGGGGACTGCATCGTGGGGCTGGGGCTAGAGTACCAGGCTAAGGAGGAGATTGACCTGGGCGGGAGGTACGTCTGCCCCGGCCTGATTGACGCCCACGTCCACATCGAGTCCTCGATGGTCACCCCCCCGCAGTTCGCCCGCGCCATCGTGCCGCGCGGCACCACCACCGTCGTCACCGACCCCCACGAGATTGCCAACGTCGCCGGGGCCGACGGCATCCGCTACATGCTGGCGGCCTCTGAGGGGCTGCCGCTGACCGTATACGTCAACCTTCCCTCCTGCGTCCCCGCCACGCACATGGGTACCTCCGGGGCGGAACTGACCGCCGATGACCTGGTCGCCCTGGCCGACTTGCCCCGTGTGGTGGGGCTGGCCGAGTTTATGAACGTGCCGGGGGCGGTCCTGGGGCTGCCGGGAGCGCTGGAAAAACTCGTCGCCTTCCAGGGCCGCGTCATTGACGGCCATTCCCCCGGCACCAGCGGTAAGTGGCTCCAGGCCTATGTCGGCGCTGGCCCTGGCTCCGACCATGAGTGTATGACCGCTGACGAGATGCTGGAGAAACTCCGGCTGGGGATGGTCGTCTTCATCCGTGAGTCCACCGCTGCCAGGAACCTGCACGCGCTCGTGCCTGCCGTCACCCCCAGCAACGCCCGCCGCTGTGCCTTCTGCACCGACGACCGCCATCCGGCGGACCTCCTGGACGAAGGTCACATTGACTATTTGATCCGCCTGGCCGTCGCCGAGGGGCTGGACCCTATCACGGCCATTCGAATGGCGACACTCAACGCAGCCGAGTGGTTCCGCCTCCGCGACCGGGGGGGAATCGGGCCGGGCAAGCGGGCTGATCTGGTCGTCTTCTCCAACCTGAAGGACTTCCGCGCCGAGATGGTCTTCGCTGGCGGGGTGCTGGTCGCGCAGGACGGAGTCCCCGTCAGCGACTGGCCCGTCCCCGCCGTGGAGGATTTCCACGTGCGCGATACCGTGCACGTGGAGTGGGAGCGCCTGGACTTCACTATCCCCGCCCCCCCTCAGTCCCCCCCAACCCTGGGGGGGAAGGCGCCCCCCCTCAGTCCCCCCCAACCTTGGGGGGGAAGGCGCGTGCGGGTCATCGGCGTCGTGCCCGATCAGGTTGTCACCGAGCACCTGATCGAACCGGCGAAGGTGGTGGACGGCCTGGCGGTATCCGACCCGGAGCGGGACCTGCTCAAGATGGCGGTGATCGAACGTCACCGGGGCACGGGCAACGTGGGGTTAGGGTTTGTGCGCGGGCTGGGGCTCAGGCGCGGCGCGCTGGCTGGGAGTGTGGGCCACGACGCTCACAACCTGATCGTCGCCGGATGCGACGACTCATCAATGATGACCGCCGCCCGTGCCGTGGGCGACCTGGGCGGGGGGCTGGTCGCCGCCGCCGGGGAGGAAGTGCTGGGCTCCGTGCCGCTGCCCATCGCCGGCCTGATGTCCGACCAGCCGGTGGAGACCGTCCGCCGCAAGATGGACCGGCTGGTGGAGGTCGCCAAGGACCTGGGCTCTTCCCTGCACGACCCCTTCATGACCCTGGGCTTCCTGGCGCTGGAGGTCATCCCCACCCTCAAACTGACCGACCAGGGGTTGGTGGACGTGGAGAAGTTCGACTTTGTGCCGCTGTTTGTGAGGGAGTAGATGGGTATTAGGAAGGAGATGTAACGGATTGCTAAAGCGCGTGTATTGTGCTATCATCTGAGCGTTTCTACACTGAGAGGAGGTGGTGTGCATCGGTGAATCGCTTTCATCTTTGACTGGCAGCAACTCTCTGTTAGTGATATCCCCAAAGGAGGTGAAGAATGTATAAGCGTCTGTGGAATATGATGGGTATCCTGGTCATCACGGCCCTGGTGCTGGCCGCCTGCGCGCCAAAGCCGACTCCGACTGAGGCTCCCACTGAGGTCCCTACCGAAGCGCCAGAGGAGTTTGTCTTCGGCGTGATCCTGGTCGGCCCGTACAACGACCACGGCTGGAGCGAGGCTCACTACACTGCCGCCGAGTACGTCACCGAGAAACTCCCCAATACACGCTTCGTCTATCTGGACAAGTTGAACCCCGCCGACCGGCCGGAGACTACCCTGGAGCAGGTGGTAGACGACATGGTCTCCCAGGGGGCGGCGATGGTCTTCACGACCTCCGACGACTTCATGGAGGATACCGACCTGGCGGCGGAGAAGTACCCGGACATCACCTTCATCCACATCTCCGGTGACCACGTCTGGATCGGCGAGGCCCCCGCCAACGTGGATAACTACATGGGCCGGATGGAGTACGGCAAGATGATCGCTGGCTGCGCCGCCGCCCTGGCGACGGAGAGCGGGACTATCGGTTACGTGGGGCCGCTCATCAACGATGAGACCCGTCGCCTGGCCTCGTCCGTCTACCTGGGCGCTCGTTATTGCTACGAGAACTACCGGGGGATGGATCCAGACGACCTGCGCTTCATCGTCACCTGGATCGGGTTCTGGTTCAACATCCCGGGCGTCACCCTTGATCCCACTGAAGTCTCCAACGACCTGATCAACGCGGGGGCGGACGTGCTGCTCTCCGGCATTGACACCACCGAGGCCATCGTGGTCGCCGGGCAGCGGGCGGGCCAGGGGGAACGGGTTTTCGCTATCCCTTATGACTACGAGGGTGCCTGCGACGAGGCCCCCCAGGTCTGCCTGGGCGTGCCCTACTTCAACTGGGGTCCTGGCTACCTGAAGCGCGTTGGGGAGGTAATGGATGGGACCTGGAAGCAGCAGTTCGTCTGGTCCGGGCCGGACTGGAGCGACATCAACAACCGCGACACCAGCGCTGTAGGCTTTCTGGAGGGCCCCGCCCTCGCCGACGAGTGGGCTGGTCACGTGGATGAGTTCATCGCCGGGCTGGCGGATGGCTCCATCAGCCTCTTCGTTGGGCCGCTCAATTACCAGGATGGAAGTCCGTTCCTGGCCGACGGCGAAGTGGCCACCGACGAGCAAATCTGGTACATGGAGCAACTACTGGAGGGCATGGAAGGCCCCAGCGGGTAAGCCAAAACAGGTGCCAGGCACCTTCTGTGTGCCTGGCACCTCCTCACGATGAGACTGGAGGTATGATGAATGAACCGCTGACCGCTGTTGAGAAGCGTATATGGCTTTCCGCCGACCGCGCGGAGCGTCTAAGCCGCCTGGCCCAGGTTCAAGGGATCAACGAAGACCGGGTTATCGAAAGATCGCTGGACATCCTTTTCAGCCTGGCCGAGTTATTCGCTGAGCATAGAGAGCGGCCCATCTGGTCGTTTCTCTCCGAAGCCTCGTTGCAGCGCGTTTGGGACAACGGAGAGGATGCCGCATACGACAACTGGAGAGAGTTGTATGGTGTTCCAGCGCGGTGATGTCGTTCTGGTTCCGACGATTGCGCCGTGCTTTGGAACTGTAAAGGGTTCAGGATTCCGCCCCTTCTGCTCACCATCCAGCATCCAGTATGAAAGTCGAACTCCTCGACATCCGCAAATACTTTGGCCCCATCCGGGCCAATGATGGTGTCTCCTTAACACTGGAGTCCGGCGCCATCCACGGCCTGCTGGGCGAGAACGGTGCTGGTAAGACCACCCTGATGAAGTGCCTCTCCGGCTACCAGGCTCCCGACGGCGGCACGATCCTGGTGGACGGGCAGGCGGTGTCTTTCACTTCTCCTGCCGAGGCCGTCCTGCACGGCATTGGTATGCTCCATCAGGATCCCCTGGACTTCCCCCAGATGCGAGTCCTGGATAACTTCCTGCTCGCCTCAGACCGCCGCCTGCTCCCAGACCGGCGGCGGGGGCGGGCGACGCTGCGGGAACTGGGTACTCGCTTCCAGTTTGACCTGGATCCCGAGGCTGAGGTGACCAGCCTGACCATCGGCGAGCGGCAGCAACTGGAGATCCTGCGCCTCCTGGCCCTGGGTGCGCAGGTCATCATCCTGGACGAGCCTACCACCGGCATCTCTGCCCCCCAGAAGGCGCGACTCTTTGCGACTCTCCGCCGCCTGGCCGAGGAAGAAGGCCGTTCGGTGATCTTCGTCTCCCATAAACTGGAGGAGGTGGGCGAACTCTGCCACCAGGTGACAGTTCTGCGGCGGGGCAAAGTGGCTGGTGAGGCCGAGATGCCCTGTCCGGTGGACCGGCTGGTGGAGATGATGTTCGGGCGCAGCCTCCCGCCAACCCAGCGCGTCCCGGTGGAACCAGGGCCGGTGGTCCTGCAACTGGAAGGAGTGACCATCCCCTCCTACCGCCTCACCGTGGAGGACGCTGGCCTCCAGGTGCGCGCGGGCGAGGTGATCGGGCTGGCCGGGCTGGAGGGGAGCGGGCAGCGGTTGTTCCTGCGGGCCTGCGCGGGGCTGGAGCGGGTCGCCTCGGGCCATATCGTGGTGGACGGGCGGGACCTGACCAGTGCCCCCTATCGGCGCTTCCTGGAGGAGGCCGGCGTCGCCTATATGCCTGCCGGACGGCTGGAAGAGGGACTGGTCGGTGGCCTCACCCTCACCGAGCACTTCGCCCTGGCCGAGCGCAATGGCCCTTTCTTCATTGACTGGGCGGCCGCCCGGGAGCGGGCCGCCGGGCGCATCCGCCACTTCAACGTCGTCGGTGTGCCTGAGAGCCGGGTAGAGGCCCTCTCCGGCGGCAACCAGCAGCGGGTACTGCTGGCTCTGCTTCCGCCAGAGTTGCGGCTGCTGCTGATGGAGCATCCAACCCGTGGGCTGGATGTGGAGTCGGCCAACTGGATCTGGCAGCAGTTACTGGCCCGGCGGGAGGAGGGAACCGCCATCGTGTTCATCTCCGCCGACCTGGACGAACTGTTGGAGCGGTCAGACCGCATCGTCATCTTCTTCGGCGGCCGGATGTCGGCACCGGTGGAGGCATGCGACACGACGGTGGAGCAACTGGGGTACCTGATCGCGGGGAAAGACGTGAAGCGTGAAACGTGAGACGTGAAACCTGGAACTTGAGACGTAGGCCATGAAGATCACATCTAAGCTGAAGAACGTCCTCCTGAGCCTGGCGCCGATTCTCCTGGCGCTCCTGTTCACTACTTTGATCCTGGTCGCCGTCGGCGCGCCCCCGGGGGAGGCGTATCTCAACATCCTGTCCGGCGCTTTCGAGAGCCCGGAGAAGATCGCCGACGTCGTCGCCGCCTGCGTGCCGCTCATCCTCTGCGGCGTGGGGATGAGCATCACCTTCACCGCCGGCCAGTGGAACGTCGGCGTGGAGGGGCAGATCATCCTGGGCGCCATCTTCGCCACCTGGGTGGCCCGCAACCTCCTCTGGCCGCAGGTGCCGGTGCTGGCGCTGATGCTCCTGGCTGGGACGCTGGGCGGCGCGCTCTGGGGAGCACTGGCAGGCCTCCTGAAGGTCTACGGCAAAGTGCACGAGATCTTCGGCGGGTTGGGCCTCAACTACGTGGCGCAGGGGTTGGCCATCTGGCTCATCTTTAACCCCTGGAAACCGGCGGACGGGGCGACGATGAGCGGCACCGATCCCTTCCCCGATCCGGCCTGGATGCCCCGGCTGGGCAATCTGCGCGTCGCGCCGCTGGCGGTGATCCTGGCCCTGGCAGTGGTTGCCATCGCCTGTTTCCTCCTGCGGGGGACCCGCTGGGGACTGGAGTTGAAGGCGATGGGGAAGCACTTCCGCTCCGCCTTCATGCTGGGAGTCCCGTCCACGCCACGCCTGCTGACCGCTTTCGCCGCCTGCGGGGGGCTGGCCGGGTTGGCTGGCGCCATCCGCTGCTCCGCCAGATACGGGCGCATGATTCCGGAGATCTCCGGCGGGCAGGGCTACCTTGCTCTTCTGGTCGCCCTCCTGGCTGGCTATCGGCCCCAATGGGTGCCCCTCATCGCGCTCTTCTTCGCCGCCGTGGGGGTGGGGAGCCCCCGGCTGGAACTGAATATGCATCTGGATTCCTCCCTGGGCGGTGTGTTGGAGGCGTCGGTGGTGCTGGCGGTGATGCTGGTGAACGGCTGGCGGGCGCTGCTGGCCCGGCGACAGGCCCGGCAGGACGTAGGGGCAGGTCTTGTGCCTGCCCCAGAGGAGGAGGTGGCCTGATGGACACCAACTTCCTGGTTCGAACCCTCTCCTCAGTCGTGGCCGCCTCCACGCCGGTGATCCTGGCCTCCATCGGAGAGACGATCTCGGAGAAGAGCGGCGTCATCAATCTATCGCTGGATGGCTCCATTGCCCTTTCGGCTATGATGGGCTTCGCCGTCGCGTTTACCACTGGCAGCGTGGCGCTGGGGTTCCTGGCCGCGATGGCGGTGGGGGCCCTGATCGCCCTGACCATCGCCTTTGCCAGCATCACTTTGCGCCAGGAGCAGGTGGCCGTTGGTTTCGTGCTGACGATGCTGGGCCTGGAACTGGCCGATTTCCTGGGCAACCCCTTCGTCCGCAAGCCTGGCCCCTCGGTACCCCACATGCCCATCCCATACTTGGCCAAGATTCCCATCTTAGGCCCGGTTTTCTTCGACCACAACCTGATCGTCTACCTGAGCCTGCTCTCTATCGTTGTCACCTGGTGGTGGATTTCCAGGACCCAGCCGGGGCTGAAACTACAGGGAGTGGGGGAGCGGCCGGAGTCGGCCTTCGCCCGGGGGGTGAATGTCAACCGCCTGCGGTACGTCTACACCGTGATCGGTGGCGCGCTGGTGGGGCTGGCCGGGGCATCCTACTCGCTGAGCATCAAACTGGGCTGGAGTCACCGCCATACCTTCGGCATCGGTTGGATCGCTTTGGCCATCGTCATCTTCGGTGGCTGGAGCCCCTGGCGCGTGGCGGCGGGCTCCTATCTCTTCGGTCTCCTCAAAGCCCTCGGCAGCATCCTGCAGCGGAACCCGGCCTTCGCTGCTGTCCCCACCCAAATTTTCTCCTCCGCCCCGTTCGCGTTGATGATCTTCGCGCTGCTGTTGGTGAGCAGCGAGGGGGTGGACCGGCTGCTGGCTCTCCTGCCCACTCGCCTGGCCCGCACAATAGACCGGATCATCCGCGGCCGGTCGCCAGGGGGACTGGGAAAGCCGTTTGTGCAGGAGTGACTTATCCCGCTTGATCCCTTGCAGGAGGAAGCAGAATGTCTGATACCATGAACGTCCAATCCTTCGAGGGCCTTCTTAACTGGATTCTGACAGAACTCGAAGAGAACCAGTCCATCTTTGGCATCCACCGCTCTCTTTTCTACATTCCCCAGGAAGACAGTCCTTACGTCATCAAGGACCTCTTTGGGCACTACCTGGCCACCCCCATCGGGCCGGGGGCGGGCCCCCATACCCAGTTGGCGCAGAATATCGTCTGCGCCTGGCTCTCCGGGGGCCGGTTCATCGAACTGAAAACCGTGCAGATCATGGACGAACTGGAGATTCCCAGGCCGTGCATTGACATGGAGGACGAGGGGTATAACGTCGAATGGTCCCAGGAACTCAGGCTGGGTCAGTCCGCCAGCGAGTACGTCAAGGCCTGGGTGTTGATCCACGTCCTGCGTAGACTCCTGGGCTTCGAAGGCAGCGTCCCCTGCGGAACGGTTTTCAATATGAGCATCGGCTACAACCTGGAGGGGATACAGAGCCCCCCCATGACCCGTTTCATGGATAGGCTGGAGGATGCCTCCGAGGAGATCGCCGAAATCCAGGCAGTCCTGAGAAAGGACTTCCCTCAGTTCGCCGGCATCGAAATTCCGGCTCGTGTCACAAACAACGTCACCCTTTCGACCATGCACGGTTGTCCCCCCGACGAGATCGAACGCATCGGCCGGTATCTGCTGGAGGAAAGGGGCTTGCACACCACGGTCAAACTGAACCCCACTTTGCTGGGCCAGGAGGTGGTGATGCATATCCTCCACGACTGCCTCGGTTTCAGGGAGATCCACATCCCCGCTGCTGTGTTCGAGCACGACCTGCAGTACGGCCAGGCGGTGGAGTTGATCAGATCGCTGAAGCGGGTGGCCGCAGGGCGAGGCCTGACCTTTGGGGTGAAGTTGAGCAACACCCTGGCCTTGGCCAACCACAAGGGCACCCTCCCCGGCGACGAAATGTACATGTCGGGACGCGCCCTCTATCCAATTACCATCAACCTGTTCCACAAACTTTCCCAGGAATTCGGCGGCGACCCTTCACTTCGACTGGGCTCAGTGCAAGCGTCAAGCTCAGGGCAGGCTCTGAACGTCTCTTTCTCGGCCGGAGCCGATGCCCTCAATCTGACGTCCATCCTGGCTGCCGGTGCCCGGCCCGTCACCGCAGTCTCGGATCTCCTGAAACCGGGCGGCTACTCCAGGTTCCTTCAGTATCTGGAGAACCTGGAGAGAGACATGCACGACCTGGGGGTGACGAGCCTGGAGGAACTGGCCCAGGATAGGTTGACCAATCTGGAACGAGAGGCCGCGCGGGCTCTGGAGGATCCACGGTACAAAAAGAGTTATCACCCCTACGGTCTTCCCAAGGTCGAATCTGGCCTGGAACTTTTCGACTGCGTCACCGCCCCATGCGTGCAGCAGTGCGCGGTCCTTCAGGACGTGCCGGAGTATGCCTGGTTGATCTCCCAGGGGGAGTACGACCGGGCGCTGGAGGTCATTCTCTCCCGCAATCCCCTCCCCGGCGTGACCGGTTACGTCTGTACCCACCTGTGCCAGACCCGCTGTACCCGCAATAACTACGACGAACCGGTTGCCATCCGCGCTCTCAAGCGGTTCGCCACCGAAAGGGGGAACGGACCTCAAAGGGACTCCCCTCCCCCGCTTCCCCCCCAAAGGTGGGGGGGACTGAGGGGGGGCGGGGAGGGGCTGGGGGTGGGGGCGGTGGCGGTCATCGGCAGCGGCCCCTCAGGACTGGCCGCGGCCTATTTCCTGGCCCTGAACAGCGTCCAGGTGACTATTTACGAGGCCAAAGACAGGGCGGGCGGAATGTTGGCCCTGGCTCCTGCCTTCAGGCTGCCCGAGGCCATCGTCCAGGAGGACATCGAGCGGATCGAGAACCTGGGGGTGAAGATCGAACTTTCCCATCCCATCACGGCTCCTCCGGAGGCACTGCTGAACGAGGGTTTCGACGCCGTCTACGTCGCTTCGGGATTCCAGAAGGGCGCACGCCTGGGCATTGAAGGAGAGGATGGGGACGGCGTCTTCCAGGCCCTCGATTTTCTCGAACGAGTGGCGCGGGGTGACAGGATTGACCTGGGCGGTAGGGTGCTGGTGATCGGTGGCGGCAACTCCGCCATGGATGCGGCCAGAACTGCCAGGCGGCTCACGCCCCCCCTCAGTCCCCCCCAAGGGGGGGGAAGGGTGACGGTCGTCTATCGCCGCACCCGCCGGGAGATGCCGGCCACCGAGGAAGAGATCGAGGGGCTCCTCGCGGAAGGCGTCGTTCTGAAAGAACTGCTCTCTCCCACCAGGATCATCTTGAAGGATGGCCGGGTCACCGCCCTGGAGTGCGTGCGGAATGAGTTGGGAGAGGCCGGCGCGGACGGGAGGAGAAGGCCGGTCCCCATCGAGGGGAGCGAGTTTGAGATCGAGGCGGACTCTATCATCGTTGCTATTGGCCAGACCCCGGACGTCTCCTTTCTCGACGGAAGCGGTGTCTCCCTGCGCAAGAATGGGACCATCGCCGCCGATCCCCAAACCGGACTTGCGGGAGAGGAGCGGGTCTATGCAGGAGGGGATGCAGTCCGGGGACCCGCCACCATCATCGAGGCGTGCGCCGACGGGAGGCGGGCTGCCGAGGCGATTTGTCAGCAGTTAGGCGTAGGCTTCGACCTGCCAGCCGTCCAACTTCCTGTGCTCTCCGAGGAAGAGATCGTGCGGTTGAAACGAGTTCGCGCCAGAAAAGTATCTCAAAATCAGGGAGAAGTGCTCCCGCTTGAGCAGCGCGGGGGCTTTGACCTGGTCGAAGCGACGCTGACGGAGGAAGCGGCGCTGGCCGAGGCGGCCAGGTGTATGCAGTGCTCCACCTTCTGCGACAAGTGTGTGGAGGTATGCCCCAACCGGGCCAACTACACTTTCTTTGTCTCACCCGTGAGCCTGACGCTGCCCCTGGTCTCCTGCCAGCAGGGCCGCTTGGCGGTGACAGGAGAAGAGGTCTTCAGCATCGAGCAGGCCCGGCAGATCATCCACGTGGATGACTTCTGCAACGAGTGCGGCAACTGCGCCACCTTCTGCGTCCACGACGGCAAACCCTACCTGGACAAGCCCAGGCTCTTCCTGAAGGAAAGCGACTTTGAGCAGGAAGACGACAACGCCTTCTACGTTGAAAGAAGCGAGCGGGGATGGACTATCAGGAGGCGGGAAGGCGGGAGAGAATCGCGGCTGTCTGTGGAAAGCGGCACCGGCGAGGTGGACTTCGAAAACGAACTATTGAAGATAAGCCTCTCCCCCGATTTTCAAATCTCTGACCTGGAGTTGAAAGAGGAGTTCGAGGGCCCGTTTTCCCTGACCGAAGCGGCGGAGATGTACGTGATCCTCAAGGGGGTTACCACCTCTTTGCCTTTCTTGCCGGTTTGATCTGAAGTAGGGGCGAGGTATCCCCGGAAGGAAAGTATCTAGTTCTCGGTACAAAACGCTCGAAGCCCCCGTCTCGGGGGCGTAATGCCGGCAGCCCGATGAGGATGCTTCGCCCTTACCGGAGTGCGTCACCTGCTGCCCCGTGCGTCCTCGTCCATTGCCTGCCCCCTGCTTGACCGGTTCCCCATTTCGGTGTAGGATACCCTTAGTTCCAATACTGTTCAGTTAAGGGTCTGGAGTCGAGGCTTCAGCCGGGTTTTTCCGCCTAAAGGCTCCACTCCGACTGCTTATCTAAACCGTATTGCCCTTAGTTCGATGAGAAAGAAGAGTGC
>Ga0315543_1002529_pt1 | contig 17672 bp, 14 predicted proteins | sample SalMarSW160210MG_2_FD_203098 | JGI IMG/M metagenome (GOLD analysis project Ga0315543, IMG submission 203098) | Salt marsh sediment microbial communities from the Plum Island Ecosystem LTER, Massachusetts, United States - Salt Marsh Sediment SW1601-210 ...
GGGCCTCTTTGTAGAGAAACGCATCCCGTTGCCCTGTCGTCGTGATGCTCTGGTCCCAGGTGTTCGTCTGGTAGCCAGACTTGGAAGCGGCAAAGTGCCAACTCCCCGGTTGCCCGGTGATCGTCACGTATCCGCTGGAGTTGGTCGTCTTGTCGAAGTGATTCCCTGCACCATCATGACCGGCTACCCGCGCCCCGGATAGCTTCGGTCCACTGGTACTCCCCTCGTGAACGTACAACGTCAGGGTGATATCCGCTGGGGCCTCTTTGTAGAGAAACGCATCCCGTTGCCCTGTCGTCGTGATGCTCTGGTCCCAGGTGTTCGTCTGGTAGCCAGACTTGGAAGCGGCAAAGTGCCAGCTCCCCGGTTGCCCGGTGATGCGTACGTACCCACTCGAGCTCGTGGTCTGGTTGAAGGAGTTCCCGCCTCCATCGGTTCCCTGCACTTGTACACCGGATAGTGTCGGTCCACTGGTACTCCCCTCGTGAACGTACAGAGTCAGGGTGATATTACTCGGCGGCACGCCTATTGGAATTGGGGCACTGTCGATGTTGTTATTTTCATTTGATTCCTGGATTGCTTTGGTGGCGTCTGCCCAAACCACTACATACCAGTTTCCCGCCGGTACTTGTGGGATAGTGATTTCGACCGTTTCGGTTTTGGAGGACGCATCTCCAAGGGACATGGGATAATCCCCGAGCGGGATTTTCTGTCCTCCCCCTCCGTATCGAGAGGTAGAAAGGAACACCCTGTTCTGAAACTCACCTGATACAGGGCCACCTTTGTTTTCTACTGCGAAGGTGACGGAGATGGTATCGCCGACTTGGGCTGAAGATTTAGAAAGAGCCACAGAGGTCACGGTGAGATCAGGAGGAGAGGGTACTGTAACGGTGACCATTTGGGTTGCAGTATCCGTGAGATCTCCAGCGTCCCTCACCGTCAGAGTAACCTCGTAGGTGCCAGCCTTAGAATAGGTGTGGGTTAGGTTCTGTTCCTCTGAAGTGTTATCATCACCAAAGTCCCAAAGCCAACTTACGATGTTGCCATCGTCGGTGGAAGTGTCAGCGAAGGCGACGGTCAAGCCTGAAACCTCAAAGGTAAAATCGGCATCGGGTCGTTGGTTAGAGGTAAACACCGTTTCCACGTTTGACTGAAGAGAAGACTCATTGTCGTTAAAGGCTATGACAAAGTACCTATGCGTGTACCCTGGTTTGACTTTATTATCGGTGAAAATCTCCACACCAGCATCGACGGTACCCCATAGGGGCCACGGAGTATTGGGCTGTTCAAGCCAAGGACCCTCACCTAGTCCTGTCCACCGATAGATACGGAAGCCCGATTCGTTATTAGATCTGTCCTTCCAGCTTAGTTTCACATGCAGAGGAGGACCAGATGCCTCTGCTTGCAGTTCAGTGGGTCTTGCTATTAGCGGCGCAGCAAGCGTTGCAATGTTCGACCACTCAGATAGGCGGCCATCGGCAGAAACTGCCGCAACCCTATATACCGGCTCATAGCCAATCCATATAGGCGATACGGTTGGGTAGGTTCGCACATCAGGGCCCACCTCGTCAACCTGACGCCATCCAATAGGCACATATTCGTCAGGAAAGAAAAATGGCATGAGACGCCACATTCGTTCGATGCGGAAACCCACTTCATTGTCAGAGTTGTGATCCCAAGTGAGATGGTGACGCACTCCATCTGGCGTGAGCCCCCGACCCTCGACCCTTAAATTGCTTGGCGCTAAGGGTTGTTTCTCTGGCGCCGGATAGTTCAGAGGCAAGACCAGGATATTCTCAGCCGCAGAGTTGAGTATTTTCCGCTTCCATATTTCAAATTCTTGGTCATCTGCATAACCTTCATCTCTATATTGGGAAACAAAATCCTCAATGACCAGCTGCTCGCCTACTTCTTTGGCTAGCCATACACTTGATAATGCACTATAGCTTACACCTGCTGCCGGGGTAGCGCCCAAAGACAGGGCTGTAGTCACAATATAATCCACACCGACACCAACAATCGCCTCAATTGCGTCTCGAAGGCTATATTCCAAGGAACTTAATTGGACTGTACGATGCCATTTATAGTTCTCCAGTAGCGAGGCTTTGGTTATGCCTTTAGGCAACAGGTCTTCGTATACAATATGAGATCCACCTTTAACCAGGTAATCCCAACTATGCAGTGTTACGTCTTTTAACCAACTGAAGAGTAGTTTGGGAGTGACAGCATGCCCAGAAGGACTTGCTCCCTCCGGGGGCTCTATGAAACTGACTAGGCGTGGGATGTATCGGCCAGAGGGATCTGTCAAAAGCACAATACTATCTTTATTGTCTGTAGTAACAGAACAAGTTATACCACTTATTGGTAAATTATTACTGTTAATGGCTTTGATATTAAACTGTCCTTCTTTACTACTAAAAGATGCGACACCATCTAGACCTGTGGTATGTTCTGAGACTTGGACGCTGGTGACGCTTATACTCGACGTCCCCATTGCTCCTTTCTTGTCGGCTATGGTCAATTGAACAATGTAAGTCCCTGAAACACCAAAGGTGTGGTAGGCTGTCTGGCCTTCGTCTGTCTGCCCATCCCCGAAATTCCACTCATAGCTGATCTCATCGCCATCCGGATCGTATGACTCGGAGGCATCGAAAGTGACTTCTAATGGCGCTTCTCCAGAGGTGGGATTCGCTGAAATTACAGCCACTGGTGCTTGGTTCGGATTAATTAGATCTTGTAACCACGCGCAGCCCCCAAGCATGGCCGCGATAGTTACTAAGAGAAGGATACTCCCTACAACTTTGATCCCTGGCCCTGGTCTCCCTTCCCTTTTGAGGAGCATACTATCGCCTCTTGACTTACCCCTTCTTGCTCACCATACGACGGGCTATGCGACTATGACGACAAGAAGTTCCGTTCGACGATTAAGACATCCTCTTTTTGAGCACCTTCGCCGTCGTACGGCGAAAACGAAATTATACTACGGCCAGTTAACGGGAAAGTCAAGCGAGAGACTTGCCTCACGCAAGATGAGCATAAACAGGGACAGAGGCCACGCAGGATATTTATCCACCCGATAAGTCCGGTGCTCGCGTTCTCCTTCACCATCTCTCCGACTCGGCACTGCAGCACGGGCGCGGATCGTTCGATCGAGTGAGTCCTTCCTGGTGGAGGCTGGGTGACTGATTGGAGAACTCTGGTGCCTCAAAGCTTAGGGGCCCATGTGGAATCATGCAGTTGAGCAGCATTCACCGTGGTCTCCCAAGGTAGGTCGATCGCAGTGAGCCGGTCAGTTGCCCCACCAGTACAAGTCAGATTGCCATTAGATGTTGTATAATCCCAGTGTCTGATTCGGGTGATGGGAGTCAAGATGTGCCTTTGGCGCAGCCGAGAGAAGGTCTACTACGAATGCAAGGTGCCAGCCGAGCCTGGTTCCCAGTTGTGTATCTTCCATAAGTGCGTGAAGAAGAGCATTGAGAGATTCAAGTCTGAGTTCGCAAAGCAGATTCATCAACAGGACTCCACCGACAACGTGAATCCTAGGTTCGACTTCACTGGATACGTGTTCCCTGTCGGGGTCTCCACATGGTATGCTCGCGCGCTTCTCTCAGAGTCCAACGGTGGCGCACCTGTGGTCGAGCTTCCGATGACCATCAACGGTGACGTCACATTTGATGAAGCCGACATCTACGGGATTCTGGGGCTCGCGGGGGCAACCATCAGTGGCGAACTGACCATCAAGAGCGCGGAGATACGTGGAGAGTTGAGCATGCATAGCGCGAAGATCGAGAAGTCGCTAGTAATTGAGGCCACCAGAGTGCGAGGTAGAATGTCGTCAAGTATGGTTGAATGTCCATTTTGCCTTCTGATCGACAGCCAAGTCGACGGAGATGTTGACTTCTCGTCCGCAAGAATCATGGAGAATATCCGCTTAATGAACGCACTGATTGGGGGCTCAGCCAGGTTTCCAAACGCACGTGTTGGCGGAGACCTAACGTTCCATGGCTCTTCGATTGGGGAAGGTATTCACCTCCATGGTAGCCAAATCGGCGGCGATCTCATCATTCCAGTGGGAAAGATCCCGGGGCGGGCAGACTTCAGCATGGCTCAGATCGGACGCTTCCTTGACCTCTCCGGAGTGTCGATTGAAGGGACTGGCTCATTTGAGCATTGCGATGCGCGCGGAATAATCCTTCCACAGGACAGGCCTACGATGCGAGGCTGGTGGCGTGGCCAGAGTGGCCTCGACTTCGCTAATCCGCAGACTGCCAGCTCCTTTTGGCGCTTCGCTCGTTACGTGATGGAGAAGGAAGGGCGGCGAGAGGATGCAGATGTGGCTCACTACCTGGAGCGAGTCTGGCATTGGCGGGCCCTCAGGATGTCCGTTTCCCGTGAGTGCAAGCCGGAGCGGAAGTCGGAGCAGGATGAACTTGTACCAGAGCAGCTGAACCTCCCGCTGAGGTGGCGGAATGCACGGAGTCGCAAAGCGATGGTCCCGGCTACAGTGAGGGATCTCGCACGGAGGGATCTCATCCGTATCTTGTGGGTGCTTGACTACGTCTTCCTTCGCCTTCCCACCGCCTATGGGGGGAGCATCGGGAGGTTGTTTGTCACATGGGCTACTCTGATCCTGGGCTTTGCTCTTCTCTATGCACTACTTGGCTTCGCAGGCCTGCAACCTCTTGTCAGAGTCACGGCCTCTGGCCAGCTAGATGCTGCGTCCCTCGGCGACGCTTTGTATTTCAGCGTCGTGACGTTCACGACCCTAGGTTACGGCGATGTGCGCCCCTCCCAGGGGCTGGCATCAGGTCTTGCGGCAACCGAAGCAGTCCTTGGTGGCATCGTAATTGCACTGACAGTGCTGGTCATTGGCAGGAAGTTCATGAGGTAGTCAGCGTTTGTAGACTTGACGTTATCGAGATCCGGCGATCTCCCCTGACGACCGGGCCCGGGAGCAGCGCTACTAATTAATCCGACCGAACGAGGCAGTTCTCCATTCATGAACCTCGGGTCTGTTGAGGAAAAACAGCTAAGACCCACTTGGGCAGAGTAATTCGACCCCTCCCGTATGGAGCCTGGGTGAACGATTGGAGAACCTTCGTTCTGCCGTGTGCATGGGCTTGAAATGGGCTTTTGCAGGGCATTCTAAGATTCGGTCCCTTCGCAACCGATTTCAAAAGGGGAGAGCCGAGGTGAACGATTGGAGAACCCATTGCAGATCTTCCTCTTCGCGATGTTCAAAGCACTACTCCAGAACTTGAGACGGCGCGTCGCTGAAGAGCTATTTCTCGGGAGAGGTTGCGTAGGGTCGACGCTCCACTCAATCCAGCGTTCGATGCATTCCCTCAATCCACTTAAGCCTCTCGAGGTCCTCCCAGAGCCAGTGGTAAGCGAGATTGGTTACAGGATAGGAGTGTACGAAGAGAGATGCAGCCGCGGTGTAAGTTGATACTGATGAAAATCTGCCGCGATCCGGCCTGGATTCGGCACTCGATGTATGCAGCCTATCAAGTAACTCACGGTCACCTCCCGCAGTTCTTGGATCCCCCAGGGCAATCTCAACGGAGTCACTGTTGCCATTGGCAATCGGTTTCATATACCAGAACAACACTGACTTGTCCTGACAGTCCTCAGGAGCATGCCGGAGAACTCCCGTTACCTCTACTGGCATCAGTGAGTAGACCGCAAGCCTCGCTGCAAACCGCCTAAACCACGTCTCCACGAGTTGTCTGTACATCCCCAATGCGCCAGAGAAGATCACTTCGAGGCGGCTTCGTAGCGCCTCCGCTGAGTACATGGACAGAATCGGACCAGATCGCCCGGGGAGCTGTAGGTCGGCTGTTGGCCAGGGAGGAGGGAGGTCGCAACCACCTCCGGCCGCAAATGATTCAATTACGCATCTGAAATGCCCTGCTCGAAGCCCCCGCAATCTCCCTGGCATGCGCGCCTCATCTGGAACACTCCTTGGGATTCGAAGACGGGCGAGTGGAAGAGGGTCTTTGCGGAGTGACCCTTGGTTGAGCATGCCGAGCGCGCAGTTCCACACTGCCTCGTGCAACCCGACCCCAGATTCCGGAATGATGTCATAGGCTTCTAGCAGTTGCTCGAGGTTCGATCTCAAGGACTCCAATGCCAGCCTCCAAGGCCAAGTAGGCTGGGCAGGAACGTGTGTGAACGTAGCCCCCCACCATCTCATCGCTTCCTTCCCAGTCGTGAAGATGCTTCTCGGCAGGTCAGGGACTCCTGCTTCTGAAGCTTCCCCCCTGTACCAGGCGAAGTGCAGGGCATTCTGGTCTGTCTTCACTCTGATCGGCATTACTTCTCCAAGTTCATCAATGGGAGCAATTCGCTTGCCGACTTCTCCGATGCCCTGAACCCACGAGGTCATGCAGGAGCGTATCCGTCTCTCGCACTCACGTTCGGTCGGAAGAGAAGGGAGCGAATCATCTGGCCATCTGTCTATCGCCTCATGAACAGCACTTGCAGCGCACCCCGGATCGCATCGTGCTATGATGTCCATGTACTCCGAAGCCGTTGTGTACTCGCCTGTCCGAATGAGCAAGAGCAGCGGCTCGTACCATGAATCTAGCACTGCTCGGTCGTGTACGATTTCGGTTGGTGTTGGGTCCTTCTGTCTCAGTGCAAGAGAGCCATACCAGTGGAGCATCAGTTGGAGGCTGAACCCGATGCTACTCCCCTCACTGGTCACCAAACCTGTACCAACTAGACGACGGATATCACTATCGTCGCCCACTTCATTTTTCGCGACCATATCTCCCTGCTGGTTAATGCAAACCCTTGCTAGTCGGCACAGCAAGGCTTGCAAGTTTCCCTCATCTTCGTCGAAGCGCGCTAGCACTCGATTCGCAATAGCAGGGATCATCTCAACGGACGAGTGAGGAAACTTGCCGGCGGAGTTCCGCAGGTAATTCCCCAGGAGAACAGCGAACAGTGGGATCTGAATACATGAACGGACGCTTTCGGGCCATCTGTAGCGAAGATCAACCTCAGTGTACGAACCGCCGGACAGCATGTTGACGAGCTCAATGGCGGCTGGTTCCAGAAGGAGGCTAATCCATGCGTGTGGCCATCCAACCTTCAGGTCGGGGAGTTCTCTGCAGGTGAAGGTGAATACGCTGCGTGGGGAGTGGTCGACCAGGGTCTGCGCTTCAGCAAGCAGCTCCAGGCAGTTCTGCATACGCAGCTGCGTGATGTCGTCAACCACCGCACATACGCCTTGGTCCTTTGGTGGTCTCGCTCCCGGGAGTTGCGCCAGGATAGCCTCTTCAAGACAGCAGTCAACCAATGCCCTGCCTGCAACATGAATCGGGATTGGCTGCTGACTGTCATCTTTGTAAGACATGATCGCAGACTGGAATAGCCTGTTCGCCGCGAGTGACTTGCCTGCTCCGAGAGGGCCGAAGATGATCCGTACTCTTTCGTCCTCTTCGAAGCGCCGTGTCAGTGACGGGGCTACAGATGCGTCATCTGCCAGAGCCACTGCTGCAGAGTACGGGACACCAGCAGCTACCCAGCCTTGTACGCAGCGGAGCCTAGAGCGACGAGCCTGCTCTTCTATCCAAGTGCCTAATGGCTCAGCGCCAGGCTGCTTGCGAACTGCTCTGACGAGTTCATCGCTGAGCGCCTCTGCGATTTCACTCCCGAGTGATTGCCTGGATCTCACAGAAGCGTATTTCGCGTTTTGGCCAACTTCCTTGAGAAGATCCACATTCTTGCTGGTCCGCCCCTCGGCAGGTAGCTTGAAGACGAGCATTCGAACTCGGCTTCCAATTGCTTCCCTGACCTCTTTCTGCACCGGTACCGTCGTCTTCTCACCAACGAGCCACACGAAGAAGTCAGCCTCTCGAACCTTGCTTAGGTAGCTGCTGGATACATCCTGAGAGCTGGCCGGGGTGTACTCGAACAACCAAGGTCTCAAGAATGGAGTGTTCCCGACAACGCTGACTACCACATCTCTTGCCCATTGGAGATCCTCAACGTCCTTTTTCATCACGCTGCTAACAAACATGACGAGACGGCTTTCACCAGGCAATGGACGACTACTTTTGGCAACCACGTGAACCCTCACTTTGCATATCTTGACAGGGATTGGGAAGGCAGCGCCTTGGAGCCTGCTCGCTCATCTTGCGCTGCCGCGAGCAAGGACGATGACCTGGATCGGTGATCCTGGTCGATGGGTCTGCTTTTGATCTCTGAGTCATGCCTGGCGATAGTCTAGCAGCCGCAAGACGTCATAGCCAATCATGGGCAAGATCACAAGTCCAGTTGCCAAGCCGAATCCTTCAGGTAACTGTAGAGCTTCACGACCCGCAACGGCTTCGTCAGTTCTCCATTAATGAACCTCCGATCTCTCGGCTGATACAGGACGAAATGAAGATAGGAATAGCGTTATCTCTTAGCTCGTGTGGAGCCTGGGTGAACGATTGGAGAACCTTCGTACGCACGTGCTCCTGGGCCTGAAAGCCGCTCGGAAAGCCTACTCTAGGCCCTCTGCTCTTCCAAGCCACCTCTTAAGCGGGAGAGCCGAGGTGAACGTTTGGAGAACTCCAGCAGTCTACGGACCCAATCCACCACACGTGTGGTGACAAGCTCCTGGAGATGGTTGCTTGAGGCACCTGACGGATTCACTTGCTGTCGGGCCTGGGGGCGGCAGCGAGACCCTTCTCGACGATTGCGTAGTCCTCTAGTTTCAGGAAGGTAGTGCACTTGGCGATCTCCTCTTCCAAGGCCTGTCGTTCCTCTTGCAGAGCTTCCATCTCCTCACGCGCCTCGTCCCCGAATGGTTTCCAGTTACGTCCAAAGACGGATCGCACGAAGCGAGGAATCATCATTCCGACCACTGCCGTATACAACGTGATGGAAACCACGATGTATGTCTTCACATTGCGAACCATGAATATTACCTCAATGAGTATTGCAACTAGCGTCACAACGTAGGATGCAGCTTTGACGACAGTAAGCGGCGAAACGCCGAACCACCTTCTCTCTGCGTCCTCTTCTGCCTCGATTACGGCCCGAAGGCGAAGGTCCGCCTGAGCCTTTCGCTCCTTGGTTGATTTCCTGAAGCTCTCGCCCCTGCTTTGCGTCCAGGCGGCGATCTCGTGCCGGATGTCCTCTCCTAGCAAGGAAGTAGTAGCCCTCATGATCGCTGCTGTGAAGAGATTCCCGTTCTCGGTGTCGAGAGCAACCTTCCTTGCCACGAAAGCCCTAACAACATCTATGTCCCACGGAATCGGGCTGGCGTATCGAAAGATCTTCATGCTGTCCCCCACAGCAGATGCGAATTCCGGGAGGACCTTGTTGACCAGTATCCATGTCTTGTTGTACAAGAGAGTATCTCTCAAGGAGTAGCGCATCCGCTCTACGCCCTCAGCAGACACAGGGTCATACTCGCTCACTATGACGTTGATGTCGGAAACCTTGATGGCTTCTGTAGCGCAGATGTTCAGCCCTGCCTGATTGTCGAGGATTATGTAGTCGAAATCGGTTCTATTCTGCTCCAGAAGAAGAGACAAGGTCTTGTCTATCTCGCTTTCTGTCGGGACAAGAGCGGGTTCCATAGTATAGGAGGCCGGCACGATGTAGAGATTGTCTCGCAGTAGGAGCGGATCAGGGGGAGTACCACTTTGGCAAGCGGTGAAGAAACCCTGCAGAGCCGGTCGCTCACGACCAGAAGGAGCGCGCGAAGGAGACTTGCCGGCCACCACGTGCTGCAAGTTGAGTAGCGTAAGCCCGTTGGTATTCGCGTCAAGATCCACCATCATCACCCGCTTCCCTAGATCAGCAAGGAGAGATCCGATCGAAGCGACAGTCACGGTCTTACCCACCCCTCCCTTCGCGCTGATGAACGACAGCACCGTTCCTAACACTGACTCCTCCATTTCCGTAGATCCTCTGCGGCCTCTACAAAAGCCTCCCGAATCTTGCGCTCTAGAGAGGTTCGAGCCATTTCCGCAAGGGTATCCCCTATGGCGGCCCGGAAGGAATCATCAGCCGGACCGGCGCGCCACAGTTCAGCCAGGCTGCGCATCTCAAGAACCACTTGGCGCAACACACCTTCATGGTTGATGATTCCCTTGACCTGCTCTACAAGGAAGTCCTGTAGAGCGCATGGATTGGTCTGATAAACGGCGTAAGCAGCTCGAAACTGACACTGCATGCTCCGGTTCATCTGATCGAGTTGCAGGAAGGCCGCTGAGATTTCCTTGTCGAAGGCAGCACCGAGCTCTGCCTTAAGGTTTCTGACAGCATCAACAGCTGCCGCGAAATGAGTGTGCCAGTCCTTCGCCAAGAGGGGGAAGGCTCTGTCGGGACTCTTGTACACAACTCGGACCGAACCATCTGAGCACCCATACGTTCTCGTCCTACCAAGCCAGAGATTCACTCCACCTCTAGTCTACGCCATTCCAAAGAAGCTGACAAGTCGCAATGCTTTGGCCACGCCGTCGCAAGAACACCTCAGCCCAGTCAAGGAGTCTGAGTGGTCTTCGACAATCCACGAAAACAAGGCACAGATCCTCGTGCTCGCTACATGACAAAACCCGGAGCGCTAGCGTCATACAAGGTAGCTAGTTCTCCATTCATGAACCTCGAGTCTGTTTGACAGAATGGGTGGAAACGCGGATAGGAACAACGTTGTGGTCTGGTTCTGGTGGAGGTGAGCGGATTCGAACCGCCACCCTCCTGCGTGCAAGGCAGGCGCTCTCCCGTTAGAGCTACACCCCCGCGGTTAGCAAACAAGATTATAACGGCGCTCTTTAACTGATCAACCAGTTGACACCACAAGAATCGAGACGGTAAAATGATGTCCACACAAAGCGCACAAAGGAGGAAATCGTGATCAAGAGATCTTTTCTGCTGATATTCGGGCTCGTTTCATTGTTCGCTCTGATCGGTCAAGCGGGCCTCCCTGAGAAGGGATGGGGGGTCGGGATTCAGATCAACTATCCGTTCACCGGGTTAAGCGTCCGTTTCTTCAACGCCGAGGGGATCGGGTTCGAACTTAACATCTTTCCTAACCCGACGTCCCGTGATGTAAAATCCCCGGAGGAATCGGAATCCTACGAAGTGCGGCGGCTCGAACTGACGCTCTCGGGAAAGCTCCTTTACCCGGTCCGGCAGGATGAGAACGTCAACTACTACTTCTCCGGAGGTGCAGCGATCACATTCGCCTTCGAAGAGGAAGAAACGCCTCTAACGGAGGGTATGAAACAGCCGATGATCCACTCCGGGATAGAAGGGGCAATCCTCTCTGGAATGGGCGTGGTCGAGGTTGAGGGAATCTGGCTCGATCGGCTGGTGGGCACTTTTGAGTACGGCCTCACCTGGAACCTGTTCGACCCGCTTAACTTTTCGTTCCTCTCAGGCGGAATCGGGGCTCATTACTACATCTAGGGATTGGAAAAAAAGATAGGGCTTCATCACTGCAAGAGGGTACTTAAAGATAGACGAAGTGACAGACGTGCCAGGCGGTGTTGAAAGACCAGGTTGCGACAAGGGAGAGATTGAACACCGCCGCGATCTTCTTTCCCTTAAGCAGGATGTAGAACGGTCCAACAAGTCCGACGAACCTGAGAGAGACGAGGAGGCCGAGGTCCACGCTACTCCCTCTAAACCAGGGAAGGAAGTAGAGCCCCTGAAGCAGGTACCCCAACAAAGAGAGAAAGAGGAAGACCCGCAGATCCAAGCCGTGGGCATCGGCAAGGTGCTTGGCACTGCGTATCCAGAATAACAAGTATTTTACAAAAAAATGTCGCACTGTGGGAATCACTAACCTTCGAGTCTCCGGTGTGTGATGATACCCTAGGCTCTCCCCGCAGGCAAGATCAAGGAAGAAGAGGCCCCTCTTCGGGGCCCCTTCCGGCTTCTTGTCTCGGATCTTCCTTGTAAGGAGGTACTTTCTTGCTCTATCACAAGTCTACGCCCTGTGTGTGGAGCTCGCGTGGAGAACATATGGACGTTTTGTGAACTCCACGCGTGAAAAAAAGAAACAACAGCGCCCTTTCGGATACCATCGTCTTCCCATGAGGAAACACACTGAAGAGCTTGCTATGTCTCATCCGGGTCGACTGCTTGCAGTTTCAGAGGCGCTCCTCACGGCCCTCATTTGGTCCTCCTCGTTTGTTGGGGTGAAGGCGGCCCTTACCTATACCGGGCCGTTCACCGTGGCTGGTTTGCGCTACTTCCTTGCTTTCCTGTTCCTCCTCCCGTGGCTTTTCAAGAAACAGAGAAGATCACCCTTTCTCACCAAAGCGCAGTGGTCACGGTTTACCCTCATGGGTTTTTTTCAGTACACGATCGGAAATGGCGCCCTATTCTTTGCCCTTAAAACGCTCTCAGCCACTACAGGCTCGCTTGCCCTGTGCTTGGTCCCAATCCCGGTTCTGTTGGTCGGAATAGTGCGGCTCAAGGAACGGCCGCGTCCCGTTCAACTGCTGGGGCTTGTCATCACGATCGGGGGGAGTATCCTCTTCTTCTCCCCTGGGTTAGAGTTGAAAGACCCGCTTCCACTGGGGCTTCTCGCTATCGCCATCCTCAGTTTTTCCGCGTTTCCGGTGCTGGCACGTGAGGTGGCCCGTGATCGCCAGGTGGAGAATGTAACGCTGACGGCACTCCCACTGGGAATCGGCGGCGGCATCCTCCTCATCCTCGCCGGTGTAGTGGAGGGAATCCCTCACATGCCCCTCTTCGCCTGGGGGGTGACCCTGGGACTCGCGCTGGTTAACACCCTGGTCGCCTACCTCCTGTTTAACCACTCGTTACAGCATCTTACAGCCGTAGAGGCGAACGTGATGTTAAACCTCGCTCCGCTGGGTACAGCACTGATCACCTGGGGAGCCTTGGATGAGCGACTCCTCCCGGTTCAGATCGCTGCCATGCTCCTGGTTGTGGGAGGCGCCAGTCTGGTACAGTGGCGAAGACGAACTAAAGCATCCCCGGAGCTCGGTCCCCCCACGCTAGAAGGCCGTTGAAATTCCCTAGCCCAGGGTCTATGATGACCACAGGATCTGGCAAGGCAAACAGGATGAGTGACCATCGCGCACTGGTTGTGATCGACATGCAGCGGGGCTTCCTTGAGGAGGGGTATCCGTTGTTCTGTGGCGAAGAAGCGCGGCGGATCATCTCCCCCACACGTGAGTTGGTGGAACGGGAACTGCAGCAGGAAACTCCGGTCTTCTTCAGTACAGATGCCCATGCCCCGAACGACAGGGAGTTTAAGATCTACCCTTCTCATTGCATACGAGGAACAAGGGAGGCGCAGATCATCCCCGAACTTGCTAGTTACATTGATCGGGCGACCATCATCGAGACGGAGTCGTACAGTGCTTTCTTCAACACGGATCTGCACCACCGCTTACAAGGAATCGGGATAAGAACGCTGATTATCTGCGGCGTGTGTACCGATATCTGTGTACTGCATACTGTCGCCGACGCCTACTACCGCGGATACGAGCTTGAGGTCCGCCGGGACTGTGTCTCTTCTTTCGACAACGAAGCACATGCCTTTGCCCTACGCCACATGGAACAGGTCTTCGGAGCGCGGATCACGCAACAGGAAGACGGATGAACGACAAGGACCGATTTGCGCCCTCTGAGCAGATCCTCTCCGGAGAGACGGCGGATGTCTACTTCCTTCACGCCCGCCGCATCCTCGAAGCGGAGGGCAGCGACGTGGACGTCACGATGGAGGTCTTTCCCTCCCGCGACGGAATCCTATGTGGGATCAAGGAGGTGAAGAAACTTCTCGCGGAGGTCCTCTTTCCCGGAGGTGAAGTGTGGGCCATCCCTGAGGGGAAGAAGATCGAGAAACGGGAGGTAACACTTCGGATTAGCGGTTCCTATCGGGAGTTTGGAATCTACGAGACGGCGATCCTCGGAATCCTCGCCCAGGAAAGCGGTTGGGCGAGCGCGGCGCGCGCCTGCGTAGAGGAGGCGGGTGGGATCCCGGTGATCCATTTTGGGGCGAGGCATGTCCACCCCGACGTCTCCCCACGCCTTGAGTACGCCGCGGTCGTTGGCGGGTGCAGCGGGTGCGCCACCCTGGCAGGAGCGACCCTTGCCGGGATCGAGCCCTCAGGAACTATTCCCCACGCCCTCATCCTGTGCATTGGCGACACGGTCGAGGCGATCGAAGCGTTCGACCGATATATCGACCCCAAGGTCAAGCGGATCGCCCTCGTCGACACGTTCAAGGACGAGGCCGAGGAGAGCCTGCGCGTCGCCCGCGCCCTGGGCGATCGCCTGTGGGGGGTGCGGTTGGACACGCCGGCTGAGCGAGGACGGGTCACCCCGGAGCTTGTAAAAGAGGTCCGTGCCAGGCTCGATCAAGCCGACTTCAAGCATGTACGGATCGTAGTCAGCGGCGGGATCGACCCGGCCCGCATCTACCTGTTTCATAAACAAAGGGCACCGGTCGACGCCTTCGGGGTCGGAAGCGCCATCTCCAGCGCTTCCCCGATCGACTTCACCGCTGACATCAAACAGATCGAGGGCCGCCCGGTCGCCAAACGAGGGAGGATTCCTGGGATCACCCCCAACTCGCGTCTGGAACGGATTATCTAGCCAGTTTGAGTCCCTTCTTCCTCTTGACTAACATGCAAAAAGGAAACATGCCGACAACCGATCGTATCACTGAGAAGCTCGCTCAACTTCCCTCCTCGCCTGGGGTTTACCTGATGAAGGACGCGGGAGGGGCAGTGATCTACGTGGGGAAGGCCGCGGTGCTCAAAACCAGAGTCCGCTCCTACTTTCACTCAACTCAGGGGATGGAGGTAAAGACACGAGCGTTGGTGTCTGAGATTGCTGACCTTGAGGTTATCAAGACCACCACCGAGGCAGAGGCGTTCATCCTCGAGGACAGCCTGATCAAGCGCCACCAGCCGCGGTTCAACATCCGCCTGCGCGACGACAAGCGCTATCCCTACCTAAAGATCACCGATGAACCCTACCCGCGAGTGATGATCGTCCGCCGCCGACACAAAGACGGGGCCCGTTACTTCGGCCCCTATACCAACGCCAAGGCGATGCGATCGACCCTCAAGCTCGCCCAGAAGCTATTCCCGATTCGCACCTGTAACCTTACCCTCCCCTTAAAGAAGCCGCGCAGGCCTTGCCTCAACTACCATATCGGCCGGTGTCTGGGACCGTGCGCCAATCTCGTGAGCGAGGAGGAATACGCTCAAGCCGTCGAAGGAGCAGCGATGCTCTTCGATGGACGGACCTTTGGGTTGGTAAAGCGCCTGCGAGAGCGGATGGGGGCGGCAGCCGTGGAGAAGCGGTTCGAGCAGGCAGCGAACATACGAAATCAGATCACCGCGCTTAGCCGCGCCCTTGAACGGCAGTCGGTCGCTCTTCCTGATACAATCGACCGCGACGCGATCGGGATCGCGATCGATAAGGATCGCGCCTGTGCCGAGGTCTTCCTCATCCGCGAGGGACGGTTAAGCGGCCGGAAGACCTTTCACCTACGCGCCCCTCAAGAACCGAGTGTAAAGGAGGTCCTCTCCGCCTTCCTCGCCCAGTACTACGCCGCGGCGACAACTATCCCACAGGAGGTCCTCCTTCCAACGGAGATCCCGGACGCCGAGCGGATCGGTGCGTGGCTCTCCTCCCTACGCGGGAAGCGTGCAAGATTGAAGGTTCCCCAACGCGGGGAGAAGCACCGATTGGTCGAGATGGTGAACGAAAACGCGCGCTATTCCCTTAAAGGGGAGAGAATCACGACCTCGCTCCGCGAAGAGTCAAGCGCCGCCCTGGCCGAGCTCGCCGAGGCGCTCTCCCTGTCATCCTTCCCGCAGCGGATCGAAGCCTTCGACATCTCAAACACGCAAGGAGGGGAGGCGACCGGGTCGATGGTCGTCTTCGAGAACGGACGTCCCCTGCGCGACGCCTACCGTAGGTTCAAGGTGCGCTTTGGAGGGAAACCGGACGACTACGCGATGATGGCCGAGGTCCTCCGCCGTCGTTTCCGCCGCGGCTTAGCCGAGTTAAACGATCCCAGCGTGTCGCGCGGGAAGTTCTCACAGTTTCCCGACTTGTTGCTAATCGATGGGGGGAAGGGGCAGCTGAACGTCGCAGTATCGGTCTTGACCGAACTCGAGGTCGATGGGATCGAGACGATCGGTCTCGCCAAGCGTCACGAGGAGGTCTTTCAGCCTGGAAAGTCGGACCCGATTTGCCTTCCACCTGATAGCAAAGCGCTTCTCCTGCTCCGCCAGATCCGCGATGAGGCCCATCGGTTCGCGATCACCTATCACCGCCGGCTGCGCGCCCGCCGCTCCCTCTCCTCGCAGCTCGATGAAATCCCGGGAATTGGGCCAAAAAGAAGATCGGCACTGATCAAGCGCTTCGGCTCACTCGACCGTCTCTCGCGTGCAAGCATTGAGGAGATCGCCTCCCTCCCAGAGATTTCACGCCCACTTGCCGAACGAATCGTCGAGATCCTCGGGCGGCCTTGAAGGCACCGTACTGCTCAAATTTAATACACAAAGGCCCCGGAATACTTAATCTGATGCTCGCTTGAGATACGTATCCAAGTAGCTTTACAGGAGTTCCTCTCTCCCACTGAACTCTGGTGTTGGATTGCAAGACGCAATCCCATCTCTTTTTTGAGCGAGAGAGGTTGACTCCCCCTGTATTCTGACTATAATTAGGGTCATAACGATGTCGAAGCGACATTTTACCCTGATTTATGCACGGGAAGTAAAGAAACAGCTACAGGTGATTGAGCGCAAATACTATGCGCTGATTCGCAACGAGATTGAAGCACAACTACAGTTTGAGCCGGATGTAGAAACAAGGAACCGGAAGCCATTGAAGCGCACCGTGGTCTTTGAAGCAGAGTGGGAGGTACGATTTGGGCCGAACAACCGATTTCGGGTGTTCTACGAAATAGATCGGGAGCAGGAGAAGGTGTACATCCTGGCAATAGGGGTGAAAGAGGAAAATCGGTTGGTCATAGGTGGAGAGGAAGTGGAGCTATGAAGATAGTGTCAGTAGCAGAGGTGAAGGCACGGTTCAGCGCCTATTTGAAAGCGTCCGCAGAGGGGCCGGTAGTGGTGACACGGTACGGGAAGCCGGTGGCGGTGTTGCTGCCGGTAGAAGACGAGGAAGAGCTGGAGCGGCTGATACTGGTCTACACGCCGAGATTTCGAACGATATTGAATACAGCGCGGCAGCAGATTCGGGAGACGGGAGGCGTAGAACACAAGGAGTTCTGGCAGAAGGTTGAAGCAGAAAGCACCTAACAGAACAAGATAGCCTGCAACGATGGGTTGGATTGCAAGACGCGCCTCTATACTTTCCGTGACAGACAGGGTCTTCTGCGCCTGGCTCGCACGGCTCACACACGCGATGTCGAAGAGATCGCCTCCCTCCCAGAGATTCCTAAACCCCTGGCCGAGCGAACGCCGAGATCCTTGGGCTTCCCTGAAGGCCATTATCCGCAGGTCAAACGGCTGTATGATATTGGAGCCCGGTGTTTTTGCGGCATGGGCTCAAGAAGTTATGTTCGAAATACATCATTTAACGACATGGTCTGCTGTGCTGCGCCCTAAAGCGAGGAACGAGCAGCGGGGTGCAGCGTCAGCAGCACCAACTTGTTACACCTTCCGTTTCAGAAACCCCATACCTCGGCAGGATCATCAATGTCT
>Ga0315543_1002530_pt1 | contig 17669 bp, 14 predicted proteins | sample SalMarSW160210MG_2_FD_203098 | JGI IMG/M metagenome (GOLD analysis project Ga0315543, IMG submission 203098) | Salt marsh sediment microbial communities from the Plum Island Ecosystem LTER, Massachusetts, United States - Salt Marsh Sediment SW1601-210 ...
CTTCAAAATCTCCTCTCCTGTAACCTCGCTTATGCAAAGAACCTCCTGAAGAATCAATAGATACAGTCAATACATTGTTTGCCAGGTGAACATTTATTAAAACATCAGGATCGGTTTTATTCACGCTTGGCCTGCGATTGGATACCTGTCTTAACCGGTCTGCAACCGCATCCTTGGTTCGCAGAGAAACAAACTGAGAATGAGTAAAAACCGAGGAACTCAGAAAGGTGTCAACAGCTATGGTCATTCCCGGTTTTAAATGATTTTCCCATTCATACTGTTTAATAACCGTATACAAATCAATTTGTGTTTTGATATTTTCTTTAAGAACCGGCACCAGTATACGAAGAGCAGTTCTTAAATATAGATTCGACTTATACAATAAAGCCTTGTTCCCAAAAAATCGCACTGCTCGGTTGAGCACCTCAATTTTTTTCCCGCCAATTTGGCGTATTTCCTGTGCAAGTATTTCTTCAAGACCGGGAAATGTCTTTGCTACCATTTCCATCTGGTCCGCATTTTGTGTCATAAATGAATCTTTAAAAACTGACTAACCTCCCTAACAGCGTTATCATATCTTTCAGTACCTTTCCCCCCAATAACAGAATAGTTCAAATTAGCACGTTTCAATTCATTTTCATAATCCTTGAATAGTATTTCGCGCATGATTCCTCCATTTTCTCTTATTCCATCCTCGATCCATGGTATATCCGGTTTGCAAAGAAGAAAATAATCATCCGCTGTTTTTCCTATTTCCGTATCTATCCATGCAGGATATTCACCAAAAACTCTCACAAACCAGATCTTGGTTATTATCAAATATGTATCAACAAATAAAACAGGATCTGATACAGAGGAACTGGTTTTCACCATTTCAACCTGTTTCAATGCTATATTTAAAACATCATCATATATATAATGTCTGTTCAATTTTTCAATATAAGTCCTTGCATACTCAGGAACATATTGAACATGGTAGAAATCTGCCAGGTAAGTTGCAAGCTCTGTTTTCCCTGTAGATTCAGGCCCGGTTATGATAATCCGTACTATTTCAGCATTTGCTTTTTCCATGTTTTATGCCATTCAATATAACCAAGGATCGCAAGACTTGTATAGACGATGAATAAAAATACTGTCGGGTACAATCCCTTATAAATATATAATCCGGCCGATACAGAATCAACGACAATCCATATCAGCCAATGTTCCAGTATTTTTCGCGCCAGCATCCATGTTGCCACAATGCTCAGTGCAGTAGTAAAAGCATCCCAAAGTGCAATATCCGAGTCTGTATATTTCCTTAATATATAAGCTATGAATACAAACAGAAAAATACTGATAAGCAGAAGAGCAAAACCTAAGGGCAATCTGATCTTAGATACTGGCAATTCATTTGCATTTTTCCCCGGTTTGCTCCAGTGTATCCAGCCATATACGCTAATCACCACATAATAAATATTGATTCCCATATCGGCATAAATCTTTGACTGGAAAAATACATACACATAAAGTAAAGAAGTAATCAGGCCAAATAGCCATAGAAGTATATTCCCCTTAACAGAGTATACGAGGTAAATCAGACCTGTTATCGTGGCAATTACTTCGATGGAATTGCACAATAGCCACCAGATAACTTTTGTAAAAATATTTTGAATTTCTCCTGCAGAAACCAGCATCAATACAACAGTTTCTTTGAATATAATTCCCAGTGATCCAACACCTCAATTGCTTTTATCAGATTTTCATTTTCCTGGTTTATGATTTGATAAAACTCACTGGTTGACCATAGATCTCTTGCTATATATGCCTTCATGATCAACGCAATTCTGTTTTTTGATAATTCGAACTCTTCCTGACTGAAATCCAAACCTTCCTTTATGGCAAAGTTGTTCAGCTTGGTCAAAAGCTCATCTGTTACAACAAAGTCATTCGTATATTTCAGAAAGTTCTCATATCCGTTCAAAATCTTCTTCCTGTTTTTATCAACATATTCCAGCACAAATTGATTCAGGATCCCATCCCTGATCAAATTGCTATAATAGTCAGAATAAGAAGTCGTGTCGAGAGGAACAAAAATATCGGGCATAATTCCTCCACCTCCATATACTATCCTTTTATTAATGAGAGTTCTATATTGAAGAGAATCAGGAAATTTAATGCTATCCTTATTGATAAACTCACCGTTTTCATATCTGTTATAAATTTCCATTTCATAGTCTTCGTTCCCATTTTTGTATGACTTCTGAATAAGACGACCTGAGGGTGTATAGTATTTTGCACTTGTCAATCTGATCATTGATCCATCAGGCAATTCAAGCTGTCTCTGAACAAGTCCTTTCCCAAAGGAGCGACGACCAATAATTATACCTCTGTCCCAATCCTGGAGAGCTCCCGAGACGATTTCGCTTGCACTGGCTGAACCTTCATCGATTAAAATTACTATTTTCCCTTCTTCAAATAAGCCTTTAGAAGATGCGAAGTATTCTCTTTTCGGACTGTTCAATCCCTGCGTGTATACAATTAACTTGTTATTATCCAGAAACTGATCTGTCAAAACCACCGCTATATCAAGATATCCACCTGCATTGCCGGTAAGATCCAATATCAAATCCTGAGCGCCTTCTTCTTTTAACATGACAGAAGCTTCACTAAACTCACCCATCGTAGTCATTGAAAATCGGTTAAGTTTGATATAACCAACTTCATCCGAAAGCATGTACGCAGCATCCAGACTGTTAATTGGAATTTTATCCCTTGTTATTGAAAAGTCCAATAGCTGATCAACTGATCTGCGCAGGACTGATACATTTACCCTGGTTCCTTTGGGCCCTCTTAGCAAGGAAAAAACATCTTCATTTGTCAATCCAATGCCGGCTATATTTTCCTCATCAACCTTTATTATCCTGTCACCAGAGAGTATCCCGACTTTTTCTGATGGACCGCCAGGAATAGGAGTTATTACAAAAAGTGTATCATTCAATATATTAAAAGATATCCCGACACCCTCAAAATTCCCCTTAAGTGGTTCATTCATTTTCTTAACATCTTCCTTGGAAATATATGTTGAATGAGGGTCCATTTCCATTAAATTACCTTTAATGGCATCTTCTACCAATTTCTCATTGCTAACAGAATCTACATAATATGTATTCAGATATTTTAAAAACTGAACATATTTATATGCCTGTTTTGAATGATCCTGACCATAACTATTTATAAAAAGTGCTAAAAACAACCAAGTCGATAACACGCGCAGTGATAATTTCATCCGATTTATTATTAAACGATTATCTAATTTCTGATTTCTACATCCAGAGAACTTCATATGTTAACAAATTCAATATAAAAATGGCAAAAATAAATAAATTACCGATGAATGCTTATTCAAGGGACAGTATTTATACAATCCGAACCAGCGCCAATAATAATTACAAGTTTCGAGTCTCAAGTCGTTAGTCTCACTTCTCCGCTAACGCGGATTTAGCGAAGCTAATCCATGATGCCGAATTTGCCAGATCACCGCAGTTGTTGTACCTCCCTTCCAACCTGCACCCAGCACCCAGCACCCACTCACCATCCCATCTTCCCATTTTCCCACATTCTCACCCTCTCATTTTCTCATTTTCCTAACTTCTCTGCTTCTGAATTCGCCAGATTGCCACGCTTCATTTCTTTTCGCTCGCAATGACGTATTCGATTATTTTCCTAACTTCCGACTTCGGACTTCTGACTTCAAACTCTAAACATCTCACCTCATCACCTCATCAACTATTCAACTAATCAACAACCGTCTTCAATCTTCCGACTTCCGACTTCCGCCTCCCGCTCCTTCATTCTTAATTATTAATTATTAATTATTAATTAAAAATCACTCCCACTCAATAGTTGCCGGGGGTTTTGAACTTATATCGTATACTACTCTATTGACGCCTTTTACGTTATTAATAATCCGGTTGGAGATAGTTGACAGAAATTCATATGGCAAACGAGACCAGTCTGCCGTCATACCATCTGTAGAAGTAACAGCACGTAAGGTAATCACATTTTCATATGTTCGTTCATCTCCCATCACACCAACAGACTGAATTGGAAGTAAAATTGCTGCTGCCTGCCAGATTGAATCATACAAATCAAATTCTTTTAATCCTTCAATGTAAATATCATCTACTTCCTGCAATAAAGTTACTTTTTCCTGAGTTACTTCGCCCAAAATTCGTATGGCCAGTCCGGGTCCGGGAAACGGGTGTCTGCCTATAATAATCTGATCGATCTGTAAAGCTTTTCCAACCCTTCTCACTTCGTCTTTAAACAACAAATTCAAAGGCTCCACAACTTTTAAATTCATACGATCAGGCAAACCGCCAACATTATGATGTGATTTAATAGTTGCTGAAGGTCCGTTTACAGATACCGATTCAATAACATCCGGATATATAGTTCCCTGAGCAAGCCATTTTACATCTTTTATCTTATGTGCTTCTTTTTCAAATACTTCAATAAAATTTTTTCCAATACTCTTTCGTTTAGCTTCCGGCTCTGAAATTCCCTTCAGTTCATCAAGAAACAGTTTTTTTGCATTTACCCCCACTACATTCAATCCCATATGCTTATAGGAATCAAGCACCTTTTCAAATTCATTTTTTCTGAGAAACCCGTTATCCACAAAAATACACGTTAGTTTTTTTCCGATCGCTTTATGTAAAAGCATTGCCGCCACTGAAGAGTCAACCCCTCCTGAAAGTCCCAATACAACTTTATCATTCCGCAGCTTTTCCTTTAAATCATATATAGTGCTTTCAATAAATGAGGCAGGTGTCCAATCCTGTTTACATCCACAAATATCCACAACAAAATTTTTCAACAAGGTCAAGCCTTCTGTTGTATGATATACCTCCGGATGAAACTGGATCCCATAAGTTTTTTCCTTTTCCAAAGCATATGCACCAACCTTAACATCTTTTGTGCTTCCTATGATCTGAAAATGTTCAGGAAGATGAACGATTGTATCTCCATGCGACATCCAAACTTGTGTGCCCGGTGAAAGCCCCGCAAACAGACGTGATGTATTGTCAATAAATTCAAGATTTGCTCTGCCATATTCCCGATGCTTTGAAGGCTGCACTTCACCTCCATTGTTTTGAGCCAGGTATTGAGCTCCATAACAAATCCCCAAAACAGGTACCGATCCTAAAATTCCGCCAAGTTCAGGCACCGGATGATGCTTATCCCTGACAGAGCAAGGACTACCTGATAAAATCACTCCTTTCACGGAAGCACCGGTCTTAAATATTTTATTGAAGGGATATATTTCACAATAGACATTAAGCTCCCGTACTTTCCTGGCTATCAGCTGCGTGTATTGTGAACCAAAATCAAGAATAACAATTTTCCCCTGCACTGTACAACAATTATTAAATAAAAATTTTGGCAAATATAATCATTAATCTACGGTTTGATTATTCTTCTCTTTTCTGCCTGATCAAGGGAATGCTATATCTTTTTAAATCTTCGGCGATCAATGTTTCAGGAAATATTTCCTTAGCTTCCTTTAGCAATTCGGATTCCTGTTTGTACCGTGTTGAAAAATGTCCGATAAGAAGCTGACCGGCAGAAGCCTCAGAAGCAATTTCCGCTGCCTCTTTTGTTGTGGTATGCAATGTTAACCTGGCAAGTTTTTTGTCTTTTTCAAGAAAGGTTGCTTCATGATATAACAGGTCGACATCTTTAACAAATGATGCCACCTTTTTATATTTTGCAGTATCGCTGCAATAAGCGAAAGATCTGGTCTTATATGGAGCTTCAGTCATGGATTGATTTAAGATCTTCTTTCCTTCATGAGTTATTATATCCTCACCGTTTTTTACTGCTTTTATTTGTTTTATTGTAAGATCGTATTTTTCAATTGCATTCTTCCTTATGTTCAGAAGCCTAGGTTTTTCTCTGAAAAGGTATCCAAAACAGGGAATTCTGTGTTTCAGGGGAAATGCAAATACTTCAGTCACTTTATCTTCATAAATCAACTGAAAACTCCTCTTTGTTAATTTATGGATACGTATTTCATAATTAGATGTCAGAGAGAAATTCTCCAGATAAAAATGAATGATCTTCTCTACTCCCGAATGTCCGTAAATAGAAAGTGGCAATTTCCTACCCAGAAGATTAAATGACGAAAGCAATCCATACAATCCAAAAATATGATCGCCATGAAGATGGCTGATAAATATATGATTGATTTTTCCAAAAGGAATCTTTGCCTTTCTGAGTTGGATCTGGGTTCCTTCTCCGCAATCGATTAAAAAAAAACGCTCTTGTACATTAAGTACTTGAGCGGTAGGGAATTTTGTTGACGTTGGAAGAGCGCTTGAACTTCCCAAAACCGTCAATTCAAATTTCATATTATTGTAAATACAATTAGCTACTAGCCTGTGATATTAATTCAACACCTTCTTCAATAGTATTTGATATATTCAAAACAGTATCAAGCTGAGAAATAGTTATCAATCGCTCAACCGCATCATTCAAACCCGTTAATACAAATGTGCCACTGGCATTCTTACAAAGACGATTTGCAACCAAAATTGCACTCAAACCCGAAGAGTCACAGTATCTGCATTTGCTCAAATCAAGTATGATATTTTTTTCTCCGTTTCCTGACACAAGCACCAGTTCAGATTTTAAGGTAGGTGCAATATGAGTATCAAGTTTTTCTTCAAGTACTTGAATCAAGGTGTGATTATCCTGCTTTTCTATTTTGAATTCCATTGGGAAAAGTTTTTATAAATATATCACTTTTCGTTTAATCTGAAGATTTTTCTTTGCCTTGTTTTTGAGCATTCTCCATTTCTTTTTTCAAACCTGCCAAATCAGCAACATCTCCAAGGGTTGTCTTTTCAAGATTTGTTTTCATCTTTTTGGTGCTTTTTCTTGCACCTGATGATGAAGGTTTCTTGCCACCCTCTGCTGTTCCTTTTTTATCTTCTTCAAATACTCTGGTATGTGAAAGTACAATTTTCTTTGCAGATTTTGAAAATTCCATTACCCTAAATGGTAGTTTTTCATCAATCTTAGCCATAGACCCATCTTCTTTTACTAAGTGTTTGGGAGTAACAAAACCCTCAACTCCATATTGAAGGGCTACCAGTGCTCCCTTATCCATTACTTCAGTAACTGTTCCTTCATGAACCGAACCGATAGTGAACAAAGTCTCAAATACATCCCATGGATTTTCTTCAAGCTGCTTGTGACCAAGACTTAAACGGCGATTTTCTTTATCAATTTCCAGTACAACTACTTCAATGTCTTCACCAATGCTTGTGAATTCGGCAGGATGTTTGATTTTTTTTGTCCAGGAAAGATCAGAAATATGAATCAATCCGTCCACACCTTCTTCTATTTCAACAAAGACTCCAAAGTTTGTAAAATTGCGAACCTTGGCAGTATGTTTTGAGTTAACAGCATATTTTTCTTCTATTTTTTCCCATGGATCCTGTTTTAGTTGTTTCATTCCCAGCGACATTTTCCTCTCTTCTCTGTCTAATGTTAGAATCTGAGCTTTAACCTCATCACCCACATTCAGGAATTCCTGTGCACTTCTCAGATGTTGTGACCAGGACATTTCAGAAACATGGATCAATCCTTCAACACCGGGAGCAATTTCAACAAAGGCTCCATAATCAGCCATTACAACAACTTTGCCTTTTACCACATCACCCACCTTCAGTTTTTCATCCAGTGAATCCCATGGATGTGAAGTAAGTTGTTTCAAACCCAAAGCAATACGTTTCTTATCATCATCAAAATCAAGAATTACCACCTGAAGTTTCTGATCAAGCTGAACAATCTCCTCCGGATGATTCACACGACCCCAGGAAAGATCAGTAATGTGTATCAATCCATCGACACCGCCAAGGTCAATAAACACTCCATAGGAAGTAATATTCTTAACCGTTCCTTCAAGGATCTGGCCTTTTTCAAGCTTGGCAATAATTTCCTTTTTCTGTTGTTCAAGCTCAGCTTCAATAAGAGCTTTGTGCGAAACCACCACATTCTTGAATTCCTGGTTTATTTTAACCACTTTAAATTCCATGGTTTTATTCACATATACATCGTAATCACGAATAGGCTTAACATCAATTTGCGAACCAGGCAGAAAAGCTTCAATCCCAAATACATCAACGATCATTCCTCCTTTGGTACGGCATTTAATATATCCTTTAATGATCTCATCTTTCTCTAATGCTTCATTTACTCTGTCCCATGATTTGAGTGCACGTGCTTTCTTATGCGACAGAACCAGTTGGCCCTTTTTGTCTTCCTGACTTTCAACAAACACCTCAACAATATCTCCGACTTTCAGTTCGGGATTGTATCTGAATTCATTCAGACTTACCACACCTTCCGATTTGTATCCTATGTTAATAACTACTTCTCTCTTATTCATAGAGATCACCTTGCCATCCACCACTTCATTCTCGGCAACGGTAGATAAAGTCTTATCGTACAACTTAACATACTCATCTTTCTCGTCTGAAGAATATATTTCCAGTGAATCACCATATGTATCCCAGTCAAATTCAGCATCTGATTCATCCTGGACATGAACCGGGCTTTCCGATTTTTTCCCGGAAGTTGTTTTTACCTCCTTTTTGGCTCCGGTTACTTTTTCTGCTGTAACCTTGGGCTTTTCTTCTTTCTTTGGAGTGGCTTTCTTCTCCTTAGGGGCTTTTTTTTCAGCATCGGCAGCTTTGGCTTCTACCTTTGGTTTTGTCTCTTTTTTCGTTGTAGTTTTGCGTGTAGTCTCCTTCGCATCATCTTTTTTAGCTGTTTTTTTTGCAGCAGCTTTTTTAACAGGTTTAGCAGACGCCGGTTTCGATCCTTTTTCTGCTTTTGGTTTGGTCTCTTTCTTTTTTGTAGCCGCAGTTTTGGCTGTGGTTTTTTTTGATTTTACTTGCTTTTCCTCAACTTTCTCCTTGGATGCCTTAGCTGTAGCTTTTTTTGCAGCATCCTTTTTCTCAACAACCTCAGATTTCTGAACTTGCTCTTTTCCTGGTTTTGTATCCTTATCAGACATTTAACAAACAATAAATTAATAAGTTAGACATTATATTGGACAAAAATAGGCTGCAAAACTAAAATTTTATTGGATAAAAAACTAACTATTGGCAAAAAAATAGTTGTTTTAACCATTAGATTTACAAAGATTTTTAAGGTTCGATAAAGTCAAAGATTCTTAAAAAGTAAATAACTCATTCATATATTTTTTTTTTATCTCCGGAAGCCGATTATTTTTGGGTAAAATTAGTACTTAGGTTGTTGGGTTGTGGAATCGTAAAGTTGAGAAGGTGAGAGTTGTTGAATTGGCTCCGCCGAGCTCGCAAGCTCGGTTGTTGAATCGTGTAATCGTGTAATTGTTTAGGAATTATGAATATGAGAGGGTGAGAAAGTGAGAAGATTGGAAAGTGGGATCTTAAACTAATAATTTGAGACAAGGGACTTTCGACCTGAGACAAACAACTGTTCATTGATCGTCATACGAATGAAGAAATAGACTGGCCTATAAAAAGTCCGGCAAATAAATCATTGCGAAGGCTCTTTGCAAAGGATTTTCAAGTTCCGCGGAAGTGAAACGTCAGCGGAACGATATGCAGAGCCGAGCAATAAGATTTATCCGGGTTTTTTATCAGCCATGATTGCTCACATTTTAATGATTTTTAATCGTGTTCGTGAACTCACTTCGTTCGGTTTTTTTGCTTTCTTTTTTGTTGATCAAAAAAGAAAGTCGTTCCGTTAGGGAACGGAACGAAACCAAGGCATGTGCGTTGAAATTGACAATTTGTATATAAAATCGAACAGTAAAAAATGGTTTTTTTAAAGAAACTTATATGAAAATTGCTATTGTCGGTACGGGTTATGTTGGTCTGGTAACCGGTACATGTTTTGCCGAAACGGGAATTGATGTAGTTTGCATTGATATTGACAAAAATAAAATTGAAAATCTCAAAAAAGGAATACTGCCCATTTATGAACCGGGCCTGCAGCCAATGGTGGAGAGAAACCAGGAAAAAGGGAGGCTGCTCTTTTCAACGAGTCTGAAAGATCATATTGCCAATTGTGAAGCAGTTTTTATTGCCGTAGGAACACCTCCTGACGAAGATGGCAGTGCAGATCTAAAATACGTTCTGGCTGTTGCTTCGGATATCGGAAAATACATGGACGATTACCTGGTGGCAGTGACAAAAAGTACCGTGCCTATTGAAACATCCAGAAAAGTCAGGGCTGCTATACAGGCAGAACTTGACAAACGAAATGCAAATCTGGAATTTGATGTTGCCTCCAATCCGGAATTCTTAAAAGAAGGATCTGCCATTGATGATTTTCTGAGACCTGACAGAATTGTTATCGGTACGGAATCCAGACGATCTGAAAAAATCATGGAAAGATTGTATAAACCTTTTTTATTGAACGGACATCCATTGTTGTTCATGGATATTCCTTCTGCAGAAATGACCAAGTATGCTGCCAATTCGATGCTGGCAACAAAAATAAGTTTCATGAACGATATTGCAATTTTGTGTGAGATCGTTGGTGCCGATGTGAATATGGTAAGGAAAGGTATAGGAAGTGATCTCCGTATCGGAAATAAGTTTATATATGCCGGAGCAGGTTATGGGGGTTCATGTTTTCCCAAAGATGTTAAAGCTCTGATCAAAACAGGATTGGAAAGAAACCATCCGCTCAGAATTTTGCAGGCTGTGGAAGACGTAAACAACGATCAGAAAGAAATTCTTTTCAGGAAGATCAAAGATCATTTTAAAGGAGAAGTAAAAGGAAAAACCATCGGATTGTGGGGACTTTCATTCAAACCAAATACCGATGATATGAGAGAAGCTCCTTCTCTTACAATTATACGGAAACTCATTGAACACGGTGCCTCAGTGAAAGCATACGATCCTGTTGCAATGAAAGAAGCAAAGAGAATTTTAGGTACATCCGCCGAATTCTGTAATGACATGTATGAAGTTGCTGTTGATGCCGATGCCCTCGCATTAATTACAGAATGGTCGGAGTTTAGAATTCCAAATTATAAAGTATTACAAAAATTGTTGAAGAGCAAAACAGTATTTGACGGCAGAAATATTTATGATCCTGCTGAGATGAAAGAGAACGGATTTACCTATTACGGAATCGGAAGAAAAACATTATAGATCCAATTTACTATGCAAAGAATATTAAAAAAAATACTGGTGACCGGTGGAGCCGGATTTGTTGGCTCGCATCTATGTGAAAGATTGCTGAAGGAAGGAAATGAAGTTATCTGTATTGATAATTATTTTACAGGTTCAAAGAGAAATATAGTTCATCTGCTGGATAATCCGTTTTTCGAATTGATCAGGCATGATATAACCTCTCCTTATTATGTGGAGGTGGATGAAATTTATAATCTGGCTTGCCCGGCATCACCAATCCATTACCAGTACAATCCTATTAAAACGATTAAAACTTCGGTTATGGGTTCGGTGAATATGCTTGGGCTGGCAAAAAGAATAAAGGCTAAAATATTACAGGCTTCTACCAGTGAAATCTATGGCGATCCTGAAATGCACCCTCAACCAGAACATTACTGGGGTCATGTAAATCCGATTGGCCGAAGAGCATGCTACGATGAAGGAAAGCGATGTGCCGAAACCTTATTCATGGATTATTATTACCAGAATAAAGTAAAAATTAAAATTGTACGTATTTTTAATACGTACGGGCCTAAAATGCATCCAAATGATGGACGTGTAGTATCAAATTTTATTGTTCAGGCTTTACAGAATAAAGAAATTACAATTTATGGAGACGGATCTCAAACCCGCAGTTTTCAATATATTGACGACCTGTTGGACGGTATGATAAAGATGATGGCAACTTCTGACGATATTACAGGTCCGATTAATCTGGGAAATCCTGATGAATTTACAATTCTCCGGTTGGCTGAGAAAATTATTGATCTGACAAATTCAAAATCAAAACTGGTATTCGAACCTCTTCCCAAAGATGATCCCACGAAAAGAAAACCGGATATTTCAAAAGCAAGAGATATTTTGCAATGGAAACCTACCGTTCAACTTGAAGAAGGGCTGGTGAATACCATTGATTATTTTAAAGAATTATTAAATATATAAACTACCTGAGAATGAAAGGAATTATCCTCGCCGGAGGATCGGGAACAAGATTATATCCGTTAACGGGAACAATATCAAAACAGATGCTTCCCGTTTATGACAAACCTATGATCTATTACCCTCTATCCGTTCTTATGCTGGCCGGTATCAGAGAAATACTTATTATAAGCACCCCTCAGGATTTACCTCTTTTTGAGAAATTATTAAAAGACGGAAGACAGTTTGGCCTGACGATAGATTATGCCGAGCAACCTTCGCCTGAAGGTTTGGCGCAGGCATTTATCATAGGTGAAACATTCATTGGTTCCGATAAGACATGCCTCATACTTGGTGATAATATATTTTACGGTCATGGTTTTGGGAATGAATTGTTTCAACTGGCAGATTTTGATGACGGCGCGATCGTTTTTGGTTATTATGTTAATGATCCCGAAAGATATGGTGTAGTTGAATTTGATAAGAATTTAAATGCCTTAAGCATTGAGGAGAAACCAAAACACCCCAAATCAAATTATGCTGTAACCGGACTGTATTTCTACAGCAACGATGTTATCGAAAAAGCAAAAAGTTTGAAACCATCTGCCAGGGGCGAACTTGAAATAACAGACTTAAACAGGTTGTACCTTGAAGAATCGAGATTAAAAGTGAAAATCCTGGGACGAGGAATGGCTTGGCTTGATTTGGGCACTCACGAAAGTCTTGTTCAGGCTTCCAATTACATTTATACTATCGAAAAAAGACAGGGACTGAAAGTTTCCTGTCCTGAAGAAATTGCATACAAAAGAGGATATATCGACAAAAAACAACTTCTGAAACTGGCAAAATCGCTCGAGAAAAATCAATACGGACAATACCTGAAAAAGCTTGCTGCGGATCAGATTATTACGTTTGACTAAAGAGTTTGGAGTTGGTTGCTTGTTGCTGGGTACTGGGTGCTTGTTGTTGGGTTGTTAAAAATTGATTAATCGGAGAATTGGTGATTCGTGATTGGTGATTAGTTGAGATGTTTAGGGTTTAGAGTTTGAAGTCGGAAGTCCGAAGTCGGAAGTCCGAAGTTGATTAATTGAATAGTTGATGAGGTGATGAGGTGAGATGTTTAAAGTTTAGAGTTTTGAGTCAGAAGACCGAAGTCGGAAGTCCGAAGTCGGAAGTCCGAAGATGAGAAAGTGAGAATTTGGGAAGATGAGAAGGATTTTTGGTTATTGGGTTGTTAGGTTGTTGATGTCGTCTGATATCGCGGATAAATCCGCCTTGAAAAAATGCGTTCAGAAAATCAATGAATGAAGCGTTAATCCCGATTATAGATTTTGTGGGATTTGCTCTGCAAATCCTTATAAATCTTATATCGGGACACCAGCGGTTGACTTTTTTGCTTTCTTTTTTAGTCAAGTAACCGAACCGCCGAATGGCGGTGAGTTCATGAACACCTTAAAAATAAAACTAAAGGTGAATAAAAAAGAAAGTCGTTCCGTTTGGGAACGGAACGAAACAATGGCTTGTGTGGAGGAGTTGAGAAGATGAGAAAATGAGAAGGTGAGATTTATAATTATCAGTTTTTATTCAATATCGAATGTCCAATGACAAATATCCAATGTTGAAGTACAATTAGTAATTGAAAGTGAGTCTTAAGAAAGACTGAAGACTAGTGACTAGTAACTTGAGACTAACGACTTAAATATATTTTTCATGAAAATTACTGAAACTGCCATTAAGGATTTGTTGATCATCGAGCCTCAGGTATACGAAGATGCCCGTGGCTATTTTTTTGAAAGTTACAGCCTTATAAAATTCAACAAACGGGGAATTGACATACGATTTGTCCAGGACAACGAATCAAAATCGAATTACGGTATTATCCGTGGATTGCATTACCAGCTTGAACCCAAAGCACAGACCAAACTTGTGCGAGTTATCAGCGGCAGGATATATGATGTGGCAGTAGATATACGAAAAGGATCCTCCACTTACGGAAAATGGTTCGGCATTGAACTTTCCGATGAAAACAAAAAGCAACTACTTATACCAAAAGGCTTTGCCCACGGTTTTTCTGTTTTATCAAAACAAGCCACAATTCTATATAAATGTGATGAATTCTATTCACCCGAATACGATGCAGGAATCAGGTATAATGATCCCTTTCTGAATATCGACTGGGAAATTCCGGATGATAAGATTATTCTCTCAGAGAAAGACAGTAAGCTTCCTGTATTTGAAAAGGCAAAGAATAATTTTTAACTCTGATTGTAACGTAACACCATAGGTATGTCATATCGGTAATAGCAAATAACCACTATTTAATAATGCAATGAATAATTTTGCATATTCAAAATAATACTGTTGATGAATAATTGTAACCGGGTAGATTTACACACCCCCTCTGTTCCCCTCTCGAGAGGGGGATTACAGGGAGTGTGTCATTCGACTGAATCATAACAAATAAGAATGAACACAATCTGGGTAACAGGCTCTAAAGGCCAGTTGGGAACAGAAATCTTTTTGCAAAAAGAGAAACTGCAAGACTGCCGGTTTCTTTTTACCGATATTGAGGAACTGGATCTTACAAGTGAAAAGGCCGTACTTGATTATGCGCAAAAAGAAAAGCCCGTTATCATTATCAATTGTGCCGGATATACAGCCGTTGACAAGGCTGAAGAAGAACAGGAACAGACATTTTTGCTGAACTGTTTTGTGCCGGCGTACCTCTCGAAAGCAGCAAAATTCTCCAAAGGCACATTGATCCATATTTCTACCGATTATGTGTTCGACGGTAAAGGCAACAGGCCCTACAGGGAAGATGACGATCCCAATCCGCAGTCGGTTTACGGGAAAAGCAAACTTGCAGGTGAAAAAGAAGTGCTTAAAATCGATCACAACCTGGTTATCAGAACCTCATGGTTATACTCGATGCACGGCAATAACTTTGTAAAAACCATGCTCCGGCTGGGTAAAGAAAAGGATGAGATCAGTGTGGTTTCCGACCAGGTCGGCTCGCCCACTTATGCTGTTGATCTGGCTCGTACCATTTTGCATATCTGCAGCAAACTGATCGCTGCCAAAGAGAATTACGGAGGCATTTACCATTATTCCAACGAAGGCAGTTGCAGCTGGTACGAATTTGCATCAGCCATTATGAAAACCGCAGGTCTGAACTGCACCGTTCACCCGACCACCTCCGATACACATCCCAGACCGGCCAAACGACCTTCTTACAGTATTATGAACAAGGAAAAGATTAAGACAACCTTCAATATCAGCATAAATCACTGGACAGATAGCTTACGGAAATTCATTCAACAAAAAGAAGAATAGTAAATATATTTTTCATTATCAAATTAAACCTACTCTTATGAAAACCCGAACATCATTAAATCTTGTATTGATCCTGGTATTGATCGGTATTTCAGGATCAGCTTTATACGCACAGGAATCAACAACAAAAAGAAACCAGAAAAACTTTGATCAGAAGAACATCATTTACCTGAAACTGGATACCCATGTTGAGCAACGGGGTGAAAACAGCAACATGTATTCAAATCCGGAAGTATCTATAGGCTACGATCGGAAAGTCTTTGGCGTGGGAAAAAATCACTTTTTTGTCGGGATCCGTACGGGACTGTACCGGGAAACCGCTTTAACCGCCTGGAATTACGATCAGAAAAACATTCATCCCTTTGTCGGATTGTATCCATCCTATCTATTTGCCCCTGTAAAAAAATTCAAGATCCAGATATCGGGTGCCTGGGATATCATTTTCCCCATACTTGAAGGTTGTGACGATCGCTGGTGGTGGTATTTCGGCATCGAACCCTCTATCCAGTTTTATCCCATCGATCCGTTGTATATCTCTATCGGAGGCGCCATGGGAACCTTTCCCTGGTTTGAACCCCCGGTTACCATGATGAAAGCATTTGTGAAAGTGGGATATTGCTTTTAGTGACGTTCCCGCATCGGTTTGATATGCCTATTTCAATTGAAAAAACTCTGTAACAACAACTACCTTATCATTACAGAGTTTTCACCTATTTATACTATAATACTATGGAATAACTGTTTAGAAATACACCCGAACAAAGAGTCCGCTGTCAAAATTCAGCATATGTGTGGTTGATTCTTCATCATCCGCATTAGGAATTGGTACTTTCATCTTTGAAAAGCCATATCGAAATCCTGCTTCTCCCCCGATACTGAAATTACTGCATAAGAAATATTCAAAACCAAATGCAGGGCCAACCCTGATAATTGTCATTCTTACATCAAGTTGATCGCCACCATAATAATAATATCCTCCCATATTTGCTTTGCTGAACATGAACCTGCCTCCACCATAAAAATTAACTTTTTCACGTTGAAACATTCCAAACATCCCTACTCCTATTGAGACACCCAGATTTGATTCTTCTTCCTCCTTATTATGCATCCAAAGTATACCAAATTCAGGTTCAATTCTGAAATGCTGACTGCAATTGATCGGTACTAAAACAGTGCTTGTATAGGCAACAATACTATAGTCGGCACCTATTACTTCACCGATCTTATACTGTTCGGCATGTAAGCCAACCCCGATAGAACTTAATACCATTGATGATTCATCCGACTGAGCAAATGAATTGCCGGAAAAGAGGAGACAGCTGAGAAACACTAACGCGAATAATACTTTTTGTTTGTTCATTGAATTAAGATTTGGTGAATAATTGTAATTATTTGTATTATTTCTGATATAAAATCCATATTAAAACTTCCAAAACCTTCATTATATTGTGGATTTATTAACAAAGTGCCTGATTGATCACAACCGGTTGCCTGGCACTTCAAGGAAACAGGCGTATGTTCCCTGAGTGATCCTTTAAAGGTTTTGCATAACATTTAGCGCTACATCTCCTAATAGTCTTGCTGCTCAAAGGCATCATTATAATTATTTTATTGGTTCACCTGATCAGTATATATAAAAATGCCTGATAGCTTACTTTCTTTTTTCTACTTTTGCTTTTCTTAAGCTGAATAATTAGTAATCTAAAATGATGTCAATTGTAAAATGATAAACCAGATTGCTTCGCTTTCGTGTCTTAAGCTCGCAATGACGTTATCGATATTGTATTTCGCGAGAAGAAGCAATCAGTCGTAAACAAGAGATTCAACATTATACAAAAACAAATACAATGAGTACGAATGATGTTTTAAGTGAAGTAAGGGAAAAGGCAAAGCGCTGGCTTGAAGGCAATTATGATAAAGAAACTAAAGAACAAGTGAAAAACCTGCTTGAACACAACGAAAAGGAACTGATCGAGAGTTTTTACCGCGACCTTGAGTTCGGCACCGGCGGACTGCGAGGTATCATGGGTGCAGGCACTAACCGAATGAATATTTACACCGTTGGAATGGCAACTCAGGGTCTAAGTAATTATATCAAAAGGAACTTTAAGGATCTCTCTGAAATTAAAGTTGCCGTGGCGCACGATTCAAGGAATAACAGCCGGCTTTTTGCCGAAACAACAGCCAACATAT
>Ga0315543_1002531_pt1 | contig 17669 bp, 17 predicted proteins | sample SalMarSW160210MG_2_FD_203098 | JGI IMG/M metagenome (GOLD analysis project Ga0315543, IMG submission 203098) | Salt marsh sediment microbial communities from the Plum Island Ecosystem LTER, Massachusetts, United States - Salt Marsh Sediment SW1601-210 ...
AGTCGAAACGAAAATAATAACTGCAATGGTATATCCGTTCATCCTCATTTTCTTCTGCATCGCAGCCATCCTGATTTTGACAATCAAAGTCATCCCCAGTATAGGCGAGCAGATAAAATCAGCCGGGCATGAATTGCCATGGATTACTAAACAATTGATGAATATTGGTTACGTGCTTACCAGCTGGTGGCTGCTGGTCGTTATTGCAGCATTCGTCGGGGCCGTCTGGGGCCTTAAACGATTCTTCAAAACCGAGCGTGGAGCATACTTGCGCGATAAATTCGTATTGTCTCTGCCGCTGTTTGGCTCACTTATAAAGCAGCGCGTTGTCTCGCGTTTTGCCACGACTCTTTCGACTCTTCTTGGTTCGGGACTGGCCATGGCTGAATCTCTTCGCGTTGTCTCAGAAGTCACCGGAAATGCTCTTATGAGACAGGCAATTCACAGGGCACGCGAGAGAATTCTTGCTGGTGCCGATATCGCAACGCCTTTGAGGGATAGCGGCGTTATTGACCCCGCTATTGCTCATATGGTTGCTGTAGGAGAAAAAAGTGGCGAACTGGAGATAATGCTTAAAAATATCAGTGAAAACCTTGAGGCCTCCACAGACGTAGTTATTGAAAGACTCGGGGCAGCGATTGAACCAATTATTATAATTTTTATGGCCGCTATAATCGGTGTAATTGCTTATGCTACTTTACTGCCCATTCTGGAAATCTCATCGATACAAATGTAAACGGTGCTACTCTGCCCCTGCTCTTGCTTTGCAAAAAGCTGCGGTGGCTACGTAGCACGAGTTAATTTAGGAGTTAAATGTGACAATGAAAACAAGGAGAAAAAAGACAAGATACGGTTTTACAATGCTCGAAATTATGGCCGTACTGATTATCATCGGCCTACTTGCCACACTGGTGGCAACAAAAGTAGCAAGCAAAATAGATGAGGCCAAAGTTACGACCACCAAGGCTAATCTAAAGGCCCTTCATAATGCTGTTAACCAGTTCAAAATGGATACCAGCAGATTTCCGACAGAAGACGAAGGGCTTACGGCCCTTATCGAACAGCCAAGCGACGTTGAAAGCTATGAGCCGGGTGGTTATCTGGAAACTACGGAACTACCCAGAGATGGCTGGAAGCGAGACTTCATCTATCAGCTCTATCCTGAGAGCGGTAAGCCATTCGTAATCATCAGCTACGGTGCTGATGGTGAAGAAGGTGGTGAGGACTACGATGCCGACCTGTACAGTACAGACGCATACTGATGCGTTTATGTGTATATGCGTAAGGTCAAAAACGCATGAATATGCTACCACGTTGGAGTATCCACGCATCTACGGTTTTACCCCGTCAGAAAGAAATCTTCGTTCTTTCCGCTGCCTGTCTCGCCGATACTCCGACACGGCGGGCAGCGCATCGCGACGAGTGGGTGGGGTAAAAAATACATGGCAAGAGTGGGGTTCAAAGCCCTGCCCGAGCTTTCTCCGCAATCCCGTGAGGGATGCTGTGCAGTCCGCTTGGGGACGCCTTCCGGCGGAGTCCCTGGGACTAGCAGGGTTTACTATGACCGAGATGATGGTGGTGGTAATGATGGTTTCGCTGTTCGTACTCCTGATACAGATGAACCTTTTTGGATTGCTCAGAAGAAACACCTTTAGGGCACAAGTGCAGGACATCATCTCCACAATGCAGATGGCTACCAGTGCTGCCGCCGAGAGCAATAGAAGATACGAATTTATTATCAGTCCAGTCGAGCAGAACTATATCCTTCGTGAGATTACTTCGCCTGACCTGTCAGAAGTACTCGAAGAAGAGATTATTGTTAAAAATGACCTCAGTGATAGTTGCCGGGTTACTTATATTGAGTTCGACGATGGTGAATCCATCAACGATGGCTGGGCAAAGTTTCGAGTAGGACATTCAGGTTGGCAATATGGCGGAAAAATCGTCCTGCTTGACGACAAGGAGCAGCCATATTCGGTAGTGGTGAACCGATTAAACAGAACTGTTTCGTTAATAAAAGGTGACGTCGGACTTTTAGAACCAAAAGCTAAAGAGGAAGTGCCGTTCTGAGAACAGTGAGGTGTCGCACGTGATTTATTGGTCGTTACGAAATACCAATCTGGCTACGGCTTGCACCTTCGCCAAGGTTAGCCCCGCCCGTCGACAGAGGGGCTGGACGAGAGTCAAAGGCTTCAGTCTGATGGAAGCTACAACCGCTTTGATGATACTGGCATTTATTAGTGTAAGCGTATTAGTTGTTATAAATCGCTGTATGGCCTCGGCCGCAGATTTAGCTCTACGCATGCAGGCCTTCGAGGTTGCACGCGAGAATATGGAAAAACTCCTCACAGCTAATTCAGTTCAGCAGACCAGCGAGTTCGGCATCAGTGACAGATATCCGGAAATCAAGTGGCAAACCATTGTTGAGAGCTTCTACGAACCAATAACGCAGCGTGTATGGGTCAGAGGCACCTGCTCAGCCGAATATACCGATTCTGCTGGTGAAACACAAACCATCGAACTAACACACTGGCTAACCGACCTGACAAAAAAACAGGTGATAGAGCTTTTAAGGCAGCAGCAGGAAGAACAAGAGCAATTAGCTGATACGGTTGCAGCTATGGTCATAGATACAATCGAAGAGGCAGCTGAATACGCCGGCGTCGATGTGCAAACTGTCGAGCAGTGGGTTGATAATGGTATGCTTACGACTGAGGACGGCTCCTTTGTCAAAAGTAATATCGATGTCTTCAAGGGAAGTGATGGTAATCCAACAGATGAGGTAAAGGGCCAGCAAGTAGCATCTACTCAGCAGTTAACCGAACAGGCCCTTGAAACTGAACCAACCGAGCCGGAAACCTCCACCGATGATTGGCTAAACGACATAGATCCCATAACAGGTTTAACGTATGGGGAACTGGAACAAATGGAATTCTGGGAAATCTGGGAATTGTTGACGAAGCTACGCGACAAGGGAAGGCACTGACGTTGATGAAGCCGTCGAGACTAAATATATGAAAAAAGTTACCGATAAAATTATGAGACAAAAAGGTTTTTCGCTGGCAGAGGTGCTTGCAGCTCTAATGATTGGAGCGATGATTCTGGTTGCGGTGCTGGGTATTTACAGCCGTGCCGAGCGCTCCGCTGCTGCGATTACACACAAACTTGACAGCTCTCAACTACCACGCGAGATTCTGCAGCGAATTGCCGAAGACCTCGACAAAATAATCACAGCCGACACCGGCACAAAAATTACTATTGCAAATAAATTGGAAAAAGGCTTGCCAACCGCCAGGTTGACAATTCAACAAACTGTCTATGACAAAGACAATAAACAGCAGATATTCGAAGAAATCATTTGGCAGAGCAGCTATGACTATGACGCCAATAATCTCACTTTATACCGCAGCCACAGCGGTATAGCATTAGAAGACAAACTACTCGATGAAAAAAGGGCCGATTGGGAAAAAGAATGTCCTTTCGTACCGCTTTGTACCGGTCTGACTTTCTTTAAGATACAGGTCCCAATGGGTGAGGATTTTCAAGATGCGTGGACGAGACCTTCTCTGCCTCCCGGCATTATAGTAACTATTTCCTTTGCCGAACCTTATGAGACGACAACGGGTACTTTGGATGTGCCAGATTCGGAAAAAATCTCCCGAACTATAGTTATTGATAGAACCAGAAAAATCAAATTTGTACTCCTACCAAAAGAGAACACGGAAAAATAGGACAATGTCGGACGAAAGTTTATATAATAACGGTATCCGAAACAACCAAGGCATCGTGTTGCTGGTAACATTAGTGATATTGGTTGTGCTTTCGACTCTGGGTTACACCTTGAGTGTCCGTATGTCCGCACAGCGTCACCGTGACCAATATATCATAGATTATCAAACCGCTCGCTACGCCTGTGACTCAGCGGTCAAATATGCACTTGCCACATTGCAGGATATCCAGCCGGAACTTATTAGCCGCCCGAACGAGCCGGATTTCTCTGATTTATTCGTTCTTAGTAAGGCCGAATACCAGCAACTTTTGGCCGATTTTACCCCTCAATCCTCACCTGCTGGGATGGACGAACATGAGGATTTTAATGATGTCAATAACGCTGGTGATGCTAATGATACTAACGATGTCAGTGATATTAGCGATATCAGTGATATTAACGATATTAGTGATATTAACGATATTAATGATATCAGCGGTGCTGCTGACGCCAACGACCTTATTCCTCCAACGATACCTGGTCCGTATGGCCCGCCCTGGCCGCTTATAATCGAGCCGGTCGAGTTCGAGATTGGTTCTGCCACAGTCAGTATTAAAATCGAAGATGAAAATGCAAAGTATCCCCTTGGTTGGGCACTTCTCGAAGATGAAGAGGTTCAGCGCGAAGCTGAAGCAGGATTCAAAACCTTCTGTGAATGGATGGGCCTTGATTCTGAGCAGGAATATTCAGGGCAGACTGAATCGCTAAAATCTGAGCTTGAACAAATACGCGAAATGAAGACATTCAAACTTGACTTCAGTCCGATTCGCAGAGCCGCAACCACGGCAACAAATACAACCACAAGCAGCGCAACCAGACGCGGGAGAAGACCTCCAATCAGACGAAGGCGGTCGGCCAGACGAAATATCATACCTGTTTCCACACAAATTAACGAACAGACCGTTCATTTTGCAAAGCTTTTTCACAGCTCTTTGATTAATGCCGAGGTCCTTGCCAGGCCATATATAGAGGGCAGAGAGGAATCGGCCCTGAAATATATGAGCCTGTGGGGTTCAAGAAGGGTTAATATAAATACCGCACCTCGACATGTATTGGAAACAGCTTTTACTTTCGGTGGTGACGCCAGAGGAATTGCCGAGGCAATCATTCGAAGAAGACGCGTAGAGCCCTTTGAGGATATGGAAGATTTGAGACAATCGTTACTTAGCTATTCCGATTCGATTAGAAAATGCGAGAAGTACATCACGACCATAAGTGCCTTATTCACAATTAAAGTAACAGCGGTGAGCGGAGTAGCAGAAACATCGGTTGTTATAACAGTAACGAAAACCGGAAAAAAATTGAGTCAGGTTGCAATAATCTCCGACTAAAAGTTTAGAACCACATTAGGAGTTTGCTCGAAGTGGAAGCACAAAACTTTTTAGGAATTTATATAAGCAGGAACGCAGCAACCGCAGTCTGTCTTGGTCCGCAAGGCCAGGATTGCAAGACCATCGGTTGTTTTAGCGTCTCCGGGCAGGAAAAAGAAGAGCAAAACCTCCAAATGCTGGCTACTCTTATTGCTCAAGGTTGTGTTGAGAGAGGATTGGAGTTTTCAGAAGCCGCCGTGGCTTTGGATTGTGCAATGTTTATGCAGCATAATATACACAGTAATTTTGCCGACCCAAAGCAAATCGCTGCCACCATTCGCTTTGACACTGAGGAGGCTCTCGCCGCGGATATAAGCGATGTTGCGCTCGCTTTCAATATAATCTCAAGTGACCAGGCCGGCTCGGAGCTGGCTATCTTCTCCGCACAGCGAAAGATATTGTCGGATGTTCTTCTTGCTTTGCAGAGTAACAATATCGACCCTGTCAGCATAGAGCCGGATATTAGCTGTCTATCGAGATTGGCCTGTCGAAATGTATCTTTGCCTGAAGGTTCGCATCCTCTGTTCGGGATGCTTTCTTGCCGCGGTGGTCATTTGGTCATTCCTCCATCATTTACAGGACCAGGTTCGCAAAAAACGTCCATAATGCGAACCTTTCTGGTCGGTCCGACGCAGAATAGAAGCGAACTACTTGCAAGAGAAATAGTTATGACTACTGCTTTGATTAACACCAGTGAGCCGATAAATTGCCTTAAAGTCTTAGACTCTGCCGGCTTGGTGGACTACCAGTCCCTAAGGGACAAGCTACACATCGAGGCTACCGGCCTTGACCTGGCCCTCTGTACTGCGACCGACCCGCGAACTATAGCCGGTTGTGATGACCCGGTGGATTTTGCAATCGCCTATGGTGCAGCCTTGGCTCATCTGGAAAAGACGCAAACCCTGAATTTCCGCAACGATTTTATGCCATATCAGGGCAAAAAACTTCGCATGCAAAGAGCCCTGAAGTTAGCAAGTTATTCTGTTATCATTCTTATGCTTGTTATTGGTATGTATTTTCAAGCACAATTATTCAAAGTAAACAAGAGTCGCCGCAGGCTCCGCAGCAAATTTACTAAAGATTACTCGGCCGTTATGCCAGGCCAGCACCAACTACCACCTAAAATGAATCCACTAACAAAGCTCGGAAGTGAATTAAGACGCATTAGGAATGCTAAAAGCGGCCTGATTGGGGTTAAAGGCGGAAAATCCATATCGTCAAGGCTAACTCTCGTGCTTCAGGCCATTAATAGTTGCGCAAAGCAAACAAACTTAAATATAGATTCGATTTCAATCACAGAAAGAACCATTAATATTGTTGGTGACACATTCAGCCGGTCAAGCACGTTAAATTTCTTTGACGCAGTCAAGAATAACGATATGGAGATATTGCAACAGCGTCTCTACACAGAAGACAGGCGTGACCATTTCAGCATAACAGTTGCGCCTAAAAATGATGCAGGAAACTGACTTATGAAAGACATATATAAAAACCCGATTTTGTATTATATAGCCATTCCGATTATAGTTGCCCTCTGGCCGCTATTGGTCTGGATCGTATACTTGCCTGCCTCAGAACACAGCTTAGTGGACGAGATAAATCAATATAAAAAAGCCGAACAAGTAATGCTGGAGATTCTTAGACTTGACCCTGCCCGTCTGGAGCTTGCCGATTCAAATACACCCTCTGAAGAATTTGATTATGCCCGCGCCGTTCAGCGTGTTGCCTCCTTGTATGAAATTTCTCCAGTTAGTTATAAGCTCAACTCTGGTATAATCATAAAGTCAGGCGGGCAAAAAAGCCAAGGTGCTACTGTATCTCTGAAGGATATTGGCATAGACAGATTCGCCAATTTTCTCTTTACCATTCAGCTTTACTGGGCAAATCTACAATGTAACCGTCTCAAACTAACCAGCAAGAAAAGCCCGCCACCTAACATTTGGGATGTGGACCTCGAGTTCAAGTATTATTATTAAAATTACTTTTTATTCCACCACTTGCGTTCTCTGCCTGCACCTGTACAAGCACAGATAGTAACGCAGGCACAGGTGTTCGATACCTGCCCTTGTAAAACTTCCTTATTTTCCCCGTTGCCCCGACTTGCGTCGGGAGACACAAGGGCATGTGACAGGAATACGTGGGGGTAACGTGGATTCGCTATCTCCTCCACTTATACATCCCTGCTGGCGATTGAAAACCATCCATATTGCCCCTGTTTGTATTTTTAAAGATTTTACCGAGCACTATATATAGTATATTGCCTAGCCTTCCCAGATACACCTCTGCGTTTAGCTCAGCGCCAATTTGGGATGCCGGTTTTTAACGCTAATAAGCTGGATTTTGGCACAATTTGGCGTAATTTTGGGCTATTGCAGCAGTTAGCCAGGAGTTGAACTTTTCTAAAGTTTTTTGACTGTTACTGTCGATATCAATATTGACAAGTGGTTCTTGCCTTAGAAAGGATTCAGGGGGCATACAAGATATAGTGGTTCTCGGCTTTCGGGCGATTTTTAAGGATACTTCTACCTGAAAGACCACCATATAGGTAAATTTAATGACGGATTTTAACTTCAACAGCCATTTTGAAAGCCAAAATCGACCCGTCAGTGGTGGACCGAGGCGGGTTAATGGGAACTTGGCTGACGACTCGTCAGGGCAAAGCCTGCCGGAGCACGATGAGGATTTGCTTATGGAGCAGATACTTGAAAATATCAATACTACGCCCATTGGCCAGGTATTAAAAAAGATTGCCACGTTGCCGGAAGTTCGCAAGAAGAAAATTATAGACCTTCGTCAGCAGCTTACCGAAGGCAAATATGACCTCAAAAAACGCCTTGATATTGCCCTTGATAAGGTTCTTGAGGACCTTACCGCAATAGGGAATTCGGATATTAAATCGTGAGTTACCATAAACTCCGTTAGTCCTATGGACTCCGCCGGAAGGCGTCCCCAAGCGGACTGCACAGCATCCCTCACGGGATTACGGAGAAAGCTCAACTCAGGCTTTTAACCCGCCGTAGGCGGGTAAATCCCATCCGTACTATGTATTTTTTACCCCGCCCGCTTGCCGCGATGCGCCGCCCGCCGTGTCGGAGTATCGGCGAGACAGGCAGCAGAAAGGACAAAGCTTTCTAATGGGCTAAATTTGCTAAGGAAGGAGGTTCGGATTCCCCGCCCCCATTCTTGCTTTCGCAATCGCCGAGGTGAGAGGTTGGTGGAGTCAAAAACTGATGAACCCCATTAGAACCGCCCCGTGTAAGTAACGGTTGTTGCCGATGATGCTTACTTCTAACGAGGTGAATCCTACCCTGCGGGCGAGACAGAAACTCCAAAGTCTGCGGGTAACCGAGGTATACATAGCCGATGCCGACCAGCTCTATAGCTGGTGAAAGTGCTAAGGTTCTTTTATACTTGGCACCCTGTTTTCCCACAGTTCAGAGCAGGTAGCGGAAAGGTGTCCTTTATCCGCCTCCCGTTAGGGATGGCCAAGTCCATTACGGACTGGCGGATTTAACTACTAAACTATTTCAGGAATGTCCTCGTCGTCCAGTGGTTCATCCATATCGACGGGCTTATAGCCCGGCTGCTTTGATTTTTCCATCTCTTCATTGAAGGCGGATATGACTTTTTCCTGAATTCTTTTCCTGCATTCCACATTAATCGGATGAGCGATATCGGCGTGTAGCTTCATTCTGCCCTTGAAGTCTTTCTTGGCCCGGTTGTCTGAAAGTGATGCTCCACAATTGTTACAGAATCTGGCTCTGAGATGGTTTTTACCACCGCATTTGTCACAATGGTCGCTCATCTTTCTCGAAGGCATAGCGACGAAAAGGCCGCCGGTGCCCTCGATAATCTTGATGTCGCGAACGACAAACTCGTTGTCCATCGTGATGGAGCAAAAAGCTTTTAATCTGTCATCCTTGTTTTCCACTAATTTGACTCTAACCTCGCTGATTTCCATTTTTTTCCTCACTAACTTAGTATCTTGTATCTGGTACTGCGTATATCATTTCATTCGTCTTTTGAACGGAAAAATTTTATTATTCCTTGGATTTTCGCCTTTTTTGCCTCCCAGTTCCGGCTTTTTACCAGTCATTGCTCCTGACAATTAAGGTTCCGCAGCCAGTTTCCTTTTCAAGCTTAAGTTTGTTTTGCTTGGCTTTGCTTTCGTCAGTATCCATAATATAAAACATAGCTGAACCGCTACCGCTTAGACAGCAAGGAGCAAAACCTGATGATTCAATCTTGTCTTTCAACTCAGCTAATTCATTATGTAAACCAAAACAGCTATTCTGCAGCATATTTGCGCACAATTTCAACACTAAATCAATCCTGTTTTTTTGCAAGTAGCTGGTTATTCGGACGTTAAGGTTATTATAGAGGCCTGAGTCATGCTCGTATTTTTCATAAACCATTTTCGTAGAAACACTTATATTAGGCAGCACCAACAGGGCCAGGAAGTTAAAATTTTTACATATTTTCTCAATTTTTTCTCCTTTTCCGCTACAATGTGCCAGCGGCCCACCCAAAAAGAAGGTGACATCACTTCCGAGCTGTACAGCGAGTTCGGCGAGCCGGCTATCGGGAAGCTGTAAATTTAAGTATTTGTTTAGCCCGATAAGAGTTGCCGCCGCATCACTGCTGGCTGAGCCAAGACCTGAGCCGGCTGGGATATTTTTAGTCAGGGTGATTTTGATGTCGGCCTTTCCGGCCTTCGCAGCCGCTTCGGCGGAGTAGGCTCGGCCGGTATTTTCTAACAACAATTGGGCAGCTTTATAGACGAGGTTATCTTCTCCTTCTGGTGCCCATTCAGGGCCTTTGCAAATAAGCTCGATGCCGGTTCTTTCACCCTTCTCGATAAAAATTTCATCGTAGAAATTTATCTTGGCCATTATGGTGTCAATTTCATGAAAACCATCGGGCCGTTTGCCGGCTATTAAGAGAGATAAATTTATTTTGGCAGGAGCCCGGACTAATAAGCCGTCATTGATAACTTCAAATTGTTCTTTGCAAACCATAGTATCGTATTGCGTCATGCGTATCGCGTATTGCGTGCTACTGTTCGTAAGATACGAAATTTGCTCGTTGACCCTGTTAGAAATACCATAACGAGCTAATAATGTAATACAAATAAGATTTCTAACAGGGTTGACATTATAACAGGTTATTCTTATTCTGGACACGGAATTTAGCAACAGGAAATCAAAGATTAAAATACAAAAAGTAAAATGACAAAGCAAAATTCAAAAAGCGAAGAAGACAAACGGCGGTTCAGTCAAGAGCAATACGATATGCTCAAACGCTGCTCGGAAAAAAAAGATATGACGGAGTGGAATGAGTGGCGCAAAAAGAATTATGATAAAGATATCCTTTTGGAGGGCGCAGACCTGTCCCAATGTTATCTCAAAGGTGGATTGCTTAACAGACGTATCTTAATAAATAATGTAACCCCTTGTGGAGAGGCCCATTTAGCACGAGCAAAGTTCATCGACGCTTATTTGGAGAACACAGATCTCGCCCGATCCCATCTGGAGGAAGCAGATTTTCATAGAGCCAATTTAAAAAACGCAGTGCTGACCAGCAGCTCCTTGCAGTCGGCGATTTTCTTTAATGCCCGTCTTACAGGCGCAAACTTCAGAGCGTCTGTTCTCGATGGCGGGACGTCCTTTTGGGAGTCTGAAGTTGACCAATATACTGATTTCCGCGGTGTTGGTATGCACAGCGCACGGATAGACGCGGGCACAAAGCAGCTTCTGGAATATAATATCCGGCGGATGAACTGGGAGGGGTGGTATAAAAAACAACACCGAGTACTGGCATGGCTGGTTCGCAAATTCTGGGAGATAAGCGATTATGGGATATCCACCAAACAAATCATAAAGACTTTCTTTCAGTGGGCACTAATTTTTGCGGCCATCTATCTTGCCTGGGGCTTGATTGATTATCACCTTGTCGGTCTTAAGGATGACCCAGGAATAGTAAGTAACCTATTTGTTCTCGAAGGTGAACAAGAAACCATATCACCCTGGCTTGTGCCGTTTCGTTCGATTTACTTTTCTATAGTTACAATGACAACACTCGGATTCGGTGATATGTACGCTAATGCACACAGTTTCATGAGAGGTTTATTTGGTCACGCACTATTGTCATTGCAGGTGATTTTAGGTTATATTCTTTTAGGTGCATTGGTAACGCGGTTTGCGGTGTTGTTCACGGCTGGCGGGCCGGCAGGAAAATTCGCAGATAAAAAAAGCACACATCCGACCGAACAAGACGACCGTGGACAAGAATGAAAGGAAAAGATGTCAAACGAACCTAACACGCACGACGCAACACGCACAACGCATAACAACAAAGTTACGTGGTGGCATTGGCACAGGCGGTTATATGACTGGGTTGTTCACTGGGCTGATACGCGTTTCGGGATGCTGGCACTTATTCTTCTCGCAATCACTGAGCCGATTTGTGTTCCCATTCCAGCCGATGTACTGGTTATCGGCATGTGCCTGGGTAAACCGAAACGCTCGATAAGATACGGCCTGACCTGCGCATTCTTTTCCGTTCTTGGCGGAACAATCGCCTTTTCCCTTGGTCTGGCGATTGGCGGCGAGAACGTCGTAGCACTTTTCGAAAAAGTCCATCTCGGCACAAAGGCACAGCTGGCGCTCGAGCTTTACCAGAAGTACGATTTTTGGGCGATTGCTATCTCGGCATTGACGCCTGTGCCTTATATGCTCTTTAGCTGGCTGGGCGGCATGGCTGATGTCTCAATAAAAAAATTCGTAATCATTAGCGTAGTGTTCCGCACGATGCGATTCGGCGGTGAGGCGATGCTTTTCTACTTCCTTGGCGAAAAGGCCCGTCGATTGATAGAAAAGTATTTCAACATCGCCACTATTGTTGTTATCATACTTCTTGCACTGCTTGCATTTATAATGAAAAAACTAAGCCATCTATTTACAGGCTGAAAAGTGAACGATGCACAAAAACAAACACTCCTGAAGACCGCCCTGGATACGGTTGAGGCGGTTATCAAAAACGAGCCAGCCTCCAAGCCCGAATCAGACGACCCCGAGCTAAATGCGCATTGTGGCTGTTTTGTAACATTGAAAAACCATGGCCGATTGCGCGGATGTATTGGGCAATTCACCTCTGAAAGTCCATTGATTGAGCTAATAGCTGATATGGCCAAGGCCTCAACTACCGGTGACCCGCGATTCTTCGCCGACCCAATAACCGCCGACGAATTAGAGCAGTTGGATGTCGAGATATCAGTTCTTTCGCCGTTGAAACTAACAGATGACCCTTTAAGCCTGCGTCTTGGGATTGACGGCATTTATATAAAAAAGGGTCATGCTTCAGGCTGTTTTCTGCCTCAGGTTGCCACCGAGACCGGCTGGAGCAAAGAGGAATTTCTTTCATACTGCTGTGCTCACAAAGCTGGTCTGCCCGCTGATGCCTGGAAAGACCAGAGCGCAGAAGTTTACCTGTTTACCGCTGATGTATTTGGCACAACGTTTAAAGAAATTAAAAAAGAATAACTGCAGAGAGCTTTAAAAACGCTGAAAAAACTAAAAAGACAAACCGTGCCAAGTCCTATGGACTCCTCATGGAGAAATTCAGCGATAATTTGGATAATAGCGATTGTTTGCCTATTGGGCTGTCACAAGACCGACAAAATCAAAACTTCCGGCTCGTTTAGCCGGAGTCCCGACAATTTGAGCCAGCAGCTTGATACACCCGCCGGCATGGTCGAGTATCTGAAGAAGCAAAACCTGCCAGACCTGAAATCGGCTGAAGTGTGGGACAATAAGTACGGGCCGGGACTAAAACTTACCACAACTCATTATGAGATTTTCACAACGCTATTAGAGCCACTGATGCTTCGGTCGGTGCCCACATTTGTGGAAGCTGCATATCGCAGCTACAACAGCCAATTAGCTGAACCAATTGAAACGACAACCAAATTTACCATATACCTTTTTGCCAGCCGCCGGCAGTGGGAGGATTTCACAAAGCCCTTTGCCGGCGAGCATGCAGAAATATTCTGTAAAATTCAATCGGGCGCATACTATCTAAATGGCGCCTGCGTAACATACAATATCGGCATAGAGCGAACTTTTACGGCCCTTGGACACGAGGGATGGCATCAGTTTAACAGCAGACTATTTAAGTTTCGGCTGCCAAGCTGGCTTGACGAAGGAGTAGCAACGCTCTTTGAGGCACACATAAGCGAACAAGAAACATTCTATTTTAAGCCGAATGAGAATGCATACCGATTAGAGGCGCTGAAAAAAACGCTGTCAAAAAGGAAGATGATACCGCTGAGCCAATTAATAACAATAAATCCGAGCGAAGTTCTTGCTATGAATGAGTGTGAGGCGGTGGCGGCTTTCTATAGCCAATCATACGCACTTGTGCGATTTTTGAGAGAAGCCGATTACGGTAAACGTCTGGGCCATTACCGTCAGTTGCTTCTGGACGGCCTAAGAGGAAAATGGCCGCTCGATAAAACGAGCAAAAGGGTCGCAATAGACAGAAACATCCCACGAACTGTTGGCTGGAACCGAGCTGTCGGACAGCTGTTGTTTGAGCGATATATCGGCGAGAATATCGACCAGATAGAAAAAGAGTATCTGATTTTTTGCTGGAGTATCGTACACAACTCCCCAGCCAAAACCCAGGACTAAATACTCAAGTCTTATGCCTAAAGAATTTCAACCCGGCTGCGGCGCGCTCCGCCGTGACGAGTATCCAATCATTCTCGCTTCGGCTTCGCCGAGACGAAAACAGTTATTGGCACAGGCCGGTTACAAATTCACATCAGTCAGCCCCAATATTGATGAATCAGTTTTTTTACCTGATAAAACCTGCTGCGACAGTGCCAGCCGTGCCAGAGACGGCACGTCTCGGCAGGCGTCAGCACGGCGAGTCAGCCCTTGTGAATATGCCAAGCGCCTGGCGTTGGCCAAGGCAAAAAGCGTTGCGCATCGGGCTACGGCTGGCTCCGCCCAGACGAGAAAGCACCCGGCCAGCCGTGCCAGAGACGGCACGTCTCGGCAGGATTGCCTGGTAATCGGCGCCGACACCATCGTAGATTTCTGCGGGCAAATCATTGGAAAGCCCAGCGATGCCGAAGAGGCAGAGCAGATTATAAGAAAGCTCTTCAGCAGGCCCCATAAGGTCATAACCGCTGTTGCAATTGTCAGAATAAGTGATGGCACCGAGCTCGTTGAAAGTGACAGTACAACTATCTACCCGAAGAAAATAACTGACGAGCAAATTGCCGAACATATCAAAAGCGGCTCTTGGCGGGATAAGGCGGGCGCTTATGCGATAAAAGAAAAAGATGATGAATTTATCGAAAGAATCGAGGGCAGCTTGACAAACGTGATGGGCCTGCCAATGGAACTGCTGAATCGATTGCTTAAAAGATTTATTGATTGAGACTCCACTCCCCACTTCGCTATAAACGGCAGAGCTTCGCAGGGCAAGCACCACAGGTTGGGTTTGTTTGGGTTTGAATTGGGTTTGAATTGGGTTTGAATTGGCTTTGTTTTTATTGGCATAGTGCATTGTTCGTCGTTCGTAGTTCATTGTATTAAAAGAACTTGCGTTCATTTTAGGCATCCAGAAAATTGGCTTTGGGATTTTTAGGCCAAAAATGGGGGTTCGTTTTCATATCTCTTTGCTTTACCATAACTTATAATAGCTCGATTTTTAAGAAAATTGGGTTTGTTTTGCATAAAAGACACAGAATAACACTGACTTTTTAGACACGGATTTACGCTGATTAACACGGTTTCAGTCAGCTCGGTGTACTCGGCGGTGGTTTTTCTCGATGCGAGCATCTGCTGAAACCATCCGCTTTCGCCCACAATGCCATAAAAAATGGCCTTTTTGTGAAGCTGACTAAATAAACTTATGCTCTTTTTCATAGTGTATCGAGATTCTAAAGACCCAAATACATTGAACATTAACAAATAACTGGATTTTGACTTGTCCCTCCGGGGACGAACTGTGCTACCTGAGCACATTCGGAATTATACCAGATAAGGGCCGTTTTTCAAGCGAAAAATCGGTATTTTGATAAGAAATTTGCAACATAAGAAGGTTAAAAGACTTAGGCCGGAATTTTTTGTATCAGAGTTTAGGGTTTGCGGGTTTTGATTTTGCAGGTAAAATGGAGGAAAGTTAACAGGAAAAAATGGATGGCAAATGACTATTCAAAACTGACGAAAAACGAGCTTCTAAAAGTAGTAGAAAAACTGGAGTCTCGCAAAAAATACGGCCTTATCTGGGATGAGGAACGGACAAAAGAGAAATTTGAAAAAGATGCACAAAACGCTCTGCCAGTTTTAAAAGAAGTCAAAAGCAAAGAAATAATTACAGACGCAACAAAGCCGATCAACATCCTTATTGAAGGCGATAATTATCATGCCCTCTCAGTTCTTAACTATACCCACCAAGGTAAAATTGATGTCATTTATATTGATCCGCCGTACAACACAGGGGCGAAAGACTGGAAGTACAATAATGATTATGTGGATATAAATGACACCTATCGGCATAGCAAATGGTTATCAATGATGAATAACCGATTACGAATAGCCAAAAAATTGTTGAAAGAAGATGGCGTACTTATTTGTACAATTGACGAGAACGAACTAAATCACCTTGGCTTGCTTCTAGAAGAGATTTTTGGAAACCATGAGCAACATTGCATAACTATTGTTCATAACCCAAGAGGCGTCCAAGGTAAAAATTTTTCCTATACGCACGAGTATGCATACTTTTCTTTTCCATCAGGATTAAAGGTTATTGGCCATAGGAAAATTAAAGAGGAGGATATCTATTGGAGTAATTTAAGAAACTGGGGTGGTGAATCATTAAGAACAGATGCCAAAAATTGTTTTTATTCAATTATAGTTGAAAATGACCATATTATTGGCTTTGGTGATGTACCTGACGACGATTTCCATCCAGCAAAACAAACCATTGTAAAAGGAAGGAAACATTATGTTTATCCCATTGATATAAAAGGAGTTGAGAGAAAGTGGAGATATGCAAGACAAAGTGTTGAAGAAGTTAGAAACTATCTAATGGCAAAAAAAAGAAATGGGGGATACGAAATTGAGATAGGTAAAGATTTCGGAATAGTTAAAACGGTTTGGCAAGATAGAAGGCATGATGCAAACGAATACGGAACAAAACTTGTGCATAACTTGGTACCCGATGATCATTTTGATTTTCCCAAATCGGTATTTAATACATACGATTGTATTGCGCCTATTCTTTATGAAAGGAAGAATGCTATTGTATTAGATTTTTTTGCGGGTTCTGGGACAACCGGCCACGCGGCAATGATATTAAACAAAGAAGATGGAGGAGAAAGGCAATTTATACTTTGTACGAATAACGAAAATAACATTTGTACTGATGTTTGCTATCCACGAATTAAAAAAGTTATTTTAGGCCATAAAGATTATCCTGATATAACATCTATTCCGGCCAACCTAAAATATTTTAAAACTGCTTTTGTCAAAAAAACTATTAGCAAAGACAGTTTGAAAATACGTATTACCAAAGAATGCACAGAAATGCTTTGTCTGCGTGAAGGTGTTTTTGATGAAAAGAAAAAGACAAATGATTATCGAATTTTTGAGCAGAACGGTCGAATAATGGCAGTATATTATTCACTTGAGCGTGGTGAATTAGAAACGCTTAAGAAAGATTTAGATAAAATGCAAGGCGATAAAATCCTTTATTGTTTTACACTTGACCCATTGGGATTAGACAAAAAAGATTTCCGAAACTGGAAAGGTGTGTCGTTAGAACCTATACCCCAAAAAATATTGGATGTCTACGAGAGCATCTATGAATATTAACTTAAAAGAATATCAAGAAACAGCCGTTGACCAGCTAATTAGTTCCGTAAAGAAACTATTAAGCAAAGACGGGACGAAAAAAGTTTGTGTATTTCAGGCTCCTACCGGCAGCGGCAAAACATTAATGACAGCAAAATTCATTGAGGAAATTATTAAGGAACTTCTGAACGATGATTTATGTTTTGTCTGGGTAACTGTTGGCAAGGGCGAACTACACCTGCAAAGTAAGCATGCCTTAGAGAAAATTTATGCCGGAGCTCCAAGAGTATCGCTGGTTGAGGAAGAATTTACCGGCGGACGTGAACGCATTGTGAAAAATGAAATTGTCGTTGTCAACTGGGAGAAGTTGCGAAGCAAAGATCGCAAGAGCGGTGAGTGGAAAAACGTCTTAATGAAAGACGGCGAAAAGATAAATTTCCGTGACGTTCTCTCAAAAACCCGTGAACAAAGAAAAATCATCCTCATTATTGATGAAAGCCATATAGGAGCAACTGCCGAACGGACAAACGAACTTCGTGACGAAATTGATGCCGATGTAATTTTAGAGATGAGCGCTACGCCCAAAATAAAGCCAGATTTGCAGGACTTGGCACGGGGTTTTGAGTTTGTTCGTGTTGATCCTAAAGATGTTATCGAGGCAGG